>TARA_R100001594_G_scaffold582_1_pt1 | contig 12762 bp, 9 predicted proteins | sample TARA_R100001594 | Tara Oceans TARA_R100001594 (sample SAMEA2622752) | marine metagenome | biome: marine biome (ENVO:00000447); feature: marine epipelagic mixed layer (ENVO:xxxxxxxxx); material: "saline water (ENVO:00002010), including plankton (ENVO:xxxxxxxx)" | depth 150 m | reverse complement strand
GTAATGTGAGTAATAATTATCTATTAGTTCCTAATGAAGAAGTAAAAGATATGGCAAACGACGTAATAACTGACACAGGATTGGACTGGGAGCCTCTCAAAAGATTTTGGGATGGAAAAAGATATATGGATAGCTATATATGTAAATCTGAGACAACAGCAGTAAAGCCTGGAGATGATGTAGGTTTAGGTATTTCTTTCTGGAATAGTTATGATGGAAGTACGGCCTTGTCTTTTAGGTTATTTATGGTTAGATTACTATGCACGAATGGAATGTTAAGTAAGCATTTCTTTCATACGTATCGATTTAAGCATGATAAAAGTAATGAGAACTATTATAAGGAGATAACGAATGTATCTGATATAATAGCAAACTCAGGTGATAAAGTTGCAGATATGACAAGAAACTTAACAAAATTAGATGAAATGGGTTTTGGTGTATCTACAATGGCAGAATTAAGAGAAGAAAAACTATCTGAAATACCTGTAACATTATGGGGTAAGATAGTTGATAGATATCTCAACAAATATGTAGGAGGTAGCTGTTGGGACTTCTTAAACGCTGGTACTGATGTACTATGGCATGAAAAGAAGCCTACAATGGCAACGTTCAATCATAATACGTACTTCGTCGATGGAATGATGAGTTACGTAGGTTAGTTAGAAGAAAACAACGTCGAAAAGTATACGGGAGGTGTAACAGCCTCCCATATGCTACAAGGAGAGAAAAATGAAATATATAATATTATTTTTAGGACTATCAATGGCTGCAGTTACTAAATTTTCAGTATCTAATAATGATACCTTATTTATAAAGACTTATTATAAAGATGGTACATTGAAAGAAAAGGGAATAAAAGTTCATAATTTAAAGCAAGACAAATGGCTTTATTATAATACTAATGGATTTCCTTATAAGATTGAAAACTATAAAAATGGTAAGTTACTTAAAACTCTTGAATTAGGAGATGCAAATGAATAAAGATTACGAAGTATTAAATGAGCTTGTAGATATTATATTTGGCTCTAAACCTAAAAAAAAGAAAAAGAGAGCTAGGAATAAGGATGGTACATTTAAAGGCGATAATAAGGCTACTAAAGACGTAAATGAAGCATGGGAGGTAAAATGAAATATTACAAACATGTAATACTAAGAAGCACTTCAGGGAGTCAAATCAATATCCCTAAAGAGGTTTGGAAAAAACTAGGATGGAAAATAAACGAAAAGTTAAGGATAAGTTATAATTTTGACGCTCCTTACGATGATGCGAATCCAGTTAGTTTACGTATTGAAAAAGCGGAGGAGAGATAATGGCAAAACAAAGTAAGAAAGAACCAACAAAAAAAGAATTGAAAATAATGATATATCAAATGGGTGAGAGAATTATGACTTTACAAATGTTTTTAGATTCTATGTCAACAGAGTTTGGGAAATATCTTTTATTTAAAGGAGATACAGTAGAGTTCGATAAATTTAAGAAAAAGTATGAAGAAAAGGAGAACAAGGAAAAGAAAGATGGCTAAATTTTTTAAAGTAAAAGACTTGTCGCCAGAGAGAAACTTGAAGAAATATCAATTAAAGAAATATGGTAAATGCTTTCGATGCAATGAGCCTATAGAAAAAAATTGCAAAGCAGTGTGTATTAATTGCGGATACAAAGATTCATGAGAGGTTATTATAACGCATCAGGATGATAGCGATGAGTAATATGCACGATAGAATACCTATAATTCTAAACAAACTAAACAAGGAGATAGAAAATGCCTGTAAAAAAAGAAAAGAAAAAAGATGTAAAGCCTGTGGAGCAAGAATCAAAAAATCTAGAAATCCACGAATTAACAATAAGGATTGAAAACGCTGAAAAAAAGGTAGAAGAATGTTATATTAAAATGAATGGAGCATTGGCACAGTTAACAGCATTGACTAGTTTATTACCTAAAATAGATAAATGTTGTAAAAGATTAGGGATATAACTATATTAAGGAGCGTTTTATGAAAACATCATCTAAAAAAAGTAAAGGGAGAAGACTCCAAAACTACGTTAGAGACAATCTCTTATCAGCTTTCCCTTCTCTTGAAGAAGATGATGTCAAGGTAGCTATTATGGGAGAAAGTGGGGAGGATATTAAGCTTTCTCCTGCTGCCAAAAAGAAAATAAGGTACAGTTTCGAATGCAAGAATGTAGAGAGATTAAACATTTGGCAAGCCATAGAGCAATCAGAAACTAACTGCGAAGACAGAACGCCAGTTGTAGTATTTAAAAGAAATCGTTCAAAGACATACTTAACAATAGAGCTTGATAGCTTTATAAAACTTATAAGGGAAGAAAACAGTGGGACAAATTTATCAGAAAAGACTTAAGCATAGTAACAAAATGGATTTAAGAATAGAAAAAGCTATACTAGAAGATAGTGCAAATTTATCTAAGATTGTTAAACAAAAATATTACTGTGTGAGCAAAGTTGAAGCTTAAAATATTTATAACTCTAATTACAATATCTATATTCTGTATGGGTGAAATCTTCATAGGGACAGTCTTTGCCTCTTCTTGGCTGTTTCTGTGGGGAATGATGTCTTAAAAGCCTGTACTCTTTATTCCAGCACCTTGTTTTATTATAGGTCCAAATGTACCTCTAAAAGGTATGAATGGGTCAACTATTTCATAAGCTCCATGCTTTAAATCTTCAGAGTCTCCATTTATTGCCCCAGCCATGATAGACCACAATATGTCAAAAGGTTTTTGAACTCCTAATCCAACAAAACTATGCCTTAATATATTAGACATAGCCCACCTAGTAGTGCTTTCATCTTCATCATCAAGTAAAGACCTTAACAGTATCGTTAAAGGCAAGAGCATTAAACCTAATAAATCAGAACGCATCCCACCTACTGATTGTAATCCAAATTTCCTAAGAGCATATCTAACTACACTTCCACCTACTGGTCCAAATAATATTAAGTCCATCAGTAATGTTATCGGGCCTTGCAATAATAAGAAATCTCTTAATTGAGCAAATTCATGATTAGCCATTCTTGTTTCTTTACTTGTAAAATATCTAAGCTTTCCACCTCTATAAAACTCTCTTCTAGCTTCTTTTTGAAATTGATGAACTTTTTTAAACCATATTCTCCAAGTTTGTCTAACGTGAGGGTCCTCTATAGTAGCAATAATATCCTCATAATCAAGCATTGCATCTAATCCAGTTTGAAACATTTTCCAATCTTTAGCAAATTTTTGAACTGACCATATTTTAAATTTACCTATAATACCTCCACCAAGAGGTGAATGAAACATATTGGGCGCATCTTGAGGAGTCAATCCAAAGTTTGCTGCTCTTGAGTAAAGCCTTCCAAATTCCATAGCTAAAATTAAATCTTCACCCTTAAGGTCTTTAACTGGCTGTCTTTTAATAAGACCAGCATCAAAAGCTTTATTTACACCGATAACAAAAGATATAGTTCTTATCCACTCTTCTCCAGCAGACATAGTTAATCCTATCTCGTTAACTTTATCAGATACAAATTTAAATATCTGACCTGGACCAGATTTAATCATTTTAGGAATAAAATTCTTAACACTAACATTTTCCATAACAGGACTAAATTCCCATTCTTTAGTTATAGCCCAGTTAACATATTTTTGAGCAAACCCCTTTATCCTTCTACGCTTAACAATATTTTTTCTATTAATAACTCTTTGCTCTTCAGGAATCATATTCTTAAGTTCCCATTTCATATAATTAGGAGAGGCTGCTATAATTTCTTCTATCTGTTTTTCTAAAATTTCTTCTAAATCTTTAATACTTTTAGCCTTAGAGTAAACGCCACGTAACTTCTTATTCTTTTTCATACTTCTTTTCATAGCATAATACCTAATTATCTCACCTAATATTTTATTATGAGTATCAAGTTCTATAGTGTCATGTATATAATCAGATGTTAATGTTTTATTAAAAAAATCTCTAAATTCAATTACACCAGAACGCTGTATGAAATCTCTCCATCCTTCTTTATCTTCTTTATACGCAGCTAAACCTTCTGATAGAGATTTAGTCCCCCAATCTATAATATTTTGCTGTATTGCAGTCATATTTTGAAGCGTAGTGCCCATACCTGAAAGATACTGACCACTAATGCCACTAGATATTATTCTAAACCATTCTTGCGCAACAGAAGGGTCTATTTTAATATTTAATCTACCTAATTGCCTTACAATATCTTGTGTCCCTAAATTAAAGGGGCCTATCTTTGCTTTAACATCAGTGAACCCGAAAGGAACTTTAAAATAATTAAGTATCATATCTCTGATAGTATCAGACTTAGCTCTACCCATCTGCTCAATTGTAGTAGCAATCAAATAATTTCTTTCAATAGCACTCATACTTCTTTTTAAAGATGCCTGATAGGAGCCCGAGTCTGCTCTCATATGCAAAGGATGTATAGTATTAGAAAGTTTTTTCATATGAACTTGATGTCTTATAAAAGGTATGCTTTCACCTTCAGCCATATAATCAATAGTTATTTCATCTTGCCTATTTAACATATCTGTATATCTATCAGCAATTTCTAGTAAAGATTTTTTCTTAGCCTTTAGTTCAAAATATGTTTTATTCTTAAGGCCTTGAGCTTCCATTTGCATAAGAGCTGGGTCTATCCCATTTTCAATATCTTTCAGTATTGTTTTAATTTGTTTTTCAAATATCATAGGAAGCCTAATCGGGCTATAGACTGCTGGAAAGTGATTTCTCTTATGCCTCCTAGGCTCATTAGTAGTTTCCCAGTAAGGATTAATAACAGCCAGTCCAGAAATAGAATCTCTTATCTTTACAGCTATGCTCCATTTTTCAGGACCTAATTGAGTTTTCAATTGATGCTCGTAATCAGCTATATCTTTTTTCTTCATACCCTTAGGATAAGAACCAAAAAGAACAAAATCTAAAGCCTCTCCATCTAGCTTAAATACTTTACTAAATGATTTTCTTATAGCTTCAACTGATTTTTCAGTAGCATTTTTAGTATATCTATATAATTCATCATCTAGCTTTCTAAATCTTTCTTTAGCTTTATCTAATCCTTTTCTAACTTCTGGTAAATTAGTATTAACATAAAACTTACCTCCTTCAAATTCTTTTAAAGGTACATATCTACCAAACATATACATAGGGCTTCCATCTTTATAAAATCTTTCAGGTGCTGGAAAATAGTCTTCAGCTATTACAAGGTCTCCCAACTCTTCATCATATTTAACTAAAGTATTGTTAAAGCTATCTCCTTTATTGCTCCATATAAATATTCTTAATAAATTTTCTTGATTTCTAGACTTATTTCCACCTAAAAAATCTGCTAATAAATGAACTTCATCTACAATATCGTCCCAACCATAATCACGCTTAGTCTTTAAAAGTTTAGGTTTTTGAAGAAAGTCTTTTATTCTGCCCATCATTTGATAAGGATATTTTTCAACAGCTTTTACAGCTAAATAGAAAGCTCCTGTTTTTTCTTTCATTGCTAAATTCTTAGGAAGCGTAAGGCTCACCATCCACTTACCAAAAACTCCTGTACCTAATGTCCTACCATCTCCTGCTTTAGCCCAAGAGGTTAACTGGAGAAGCATATTATTTAATGCAGATTTTGGCAACTCATCTAGCTTTGCCCCTAAATCATCTCCTTCTTTCCTAAGTACTTTAGGGTGATTTTCTATTATATATTGCCTAGCCCAATCCCAATAAATTTCATTATTTTTAAGTATTGACTGTATTCTTATAGCAAGTTTTAGATTATTTGCTTTCTTTCCATATATAGTATCCAAAGCGCCTTCAAAATCTTCTGCAGTTAGAACAGCATCACCAAAAGTCTTTTCTAAGAAATCGTTTAAAGGCTTTAATTTATCTTCAGATATATAAGCGAATTTAACAATAGCATCATTGACATATTGAGTTCTATGTAAGTTCCCCTGCTTTATATCGTCTACTAATTTTCTTCTAATATCACATACATTATCAGCCATTACGTGCAATCTCTCCTTATAACATCTTCAATAGAACTGTAGTTAGCTCTAGTATCCGTAGGTTCTATAACTGTATTTCCTGGAATTTTAAGATATTTATTATAGTTATTATAATACTTTTTCAAGACTTTTTCACTTAATAATTGTCTTTCTTTTGTGCTTTCACTGGCAGGAGGTAACATTCTAAAATTCCTCATCCTACCATAACCACCTTTACCAGATTCTAATTTTTCAGAAGTTTTTATAAATCCTCTGAGATACCATATAGTACCTATAACCTTAGCAACTTCTGACAGCTCTGTATATGTATGTATTATTTCAGGAGTATTTTCTTGACGTTTCCAATATTTCTCAGTCATATCAACAACATCAGCATTTCTTTCAAGTGTTTGTGGCCCCATACTATCTAGGTCTTTCAATGATTCCATATATGCATTCCCCATCTGTTGCCTATATAGAGTTCCTTTTTTAAATTCAGAACGATACCACTGTTCCCTGCTCATATTCTTAGGCACATTGCCTAACTTTAAATCTTTTTTATAAGCATTATCTAGCAATTTATCTAAATCCCTGTCAATAGCTTCATTAGCAAATCTATGAGCATTATTATGTAGATGTCTATTCAACTTAAATATAGTATCCTCATAGCCAACCTTATCATACTTAATCACATGCTCTCTCATAGTTCTCATAGGGGCAAGTATCAAGTCTTCCCAAGGCGAGCTCAAGACACTGTCTTCTGTAAACTCTATATCAGTTATTTCTCCCACTCTATCAGAATTCATAGTATCTAAAGCATTTCTATCTAATATCCATTTAAATCTATCTCTAACATAACTGTCAAACTCATTCGATTTATCTATAATAGTATCAGTATAAAAATTATTCCAACCCTCTCCCTGTATAAATTCACCACCTCCACGTAATCTACCTGGGTTTTTATGCATTTCCAATAGAGGGAATAAGGCTCCATAATTTCTTTCTAGGTCTATCTCATCCCATGGCCCTATTTCATTTCCTTCTTTATCTACAGTTTTAAATAACATAGCATAAAGATTTTTAACATCATAACCCCATCCTTCTAAAAGCATAAATTTAGAGTTATCTACAGCTGCTTGTATATAGAGTCTTAAAACATCTCTTACTTTCATGTCTTCTTGAGCTGGTTCAAAAAATATTTTCTCATCAAGGCTTCTTAAAGCTACTATATCACCGTCAATTACAAAAGATTTATAAACTCTTGAAAGTTGCCCATACACATTTAGAATATTGGCTATCTCCCCAATAGATGTTTCGCCATAAGCTAAAGCTGACATAAGTTTATATCTATCATTTTTATTAGAAAAAACTAAGTCACTTCTACCTTCTGGAACATAATCTGATAAATTTATACCCTTTATATCACCAACAGATTTTAATGTATCCTTTATAGCAGATAAATGAGAATCTGTAAGAGCTTCTATTTGAAGTTCATCGCCATCATTATCTCCTTCAAATCTTGCATATATATCATGGGGATGCATTTCTACCAAACCCATTCTGCTATGTATTCTTCTAATAGTTAGCACACCTACGCCACCTATATGAGGCACAGGGTATCTTGCGGCAGCAACTTCTACATCATTATTTTTTAGCCATTCATTTATTTTAGGAATCATTCCAGGCCTCATAGCTTCCTTAACACTGATTCCCTTGTCTAATGCATATCTTTTATAAACTACAGCAGCATTATGCCTACCTATAGCTATTTCACCTATACCTAAGTCTCCTTTAAGGTTTCCAGTTATCTTCAATCTTGAACCCAATTGATATCCAGATTTAAGTATTTTCCTCATTCTTTTAGTATACAATATTTGATTTAAAAGAGGCTCTAATCCTTGATGCATACCAGCTCCAAGTTTTGCATGCTCTAATGCAGCTAAACTATATCCTTCTAAATCTTTAGTTTCTATTATATCTTTTAAAAATGTGAGTATTTTTTCTTCAGGACCTACATCTCTTTTTAATTTAGTATCATAGGTAGTGGTGGCGTATCCCCAAAACTTAGCTAATTGTTTGTTTATCTGACTTAAAATATCTCTTTTCCAAGCTTTAATAACTTCATTGTTATTTTCTGGAACATATCCATACCACTGAACACCATGAGTCCCAGTCGATGTAGCTTTATCTCTATAAGTAATAAATCCTATAGATTGACCAGATATATCTTCATGCACAGTATCTAAAGCTATATTATCATTAACCTTAACTTCGTCTCTTGTAGCAAGCACATCTATTCTATTTCCATCTGCATCTTCAATTCTTCCATTATTATCTATTCTTGCGACCAATCTTTCGTCAGGAGTTCCTTTATCATACCATATCTCCATATTCCTACTAGGTTTTATCATCTCGTGCTTCATCATTAAAGTCTTATTATTAGGACCTCTCCAATAAACAACATTTTTATTGCTACCAGACTCTCTTAAAACACCTCCATATTTAACTAAATTACCCCACATTTGATTTCCAGCAAAACTTCCACCATCATTTATATATTTCCAACCAACTCCATCTACATATTGCATTGCAGGAGTCTCCTTTCCTGTTTCGGTATCTACAAATGTAGTTTTCTGCTCTCCTGTTTTATCATTTCCATAATCAAATATTTTTAAATTAAAACTAGGCATATCCTTACTAACAGTACTAGGTGTAAAAGGTATCTTAATACGAACCATATTATTTGCAGCTCCTTTCGCATCTCCTAGATACCCAGGCCATATTTTTTTCATAGCTTCATGAACAGCTATATCTTTTGCATCTTTAAAACCAGCTATCATATCGTCTCTATCATGAGGGATAAATCCATAACTAATCTCTTTCTTTATATATGCCTTGATATCTCTAGCCTGTTCTTTAGCATAGGTTGTGATTTTAGTTAGCCCTATCCTACGCTTCTCGCCTCTAGTAAATACGATAGCTAAACCTAACTTTTCTAATTCTTTTTCAAGTATATCATAGTGAGATGAATTTAAAAATCCATATGTATCTTGAAGTGTATCCACTTTTCTTCTTTGTCTAGGATTCCAGATTTTTTCAATCTTATAAAAATCTCTATTAGATATCCATTTTATAAGACCTTTCCCTCCATTATATTCAAATAAAGTAATTTTTTGACCAGACACATTAGCATGTTTAGTCATCTTATTTTCTGGACCTTTTAACTCTACATCAAAATGAAGCTGATTGTCAGCTCCCATTTTAGCAACAAGAACATAACTGTCTCTCTCATTCTTTCCATTCTCACGATTTGTCCATACATAGCTATTTATTCTATAATAAAATCTTTTAGTCATTTGCTTCTGATATTCTGTTAAGCCTTCGTAAGTTTTCTTAGTTAAACTATGCATAACTCCATCTCTTTTAACAAATTCTTCAAATGAATCAGTTTTACGAGCTTCTTTTTTAAGCTCTACAAAATCAGATTCAGATATATATATATTTAAATGGCTTAACCAAGCACGTTCTGTCATACCTACTTCACTTTCTTTATGCTCTCCAGTTTCTCTTGAATTTCTTAACCCTTCTCTTACAACTTCACTTTCAAAATATTCAATAACTCTATCCTTAACATCATCAAGCTCAGCAATTTGTAACTTATTATCTCCTTTAATTTTATTTCTTTCTTGGACATCTTTAAAGTTCTTAAACTTGCCTTGAAACCATTCGATAAAATATTCTCTAGTAGATTCGTCATCTATTGCATTTATCATAGAATCTCTAAAATGCATATGGTCAACACCGCTAAATCCTTGATTTGCCATTATATTACCAATAGCACTCCAAGCATCTTCAAAGATATGATTAAGCTCTGATTCCCTTGTTCTTCCTAGACCAGTTTGCTTTCTGCTTAAATCATTTGCCTTATTATAAACCTCCTCTTCTGTAGTTGGTTCATATTGCAAATCTTTTAATTCTTGAATCATAGGCTGAAATCTAGAAGGTATTAAAGCATGCCTGTCTAATATATCTACTCTAACAAGCTCCCACTTAGACCAAGAAGGACGTTCTTTAGTTACCCTAACAATACCTTGCTTAGCAAGTTTATTCAAAGCTTTTGGAATTTGCCCTATATTACTAAATTCTATAGTATACCAACCCACTGGACCAAGCATCCCCTCTACAAAACCTCCTCTGCCTATTCTCCCAACATTAAATTCTTCTCCATCCTGAGTTTTTATTTTAGTCTTTAAAAAAGTTTTCTTCCATTTATTTGTCATAGATGTATAGGCTTTTAAAATATGTGGATAATGGACTCTAGACTTATAAAAGATTGACTGAGCCTGAGGGTCTCTAAAATTCCAGTAATCTCTGTCAAGATTTCTTATAAAGTCTATAATTTGGGTATAATCTAACACCTCTCCTCCAGCAAAAGGATTTTCTTGATTTTCTATAGCTATTTTAAAAATATCTTCCATTACATCTAATGCTAAAGATTGTCTATCATTTAATGAAAGTATGTCTTTATCAGCAAACTTCCCATTACTGTCAAATAATTCGACAAAAGACTTCTCGTCAAAAACAAAGTCCCCTTTATTATCTTTTACTGCTTCAAGTGTTTTTTCTGCAAATTCCCATAAACTAACTAGATTATCTGCTACCATTTCTTCTTCTGTTAAATAAATACTTCTAGCACCATCATTACCTTGTATAGGATGATTGCTATTTCCAGTCTGTATATAAATATTTCCAGACTTTGAATTAGATGCATAACCTAATGCTGTAGGTAACAATATATCAAACCATCTCTTATAAAGATTGGCTAAATCTTCTGCTAATTGATATTGAGGGTGAGATATAGTTTGACCATCCTTGCCTCTAATAAATCCATCACCAAACTCAAGCTCTGCTGTTTCTTTATCGAACAAACCTTTGATGTCAATATATTTGTCATACATACTTTTAACAGTTGTATAAGAACGGAAATACAAATTAAGAAAATTCTTTATATAAAATTGAGCTGATTTAATATCGTATTCTATATGACCAACATTATTTATCATATTGATAATGTTAAGCTGTTTATCAATCCTATTTTCTAGTTTTCTTATACGCTCTGAAGTGTATTTAATGCCTGGAAAAGGCTCCTCTAAATCATTATCAAGGGCTTTAGCTTTTAACATCTTTTCCAAATCACGTTGACTTTTCTCTAATTGCCTTTTCTCAAATGAGATATCACCTTCAGCATAAGATTGGTGGTCAGGATAAATATCGATTTGAGGCCTTAAAGGACTTTTTTTCTCAAACCAAGCTCTATTAAAGAAACCGTCTTTGCTAAGATGTGATGTAAGTTTATTGCTCTCTAAAAATTCAAAAATAGCCATAGCTTCTTTATTGTTTAAAAGCTCACCCATATCCGTACGCATTAAATATAAAGGAAATCCATTCATAAATGTATAAAATTCAATATACTTACTATCATTGAGCTTTTTATCGCTAATATTTTTATAATCAAAAGCAAGTAACTCATTCATATCCCTTTTTAAATGACCTTGATTAGTATTCCTATAAAGATTTGAAATCAATTGAAAGAATTTCTTTTTCAGCTTTTTAGCTTCAGGGGTATCTTCATAAAGAAAATCGAAAAAGGGATTAGCACCTGGCATTTGACCTATATGAGTAATAAGGATTTGTCTATACTTAGAATAAATAACAGCTTTATCTGTAATATTTTCGATTATATCAGAAACATCCTCACCGTTATCAACTCTTTCTCTAATTAATGCAAGTAAACTGTTATCCTTATTAAACTCTTTCATTATAATATGGCCTGGCTTAAATGATATATCATTTTCAGTACCTGGCACACCTAATATATCTTTAGAACCTTTTTTTCCTTCAAAGAACTGGAGAACATCTTTCCATACAGGCCACTCTGAATCATTATTATGCTCGATTAAACTCCTAAAAGGTTCAGCTATTAATTCTTTAGTGCTGCTACCCCAAGAAATTTCTCCAGACTTATCATTAGAAAAAACCATCTTAGGTAAACCTCTTAAAGTAAGCTCCTCTATCCTTTTTGTGAAAATCTCAGCTTTAGCTTCAATCTCTTCAAAAGTTACTCTCCCTTGACCACTTTTCAATATGTCAACAATTTCAGGCAATAAATCAGACTGAAACTCAAATAAAAATATATCATCTCCCACAGCATTTTTATTCTCAACAAACGATACCCATCCTAAACCATTTAATTTATGCAATATTTCAGGAGTAGTTTCAACAGTATCAGTATATATGAAATTACCTTTGTCACCTCTAAATACTGATGGGAGAACGTGCCCTGGGAGGTTAGGGTCATGCTTAAAATTAGTTGTAAGCATTAATCTATAGTGGTCTACTCTTTCAGCTTCTGCTTCTTGAATAGCTAATTGCTCTACCTCTGGGTCAAGGTCCATAGCTTCAATTTCCATTTCTTGCTCAAAAGTAAGCTCTCCCTTAATGCCAGTTTTTAAAGGAATCATTATATTATGAGGATGTATATCATGCTGCCATCCACCAACTGTAGTCATAAATAAAGCATGATTATTTTTTATATATTCTATAAATAAACTTTGAATAATTTCAGGGAACACTCTTTTATCCGTCACTCCTCTTCTTTTTAGTTCTGGGAGCAACCATTCAGCTCTAAATCTTTCAATAATATCAGATTCAATTTTGCTTATATTAAACTTTTTATAAATACCTTTGTTTTGAGTTCCAAATTTATCAGTTACCAG
>TARA_R100001594_G_scaffold22796_2_pt1 | contig 12774 bp, 8 predicted proteins | sample TARA_R100001594 | Tara Oceans TARA_R100001594 (sample SAMEA2622752) | marine metagenome | biome: marine biome (ENVO:00000447); feature: marine epipelagic mixed layer (ENVO:xxxxxxxxx); material: "saline water (ENVO:00002010), including plankton (ENVO:xxxxxxxx)" | depth 150 m | reverse complement strand
GGCCAAGTGGGAAGAGATTGCAAAACTATTAGAAATCAATGAGTAAAGACACATTCATAATTAAAATAAACTTCTTTGCACCTAAACCCTATGACCTAGATACAGTAGACACAATGTTTTCTATACTAGAGAAAGAAGGTTTTGATATAAAGTATATTCTTCCGTGGAAGGACGAAGTACTAGGCGAAGCACCAGAAACAGAAAAAGAATACAATGAGTAAAGTAGAAAACCGATACTATCCGGAGTCTGAAGTAGTATATCCTTACGGAGCCGAGATAATAAACATAGAGGATATAACAATTAGTGATAGGGGAAGAAAAGACCTTGGCGATATCCAATCACTAGCTGAGTCAATAGCAAACCAAGGTTTAATCTCTCCTATACTTCTTAACCAAGAGAATGAGTTAGTAGCAGGGGAACGGAGACTGAGGGCACATGAGTTACTTGGATTAAAACAAGTGGCTGTTGTATTCCGTGAGACTTTAACTCCTTCCCAACTAACTGAACTAGAGTTAGAAGAGAACCAAATGCGTAAAGCAATGCAATGGCACGAAGAGGTCAGGCTTATTGTTAAAGCGCACAAGCTAAAGTGCTATGAGGATTCACAAGATGTACTTTCTCCTAGAGAATTGTCTATTATAGAATCAACCGGTGCGAAAGTCTGGGGACAAGAACAAACAGGTCGGTTACTTGGTGTTGCCGCTGGTCAAGTCTCAATGGCTCATTATGTTTTTGAATACATTCAATCAGGTGATGAAGAGATCCTTGGAGCGTCTTCTATCTCAGCCGCATACAAAATCTTACTTAAACGTAGAGAAGATCAAGCAACAAAACAAAGAGCACAACAAGTCAAAGAGAAGCTACCCACACAAAAGCCGGTTGCTAGTCAGTCAGGAGGATTAGGTGGCGAAGTCTTTTCTTTTACTGATACGCCCACTCTTACTTCCTCACTTGATGAAGATGACACAGATCCTGATAGCGTTACAGAAATTCCTCTATCACAAATGTTCATTCATGGTAGTTGTCTTGACCATATGGAGACTTTAGAAGATGCTACGTTTCATCATATATTTACTGATCCTCCTTATGGTATTGATATGGCTAACTTAGATACTATCGATAACATTGATACTGTTAAGGATACACATAGAGTACATGATAATCTTGATTTGTTAAAAGAGTTTATCTTTAAGTCACGTAGGATTATTAAACCTTCTGGCTTTATGTTAATGTGGGCAGATGCAAGTCATTTTGAGAAGATACTTAACTGGGGCAAGGATGCCGGTTGGACAATGCAAAGATGGCCACTCATTTGGCACAAGTTACATCCCTGTAAGAATAACGCAGCCGCTTATAATACCACAAAAGATTATGAGATTTGTGTAAAATTCCGTGCAGGGAGTGAAGCACTTATGGCACAACAAGGTGGGCCTAGTGTATTCTCCTGTGATGGTCATGCCGATGCTAAGCTATACAATAATCCTTTCTCTAAACCCTTTGAGTTATGGCAGTGGTTATTTAAAAGGTTTGCAGTATCAGGGCAACTTGTTTATGACCCATTCGGTGGTGAATTTAGTATGGCAAGAGCGGCAATTAACTGCGGGCTTAATCCTGTGAGTGTAGAGCTTGACCAAGTACACTATGATAAAGGACTGGTGGATATGACTACGTTCTATACTAAACTACTTAATGGAAAGGTTAAATTTGTATGAGAGATAAAGACCTTTATAAAACAATTAACCCACTTGATTCTACTTTATCACCCTTAGTTCGTAATACGTTTCCTACCATCAAAGCTCCGTATAAGATTGCTTTTATTGGTGAGGCTCCTGGGTTTGACGAAGTTAATATCCGTGAACCATTTATGGGACAAGCGGGTAGAATGCTAGAGGGAAGTATGCAGACAGTTCGTATTGCACGAAAGGCTTGCTATATTGGTTATGTTTCGAACTTCCGACCTCCTAATAATAACCTCTCACGTATGAACTGGAACAGTGACGAGATACAAGGTGGCATGTCTATTCTCGGAGATGCAATGAATAAGTTTAAACCTAACGTAATTGTGCTGTTAGGTAACTTACCACTCAAAGCCGCACTTGATCCAGTTAGCTCTCACCCTTTAGTGCAGGCACGATTCAAGCATTCTATCAACGCCTATCGAGGTAGTGTATTTATGTGCGATATACCTGAGTCACCTTTCTGGGGGTTTAAGTGCATGGCAACATACAATCCAACTAAGGTATTACGTCAATATGATTTACTTCCCTTGTTTCAGTTTGATTTACGTAGGGCTAGAGAAGAAGCGGACTCACCTGAGTTGATTAGACCAGAAAGACGTATTGATATTGACTTAACTGCCTTTGAAGTAATTGATAAATTAAAATCAATACCCTCTGGCACACTCACTTCAATAGACATTGAGGGTGGTATCGTAGCCGAGACAGTATCAACAAGGACTGATCCAATCACAAAAGAAAAGATCCGGTATAGGAAAGACTCTTGTATACCTTGTATCGCTTTCTCTACTGATCCAAGTTATGCTTTTGTTATTTCATTTGGTAAGTATTCACCTTACGAGGAACGCCTTGTGATGAAAGCCCTTAGCGAATTACTTTATGACGAGACTATACCTAAGCTCTTCCAGAATGGTTCTTATGATGTGTTCGTTTTGTTCTGGGTATTTGGTATGCTAACCCGTAACCATAGACATGATACCATGCTTTCCGGTTGGGAACATTACCCAGAGTTTCCTAAAGGTCTAGGGTTTCAGGCTTCTATCTGGACGAAAGAACCTTACTGGAAGTTTGAAAGAAAGGTCGGGGACTATGATACTTTCCTCCGATACTGCGGTAAGGATGCCGCTGTCACATTAGATATCTTCCGCGCACAAGAAGAAGCATTTACAGTAGACCAAAGGAAACACTACGAGTTTAACTGCTCCTTACTCCCTATCCTCACCTATGCACAACTAAAAGGAATCAAGTGGGATAAAGAAGCGGCACAAGCAAAGTCAGCTGAGTACAATGTATTACTCAATGAGTCGCTTTCTCGTTTGAGGGTTGCCGCAAAGAAGGACACCTTTAATCCTAATTCGTCTGTCCAAGTATGTAACTTTCTTTATACCACGTGTGGTTTCCCTACCCAATACAAAATAGAAGGAGGAAGAAAGACTAATAAACGTACAGCAGACAAACTTTCTTTATTGAAGTTGTTAAAGAAGTTTCCAGGTGATAAGATCTTAGCTGACTTACTATGGTACCGTAAACTAAAGAAGTTAAAAGAACAAGCGGATATCAAAACTGACCCAGATGGCAGAGTCAGGTGTTCTTATAATGCAGTTGGGACTACAACGGGAAGACTTTCGTCCTCTCAGGCTCCCACTGGCACAGGGATGAATTTACAAACTGTAACCAAAGCTCTTCGACATTTGTGTAAAGCTGATGACGGATATTATTTTTTCCAAGTTGATCTTGAGGGAGCAGACGGATGGACAGTCGCTTGTCATAGCTGTAACCTAGGTGATGCGACCATGTTAGAGGATTACCGTTATGGAATTAAACCAGCAATAGCAATAGCGTTGATGTACATGATTCAACGTGAGCCATACAAATTAGACAAAGAAATTAAAGAAAATGGGACAAACCTCGCACATTGGACAAGAAGCGCAATTAAAGAGACAGGTAAGAAACATGTGGATAAAGACGGGTGGCTATACTTTGCTTCCAAACGTGTCCAACATGGGGGCAATTATGGGTTGGGAAAGATTCAGATGTCAAATCAAATTCTACAAGACTCCTATAAACTCCATTCAGAACCCATCCTCCTCACCGCAGGTGATTGCGACAACCTTAAAAGACTATACTTGGATGGGAGATACATGGGAGTCAAGACGTGGCAACGTTGGGTTAAAGGTGAACTACTCGATAAAGGAGAACTTGGTTGCGCCTCAGGTCATAGGAGACGCTTCTTTGGACGTAGAAACGACAACAGTGTTATTAACGCCGCACTCAGTCACGAACCCCAAGCTAATACAACTTACGCAACGAATCTCGCACTCCGTCAACTCTTCACTGATAAAGATAATATTACTCCAGACGGAAAGCTAATCATCCAACCGCTTCACCAAGTGCATGATGCAATTTGTGGTCAGTTCCCTATTGATAAAACAGAATGGGCTGTCAAGAAACTAAAACAGTGGATGCATAACACAGTAACCATTGCAGGTATTGATTTAGTTATTCCTTACGAAGGAGAGTATGGTTTGTCATGGGGAGAAATGGATGTTGGAACAATTTACATGGACGATAACGTCAAACTTAACATAGCCGTATCCGGTGACTAAACCCTAAATGCTTCGAGAATGGCCGAGAATCGCCTAGCCCTGCAAAATAGGGTCACCATAGCCAAAGCAATTTGCAAGGCCATGTCAGCAATCCTCAGCCCATTAAAGGGGCAAACAGCAAATCCAAAGAACTAAAATTATGCCAGAAGAAAACTTACCCTTGAGTCCTAACTTACACGCAGTCGCAAAAAGGTTAGGCTTAGATCCAGAACAAGTCACATTAGGTGATGTATTAGGTTATATTGATACATTAAAATGGTGCTTAAATGATTCCGCTAAACGTGTCTCAGAACTATTACGCCACATGCCTCGTGACCCAGAAGAAAAAGCAACGCGTCCGTTGTTGTCTCGTAGAGAAGAACACCTTCACGCGATTCTTGCTTATAGGAACTACGCAACTAGAGAAAAGTCAAATCTATATTTTCTATGAAACCAATGCTATGCCATAGATACAAGACGCACAAGTCACGAATAACATTTCCCTGTTATGTTCAACCAAAACTAAACGGGATACGTGCGATCTTTACCTTACATGACTATGAAAAACAATGGCAGACTCATTCACGTGCGACAAAAGAAACACGTTACTGGGCGCCAAACATACTTGCTCATATAACAAAACAACTTAAAGATGTGCTCATTACTGATAAGAACATTATACTTGATGGAGAATTATATTACCATGGTTGGCCACTACAACGTATTGCAGGTGCCGTCTCGTGGAACAGGGAAGAACCAACAAGTGCAACAACCGCAATAGAGTACCACGTCTTTGATATTGTAGCAGATGCACCTATGGCAGAACGAGCAGAGGCTCTATCACAATTAGCATCCATTTACCCTAATGTGGTTTCGACTCACCATGTCTCATCTAAGTCTTCTGCAGAACATTACTACACTAGATGGAAGAGACAGGGTTATGAAGGGATGGTTTACAGAAAGCCCGAAGCACCTTACGGATTCCTTGAACGATGTGGTAATAAAGAAAACAGGTGGGATTATATTATAAAACGAAAAGACTTTGCTTCTGACGAATTTACTATTATAGGAGTGAAAGAAGAGTATGATAAACATTCTCGTCCGAAAGGTCAAGCAGGTGCATTAGTATTAGAGACTGAGACAGGCCAAACCTTTTCGGCTGGCTCTGGTTTATCTGCAGAACAACGACATAAATATTGGAAAAACCCACCGGTTGGCTTACTTGCTACTATTGAATTTGAAATTTACTCTGAAGGTGGCGTTCCATTACAGCCACGTGTCCAACAAGTACATGAACAACATTAACCTTACTTCCTCAACAACTGAAGATGGCAGATTTTCTTGAAGATTACTTATATCACTGTAAAGGTAACGAAGTCCCTGTTATCTTCCACAAATGGGCTGGATTAGTTGCGCTCTCTGCTTGTGCAGGTAGACGCTTTTGGTTACCAAGAGGAGGGGTATATACTGTTTATCCTAATATCTACGTGCTACTTGTTGGTGAACCGGGAACAAAGAAATCAACTGCAATGGATATTGCCTTGTCCTTTATTGATTCGGTAGGTGACATTCCTGTTTGTGCAGACCGGATTTCAAAAGAGGCACTCGCTAAGGAATTGTCTGCTTCTGATTCTCCTGCACGAAAAACATTTATTGACCCTATTACAAAAAAGAAAACAGAATATAATATCACTGTCATCTTTGCTGATGAGTGGTCCAACTTCATTGGAATCGACCCAGTCGGAATGATTGAGTTCTTTACTACAGTATATGGACGTAGCAAGTATGAAGTGAAAACAAAGAACAAAGGTAATGATGTGATAAAAGGTCCGTGCTTTCCTTTAATTGGTGGCATGACTCCTTCAACGACTGATGGATTGTTTAAACAAAACATTATTTCTGGAGGTTTCACAAGACGAGCATTTATGGTTTTCTCTCATCCAAGTAAGAAAGCAGTAGCTCACCCTTATGTAGCTAACGACCAAGAAGAAGCATGGTTACGTTGTATAGCCAGAGGTAAGGAAATAGCAACTAAACAATGCGGGCCTTTTGACTGGACAAAAGAAGCGTTTAAATGGTTTGATGATTGGTATACTGGGCATAAGAAAACTTCCATCGCAGAAACAAAACATTACAAGCAATCTTGGAGTAACTCAAAGCATGATCAAGCGTTAAAGCTAGCAATGTTACTTCAATTAGGACAATCTAACGAACGATTGATTACTGTTCCTAATCTTGAAAGAGCACTAGAGTTAATTGCTGAAGTAGAAACAACACTTGATACAGTCTTTGAAGGGGCAGGACGAAACGAACAGTCATCCGTAGCTAATAAGATACTTATGTTACTTAAAACCCAAGGCTATATACCTAAGAAGAAACTCTTTCGTGACCTATATGCCGATGCTACTCGCCAAGAGCTTGTGGAAATACTAACTCATTTATCGGAGACAGATCAAGTCAAGTTAGTACAATCTCAGAAGTTAAAGCAAACTGTTTATTGTTCTCCTGAGTACTATGAAAAGAAGTTAAAACCTGGCGAAGGTTAAGCACCCCACATCACTCTTATCCGTACCATCTCTGCACTAAACCAAGGGTGCACCTGTCCTGCCGCATCTCGGTAATTTAAACTAAGAGAAACTCTCTCATTAAAGTTAGACGTTTGTAAAGGATTAAAAGGACGGAACCAATTGGCGTTAGGGTCTCCTTCTTGCTTTACTTCTAAGATATACCAAACAGGTCGATCAAAGGTAGAGTCTGAAATAAAACTAATTTCAACTACTCCCATTGCAGGGAAGTGAGCAATGTCTAACTCAGGTACAGGAGGTACTGTTCCCCAGTGTTCATCCGCCTTCAAAGACAAAGAGCTTAACAAAAGAAACCCAACCCACTTAAACATATTAATGCTCTTGTGGGATACCATTATAGAGCTTAGACATTACTTTGTCCATGTCCATTTCGAGCATACCGATCTTTAAGTCTTGACGTACGTCAGAAGGTAAGGAGCCGCTACCCCATTTACCTGCAGGCCAAAGCTTAACGAATTCGGAGTTCTCACCCACATCCTTCGCAATCATTTGAATTTGAAAATCATTGTGCTGAACTTCGGATTGTAACTTCGAAGCCCACCAGACTATACCGCCAGCTTGAATAGCTAACCCGACACATAAAGGAATAATAAATTTTGAATCCATAGTTATTGTGGTTTTGTCCAAATGTTTTGTCCCTCTTTAATCACGCCCATATTTTGGCTAGGGAATTTTTGTTGAATTAGATCACGCATTCTTGCGTCTTCTATACGTCTATGAGATTTAAGTCTTTCGAAGGGTCCATAAGTACCATCAAGCAAAGTGTGTACTTTCTGTCTTTCAATTTCTTTTCTTTCTTGTGTACTTTTTGGCTGTTGCATTACTTGATTTAGCAACGTCTGCATATCTGCGGCACGAGAGTAAGGTGTCACATCATGAACACTTGCAGGGATCTTTCTCCACATTGCGTTTGTGATTTGTGTTTTAATCGCAGTTAAATCAGTGTTTGGATTCTCCTCTAGTTGTTTTCCTACTTCTCTTAACCCCTCGTCAATTTTTCCTGCATTAAATAGCTTTGCTACATTATCAGCAAATCGTCTGTCTCTCCTTGATTTAGCTTCTGCATTAGTTCTGTCCAATTTTTTATAATTCTGAAACTCAGCAATATCTTTAGTTCTAAAACCTAAAGCAAAACCAATCTTTTCTATTGGGGACAGCCCTTCACTAATTGTTTGTCCACCTCTATCTTCAATAGAGTCAAAATCATTCCTTGCAAGATGAAGTGGTTTTTTAAGAAACTGAGGAGCCGCATACTCTAATGCTTTCCCCCACTTGCCATGAATCGCTTCACTCATACCACTATGTAAGTTTTCTGCAATAGAAAAGGCCGGACCGAAAACAGCTTTTGTATCTGCTCCCTCATAAGGGTTAATTCCTACTGTTCCACCAAGAGAATAACGTGACTGGAAATCAAGTTTGTTAAATCCTGGTAACATACTAAGCAATCCATTTTGTACTAATTCATTCAGTGATTTACCTAATCCTCCTGTATGATCTACCCCAAGAATTTTACCTATTCCTTCTCGTAAATTTTTCTCTACTTCTAAGTCAGGAAAGGCTTGATTGAGCAACGCTAATGCCGCACCTAGTCCTACTGTACCCATTGCACCAGCGGCAATAAATTGAGTAGCAAGCATATTATGTAACGCTTTCCTATGTGCTTTACGCTCTGCCGGTGTTCTGTTCTTACTACTCTTTCCATACCCTCGGCTTATCATTCTTACATACGTTGCACCCATACCCGCAGTGTAACTTTGTAATGCGAACGCAGTAGCACCGATTCCATTCCCAAGGAAACTGAATAACCCCACAGGTCGTCCAGCTTTTCCTCCCGAGAAGTTAGCTACAAGATTTAAGTTTTGTGCTTGTGCAAGAACAGTATCTTTTTCTGCTTGCGTTAACTCTCGGTTCTTCCCTTTAAGTATTTGTTGGCTATAAACGTCAATACCAGTTAACAAAGCTACTCGAGCATTGAAGTTAGTAAAGACCTTATAAAAATTAGCTTGATGGTGGATTAGTGCTTCTGCTCCATCTACTGCAACTTGCCCTGGTCTACGTCCTTTTTCAATAGAACGTAACTGCCGTGTATCTAAGAGTGTATTATCATTTGCGAAATAATCTGTTGCGTGTCCCAGGTTACCTACATATTGATTCTTATGTGCTTGAGCCATTAACTCATCACGTAACTTCGAACCATAAGTTCCTTTCTCTTTTCCTCGTTGGACTACATGGAAATCTGTAACTGCTTTTATCGCAGAATTAACTTTGCCGTATGCTTCCCGTGTTGAACCTGTTTCTACTATGATGTTTGGAACTAAACTAAACATTGTTTGTGTTCCTTCTAGCATATGCGAACTAAGGTTAAAACCAAGAAAGTATCCGAAAGTTGCCTTAGTCAATACACCTGCCCAATGCTTATCTGGCTCCCTAAAGTTTTCTAATGCTTTTATAACTAAGTTAAACTTCTCTGGTGAGATAGCCTTTAGAACTGAGTCAGAACGATAAAGTGCTTCTTCTCGTGAAAGAGTCAACATAGCTTCATTCTTAAACAAAGAGTTAAAGAAGTCTTGTTGGTTCTGAAACATATTAATTGACTCTCGACCAGGTTTAAACTCACGGTTAATTCCGGGACGAACTAAGTCTTTTGCGGCGGCCTGTTTTGCTAATCCTTCACCTGACGTAAAGTATTGATCGAGTGATTTAATCACTGATTCCATTCCTCCATGCTCCTGTAATACTTTTAACAATGCATCTTGGTTTGCTTTATCTGTTGCAACTACTTCCGATATGACTTTGGCGTCAGCTGTAGTATAATCTAAGTTAGTTGTCTCACCTTCAATGTCCCATGTTATTTTACCATGAATAGCTTCTTGTTCTTTCTTCTGCCTTGCTAGTTCTCTTTTACTGTCAGCACTAATCCTTCCTGTTTTATCTGTTTTATTCACACGGAACCCAAGTTGGAAACGTCCCAACCTTCTTTCAGAAGAAAAGTAAGAAGATGTCTCAGTTAACATTTTACCTAAACTACTCCACCCTTCTACTCCTGCTTGTGCTACATCCATAGCAAGTGTTACAGTTTTTACAGGAACAGTATCTAGAAGTTTACTCATCCGTTGATTAAGCTGTTCCTTTCTAGCAGGGGATAAGTCTAGGCTTCCTCTTGGCGAACTAGTTTCTACTGTCATTTCCCAAAGAGCTTCTGCGAGTTCTTTTGCCTCTTTAGGACGCATTAACTCTGTACCGTCAATAGATCTATTTTTATTTGTACCGACTTGTAAAATAGTAGCAAGACTTGCAGTTGCGGTCTCTGCTCGTGCTCTTAGGATATTAGTCGCGCTCATTGAGTTAGCTAACCGCTGTCCTTGTACTGCACTGAGTACGGCCACTTTATCTTTCTTGTTTAACCCATCTACTTTCTTTTTAAGTATAGTATTAACTTTGGTACTCTCATAGATAAAAGGAGTTTTTGTTTTATTTTGGTCAAGCAGTATCTCATTTAGGACTTTCTGCGCTCGTGAACCTTTTATTAAAATAGGTTTAAGGTGATTAAAGTTATCTGCTTGGACTGGTTTACCTCCTTCAACCCACATCGTACGGCGTGCGTTATCTACATCAGTCATCCACGTTCTAACCTTTGACTGTACTTGTGCTGTTAATCCTGCAAATTCTTGGAACTCCGTCTTATGCATTATTTGGTGTATCGGAGCAATATTATCACGTAACCATTTTGTAATAGGAGCGAAAACATTCTCGTTTACTACCTCTTTTGCTTTCTGAAACTGAGGAGGGAAATCAAGGTCTTTGTGATTAACTAATGAAGTTCCTTCCGCATCATGGCTTAACAAAAGATCTTTAAAAGTTTGTGGTTCCATTAAAGCTAACCGTGATGCCTGCCTTTCTAACTTAGCAATCTGTTTTTGTGTTCGAGCTACTGATTCTAACTGTGAGAAAGTATCTTCGATTGTCTTCTTAAGTGCATCCTTACCTCGCAAGAAAACAGGTTGTTCTTTTTTCATTGCACGTAATCTTTGTACTCCATCACGAAAGAATGTGACAAAATGGTCCATTACTCTTTTGACAGGTGCAGGTAAATGACGATACATTTCCTTAAACCGTTGTCTCATTCTACCAGAAGTAGCATTCATTGCGAAAAGACTTAATAGATCAGGGATGACTTCACTTGCATCTCGTTTTTGTCCTGACTCTCTTACCCGTTCCATGACAGCTTTTACTTCATCCCGCATCTTTGACGGAAGCGTATCAGCTAGGTCAAGCAAGACTTGATGCACTTCTCCTTCAGGGGCAGTAGCTAACATTTCAGATAGTGTGTCTATCTTAGCCGCTACATCTCGTGGCAGTCTTCCGTCTCTATACGCTTGGAAAAAAGCATGACCGTACTCGTGACCGAGAGTGTATCTAGTACCGTATGACTCTCCTCGTCTTACAGCCACATCTACCACAGCATGCATTGAATTAGTAGGACGATTATATAAACCCTGTATTTCTAACTCTCCTCTGTTTGTTTCGTAAGCTTCACTGAACAGTACCTTTCCTGTAATTGATTCAGGGAAAAGCATTGTAAGCCGTTGTGCTGTACGCGCATGAGCATAAGCTAGTTTGTCACTTAGTCCAAATGCTTTGCTTGTTTTATATACAAAATCTCCTACCCCTTGGTAAACAGATTGAAGCCGATTGACCAAAGCTACTTCACTTGTAGTCTTGCCCTTTCCTGCTTTTTGAAACTTGAGGGATGTGGCATTAACGTCACCTAATACAGCCTTAATAAACCCTTGTGCCTCAGCAGATTCAAACCATATTTTTGCTTTATCTTTGTTATTAAAAGAAACTGTATCACCTTTCTTTGTTCTTTGTTGCCTTAGTTCCCTTTGAACATCTGCATAGAAATCATTTAACCCCTTTTTAGTTTTTAGTTTATGTGGGGTGTTTAAAAACTGTTCGACATAAGTATGAATACGAGAACGGTTTATTTCAGCGTGTCTCTTAGTTACTGACTTTGAGGGATTCGTCAAATGCGCATGATAATCAGTCATATCAGCTAACTCTGCGGGTGCTAACTTAATATACTCATCTAGGATTAATTCCACATCCTTTAAGATAAGGGTATTTGTTTCGTTACTTCTTACTCCCTCACCCTCTGAGGAAATAAGCCGATATGCTTCATCGGTAACATCAACCTTTTCTATACGCTTAGTTCCTTCAATGACCCAGTATTGCTGTGTATTACCTCTTGCAGGTCGATGCTTTACTTTGATATCATGGTCAGGGAACCGGCCTTTAATTAAATCTATTGTTTCCTGCGCTTCGTCTTTGCTAACAAACTTCTTTACTCCTCCTTCACGATCAAAAGTTTCACTTTGTTTAAAAGAAGTCTTTTCAACTTTACCTGCATCTACTGTTCGATATTGTCTAAGCCTCGCATCTAGTGTACGACTGAGTGCAGTAACGTTTAAATTAGAATTCCACCATTTAACATAATCGTTACGAATATCATCAGCCCTACTTGTATCACCTAATTCCCGTTCTTTTGCTAGTAATGTATTTCTTCCTTCCCTTGCACGTAACAACTCATGGTCTTGTAAACCTAAAGGATTAGTATCATCAGCTGCTCGAATAACTCCTTCGAATGTATTAGTGTCAATTGGCTGAGCAACGTTATCAATTTCGTTCGCCTTAGTTTCAATCGGCTTTTCATTACGAGCTGCATCTTCATTGTTCTTCTTTGTGTAGTTTTCACTCGCCTTGCCTAGTTCTGTAGTAGATAAAGCCTCCTCGTCTGCTATTCTTTTTGTCTCTTCCGTTTTTAATTTAAGTGCTTCGCCCCACTTAGGATCTTTTGAATAAAATGT
>TARA_R100001594_G_scaffold88896_2_pt1 | contig 12775 bp, 21 predicted proteins | sample TARA_R100001594 | Tara Oceans TARA_R100001594 (sample SAMEA2622752) | marine metagenome | biome: marine biome (ENVO:00000447); feature: marine epipelagic mixed layer (ENVO:xxxxxxxxx); material: "saline water (ENVO:00002010), including plankton (ENVO:xxxxxxxx)" | depth 150 m | reverse complement strand
TTCTCTCCTATCCATATCTCGGAATCAAAATATCCCTCGTCTTGTGGCAAATACATACCATTTCCAGAAGTAGCATCTTGGTCAAAAGCAATATAAGCTGCCCCTAATTCACAAATTAACGACACTTTATTACATTCTTCCATAACGCCAGCAATAGTTACTACATCTAAAGCATTTCCATCGCTAGTTGTTACGGTAAACGTTTTATGTTTACCATAATTTTGCAATAATTCAATTTCTTGTCTCCACGGTCTACTCGTCATTTTGTGCCCCCTTGTTTAATTTTAATAATGTTGGAACACCATTTCCTAAAAAGTGTTTACCTTTAAACGACATGTTACTTGGAAGTTTAAAACCTTCTAATCTTTCTATTGCCCCAACGGATGCATGCTTAGGCGTGGCTATTTCATCTAGTAAGAAAGTATTTTTTTCTACTAAATACGCATTTTCATCCATTAATTGAGCAATTTGCTCATTCATGGTAGAAATTACTTTACGCATTTTTTGTATTTCTGATTTATTCACCCTACCAATCTCCGTAGAATTTTGATAATCCGCATCAACGGCTTCTGCCCAACTTCTTAGCGCTTGTCTTGTTTTTTCTAACTCTTCTTTTTCTTCTTGTAAAGTATTAGCAACACGTTGCCAATGACTTAAATCTCTACTAAGTTCATTTGTTTTCTTAGTTTCCTCTTTATATTTTACTTGAATTGTCGAAAAAACTTTTGATATTTCTGTAAGTTGTTTTTTAATATCGTCAAGCTCATTTTGATTATCTGTTGAGGATTGCGTAGCTGTTTGAGAAAGTTCTAAAAGATTAGCATTTTCATTTTGCAGTGCTTCAACTTGTGTTTGCGCATTTTGATTAGCAGTCGAAAGTGTTATATTGGTTTTTTGCGCTAAATCTAATGTATTTGACTGAGCTCTATGTTGGGCTTGTAAACTTTTAATAGATTCTTCTAACTCATCACGTTCTTGCTTCATTTGCTCACCCCGTTGAACATCTGCTTCTAAAAACGTAATTTGCTCAGTTAAACTATCTTCCCTGCTTTGAGAACCACTAATATGTTCGTTTAATACTTCAACCCTAGAAAGCATTTTTGTATATTCGTCTTCCATATTTTGAAGACGTTGAACTTCTAATTCTAACTCAGCAATTTGAGATTTTAATTCAGTTTCTTTAGTCTCGTTAACAAAAGTAATTGTTCGAGATTGTGTGGGTACGCGTTTTCTGGGTTTATCTAAAAAATCATTCAGTTTCATCTGGGCATTCCACAAAACGTTTTGCGTAGAAGCCAAATCCTAAAATTGCGTTTGGCGCATTTTTAATCCATTCTTTAGGAGCTTCATACCTAGATACAAAAGTTCCATCTTTTAAAAGTAAATTTCCTTCTAACAACATTTCAATATCTGAAGAATGCGGACCATCTAATTGTTCAATAATAATATCTTCTCTAGCATCAGACCAATAAATCGTACCGCACCAAATATCATGTGGAATTACTTCTTTCCAAAATTGGATGTAATAACGCATAGGAACATCTTTATGGATATCAGCTTCAGTTCTAGTAACCTCTCCAGGATTATCCGTAGTATCGTTTTTAGTAGTTCCTACCGCTTCCGTAGGTTTTTTAGCCCTAGACTGAGTCGTCGTGGGTTTTTTCTTAGCTGGCATAAGTGCCTCCTCTTAACTTTTCTTATTTCTTAGAACTTGGTTTTTTCCCTTTTTTATGTTCTTGAAGAAATCTTCCTAAAGCAGTTTTTTTAGAACCGCTTTTGATATTTCTTAGTTGTTCTTTTACATCAATTTTGCTTTTAAATCGACGTCCTGCCTCTGCGCTACCTGCGCCTTGCCCTGTATCCTTCCCCCCAATACGTCCTACGGCTAAACTACGTTGATGAGCACCAACCCCAGAAGCTCTAATACGTTTTCGTTTAACTTTTTCGCCTACATTAGCTGGATTAGTCCACCTATGTTTTACAGGGTCAAACACCCTACCCGATTCTGGTGGCACTTGTAATCGTGGGTTGCCTTTTTCTAATGAAACTTCTTTACGCATACGGCGAGCATCTTGTCGTTTCATGGCGCGTTCTATCAAACGTTCCCATTCACGTTGTTGTTGTGGGGTCATATTACCGCGAGGGGCATCAACTAAAGTATCACTAAACCCCCAACCTAACCCTGCGCCAATTAACCCAGCAGTTGTAGGACTTAATTTTTTATAAAACATTTGTAGTTTTTCAAATTTGTTCATACTTTATTATACCTTAAAACTTTAAAAATTACTAATAAACTATTAGCATTAATCTTGTCAAGGTTTACAATCGTCATCATCCCCACCATTTTGTAGTGTAAATAACAAATCACTAAGTTTATGTAGGTCATTATCGTCACTTGCTAGCGAAAAAGCGCGTTGGTTATTTTGGAATTGTCTAGCCCGAATATCTTTATCCTCTAAACTTAAATCATTTTTATAAGGCTCATCTATCTTTGAATATTTATTAATAATATTATTAAATATATTATTTATTTCTTTATTATTCATATATATATTATTCCTTATATTATTAGTATTTATATTATTATATTATAATATTATATTTTATTATACTCTTAAATTTATTAACAATGAAAAACATTTAAAACAAATACCGCTAACTGCAAGGTAATTTTCCCCACAAATTTCGCAGTACCAGTTTAAATCATTCATCTTTATCGGCTGGTTTATTTAACTCAAATTTGTTAACAGGTCGAATTGCTTTATGACACTCTGGGCATCTTCCATCATATGCTCTGAAAGCAAAATCACAATATCTACAATACCAGTCTATTTTTCCCATGCTACTCCTCTATGAATTACTTATAATATTATACTTTAATTTGCCCCTTTTTCTTTTTTCCATCTTTTAGCTTCTTCCACTAAAAAATCTTCTGCCGATTCAAATTTAAATAAATCTGGTTTTTCAAACGGCAAAGTGTCTGGAAATGTTTTATTTAACCAATGCTGTAGGGCTTTAATTTTAGCGTAAGCTTCATTTATTTTAGAAATTTCGCTTTTTTTAAAATTGACAGTTGACAGTAAGCGTTTCATCATGTATTATTATACAATCAAATAAGCGAAATGCAATTGAAATAAATAAAAGGAGAATAAAAAATGCAAAGCAGATTTGAAATTGACGACAAGGGTTGGCGCCAAATCCAAGCAGGTCGACCACTTTGGCAATTAGTCAAAGAACTTGTGTCTAATGTGTGGGACGAACGTGATAATGGGGCGACTTATTGTGACGTTACGATAAACACTTATGGGCACGGAGTTTTAGAAGTAATTGTAGAAGACGATGGTCCTGGGTTTTCCGACATTAAAGATGCATACACCTTGATGGCTTTTACTAAAAAGCGAACCGATGCAAATAAGCGTGGAAGATTTAATATGGGTGAGAAAGAACTCATAGCTATTTCTGAGGACGCTACTATAGAAACTGTGGGCAACACCATAAGCTTTCCAAAGGAAGGCGGAAGAAAAGTTAGAAAAAATGCCCGCACTAGAGGAACTAAAGTAACTCTTCATGTAAAAGGTACAAAGCCTGAAGTACAGACCACTATGGAAATGTTACAGTCCTTTATAGTACCTGCAGGAATAGAGTACATATTCCACAGTAACTATGTAGATATTCCGCCCCTGCCTACACGTAGACTAGTGGCAACAACCGAAGCAACTCTTAAAACTCAGATTTCGGATAGTCCATCTGAACCTCTGAGAGAGTCTACAAGGAAAACAACCGTAAACATATATTCTAACCCTGATATAGACGAAGGTCGTGTAGAAGGGGCTATATACGAATTAGGTGTTTACATTCAGGACATTGATATGCCTTACGATGTAGACGTCCAGCAAGTTGTCCCAATGGGAGTAAACCGAGACACTGTGTCTCGGGCATACCTTAGAGACATTTATGCTGAGGTCCTAAATGTAACCGCAGGCAGAATTACTGAAGAGACTGTCTCAGATTCATGGGTACAATACGCATTAGAAGATGAACGTGTTACGTCCTCAACAATTAAGACGGTAGGTACAGTACAGATTGGGGAAAATGGAATTTTGTCAGTACCTTTCCGCGAACAAGAAAATGAAGATGCTTATATGAGTGGTATGAATTTAATTTCCCCAAAGTCTATGTCAAGCATAGTCAGAGGTAAGTTTAGAGATGAGGGTATATTACAAACAACAGTAGAAAAATTCGGTAGGCTTACTAATGCCCCCGTATTTTCTCATATAACTCCAGACATGAAGCGTGTGGCTGATTACGCTAGATTCCTACATCAAGTAGCTTTTGATAAACCTTGTACCGTCCAGTTTTTGGATAACGTATGTAACAAGAATGCGGACTATAACAGTACAGATAATGTGATTAGATTTTATGTGAAGCAATTAGGAAACTTATGGTTTAGCATGGAGAACGGACCTACATTAGCGCAAACAGATTTGATTGTACATGAGTTTGCCCATAACAACGCGGGCGACCGTCCACACAGTGGCGAATACTACCACGCTATGTCTAGGCTAGCTGCGATGATAATACACGCGACTCGTGAAGGCAAAGTCTGGGAACCTAGTTACTAAGTAAGTAGGGTGGGTGCAAAAACACTCGCCCTATAGTAAACTAAAGGAAAATTATATGACTGCTAAAATTCAATTTTTAAGTGACCCCGCTAGAGCAAATGTAGGAGAAATTTTGCCTGATACATATCTTGTGTACAGGGAAGGATATTCTTTACCGAAACTTTCGGGCGTTGAGTATTTAGAGTTTCGGAAATTTAAAAATATTTATTTTAATCTTCACACTAATAAAATTATTTTTGTGGGAATTAACCGAATGATAAATCCTGCTAATCGTTGTGAAATGGTATTTGATTACATGCAGTCTATGACTCGGAACATTGAAAAGATGAGTATTGATACCGAGCCGTTTATTGGAGAGCCTTGGAGACTCTGGTATCACATGGATATGACTAATTCCGACTTGTTTAAAATCCCTCATAGTTATGCAATTGAAACCGAATGGCAACATTGGTTTTATAGAGATTTAAATGATAGTCGTTTATCGGGCAAACAAATAGGAAAATACTTACCTAATATTTATTCTGATGTGCCCCAACTTACAACATCCTTTACATTCGATAAGACACTAGAGGATAGTGACTGGTACGAAGAAGCTAAAGCGCATATCTTTGAACAGTACGGAACCCCTAAGTTACTAGTTAATAATTTATTGAAACTTTGTAATTCTCATTACAATTTAAATTTATCTTACGACTCGTTTAAGTCTAACAAAAATTGGGTGTTGCCAGATAACAAATTATATAGATTTGTTGTTGAAGAATGTTTAAGACGTAAACATACTTATAACGCTGTGATTGGAGGAAAAGCAAATGGAGACTAAAAAGAAATGGCTTTATGGAGATGCCCATGAATCGTACCCTATTTCGCGAAACGAAATTTGGTCTGTTGGAGATTATGAATTTAAATGCGTTAATTTATATGACATAGATAAAATTCCTTTTACTGGAAATATAGATTACGCTTATTTAGACCCACCCTGGAATCAAACTAATTTACAATCATTCCACACTAAAGCAGAATTATCGCAATGGGTTTCGTTTAGAAAGTTTATTCCACATTTATGTAATCTGTTGTCAGAAGTTAAACATGACGTTTTTATTGAAATGGGGAAACAACGGCTAGGTTTTTTAATGCAGGAAATTGAAAAAAGCGGTGGGGAAGTTTTAGATGTTTGGAATATAACATATTATAAAAAACGGCATTGTCGTTTAGTTAGGGCATGCTGGGGAACTCCACAATTAACAGACTCTATTTATGCAGGTTTAGATTTTGAAGGAATGGATGATGAAAAAACTCCTCTTCATGTTGCGCGGGCTATTGCTAAAATTACGGTTATGGAAGACCCAGAAAATCGTCCAACGTTATTTGATGCTTGTACAGGTAAAGGATTAACTACTCAAGCAGCTTTACAGACAGGACTGAGATTTGTTGGTACTGAATTACATCCTCGTCGATTGGCTTGGGCAATTAAACGGGCAGCCAACTATACAGGCCAGAAGCCTGTGATACGGGGGATATATGACAACTAAAACTGCAAACAGGGTTTTTCAAGACGACAATGTGCTTGTTGCTGGTAGAAAACGTATAGAATTATTGTTTGATAATTTTGAAGAAATTCATGTTTCTATATCATCAGGTAAAGATAGTACAGTATTGTATTATCTGTGTTTACAAGAAGCTATCAAACGTAACCGAAAAATCCATGCGTTTTTTCTGGACCAAGAAGCTGAGTATGCAAACTCTATTAAGTTAATCAAAAAAATGATGGACCACCCAAATGTAATTCCTTTATGGTATCAAGTTCCATTGTATTTAACTAACTCGACAAGCTATACAGATTATTTTTTGTACGCATGGGGAAAAGGAGAATCTTGGATTAGAGATAAGGACCCTATTGCTATTAGTGAAATTGACGACGATTATCCACAACGTTTTTACACGTTTTTTGATTGGTTAGAACGCCAAAACCCACGCGCTGCTTATTTAGTTGGTTTACGGGCTGAAGAAGGCGTTATTAGGTATAGGGCGGTTACCAAATATCCAGGATGGAATAATTTACATTGGAGTAGTACAGATTCTACAAGTGGGGTTAATAAGTTTTACCCAATTTATGATTGGACTGTTTACGATGTATGGAAATTTATTTATGAATATAATTTGCCCTATAATAAAATTTATGATTTAATGTTTATTGATAATTATAGTATTTATACTAAAATGCGGGTATCCAATTTAATTCATGAAAAATCTTTTAAGTGTTTAACGGATTTGCCCCGATATGAACCTGAGACATATAATGCTTTATGTAAACGGATACAAGGTATTTCTACTGCTTCTAGGTACGCTAGCGAAAAACTTGTCTTTGATAACAAGACATTACCTAAGCATTATAAAACATGGTTTGAGTTTAGAAATTTTTTACTGGAAAATCTTGAGGAAGCGGAACATAAGGTAAAATTTGTTGAACGTTTTAATACACAAGATAAAAATGAACGAACTTATAAATTACAAGTAGGTCAATTGCTAATTAACGATTACGAAAATTCTCGAAGTTTTGATACTAAGAAACAACAAAGAGAAGAACGTATTAAAGAAAAGTGGAGAGAAATTTTATGAAGATAAATCATAAAGCATTAGAAGTAAAAGTAGTTCCTTTGAATTCATTACAGGCAAATGAGTATAACCCTAATCGAATGCCTGACACAGAAATGGGCTTGCTTAGAGAGTCTATAACTAAATATGGTTTTCTTTTTCCTATTATTACAACGTGGGATGAAGATACTCAAAAATATAGAATTATAGATGGGTACCATAGATATGAAACGTTACGACGGATGAATGCGGAAGACGTTTCGATAATTGATTTAAGTTTAACTTACCACGACTCAATCCAATTAACAGTATTAATGAATCGCATTAAAGGGCTTCATCAAGTAGAGTTAATGAGTGATGTGGTAGTACAACTAGAAGAACTGGGATTAACAGATTCTGAAATTTGTGAAAACCTGGGTATGGAAAATGAAGAATTTTTAAGATTAAAACAACAATTGGGTATAGCACACGCATTTCGAAATCACGAATATACTCACAGTTGGGAAATAGAGGACTAGTAAATGTATACATATAGAGTAAAGTCGGTTAACCGTATTATTGATGGGGATACTATAGACGTCACAATTGATTTAGGGTTTGGTATTAATATAGACCAACGCATTCGTGTGGCAGGTATTGATAGCCCCGAAAAACGTACTCGGAATTTGGCCGAGAAAACATTAGGTATTGATGCAACAAATTGGATGATTAAACATTTAGAAGATTCGTCAGACTTAATTATTAAGACAGAAGTTGAAGGGGCCTTAGGAAAATATGGGCGCGTTTTAGGATGGTTATACATTGGTAACAGTGAAATTAGTTTGAACGAAAAAATGGTTGCTGAAGGATTTGCTTGGTGGTACGATGGCGGAAGCAAAGAAAAAGATTTAAACCACCTTATTGATATACGTAAAGCACAAGGTACATATTAAAAACGAGCCGTTTTAAAAAAGTTGACCTATAACACCTGAAAGGGATTAACAGCTCGTCTACGGGGCTCTGTGTGAAGGGTTTTTGGCTAAAATTGCGAAAAATGGGGGATTTATCATGGTTTCATCAAATAATAACTTTGAATATGATTTAAAGTTTGGGCAAATTTGGGAACAAAAAATTGCGGATATTTTACTTAACGAAAAAATTGAAGTTAAAACAGAACGTAATCAATGGAAGCAGACTAAAAATATTGTCATTGAACGGGCGTATAAGGGTAAACCTTCAGGATTAGCTTCTACCGAAGCATCATATTGGTTACACATTTTAGATATTGATGGAGTAATGGCAGGCGCATTATTATTTAGGACGGATGTTTTAAAGAAAGTTTTAAATGCTATGCCTAATCCTAACAAAGTAAAGGGAGGCGATGATAATGCCAGCGAGTTAATATTAGTTTCACTTACCGAATTAATGGAATTACTAACAAAAGTCGATATAGGAGATTTAAATGAGTCACGAAGTGAATGATGCCGTTTTAGAAAGGTATTATGAGGATTTACAAGAATTAGGATTTTATTCTAAAGGTGCTTCTAAACTAGCGAAAAAAGCTATGAATGATGGTACTGAAATTCTTAACGAAGAAATTCCATATTTAAAAGATGCTAAAAGTGTAGAAACGATGGCATGGGCAGATACAGGTTGTGCTGTATCAACTTCATGTTTGCAATGTCCCTTACCATTATGTAAACATGACGACCCTGAATGGTATACAGCCTATGCGGAAATTGCTCGACATAAACCTTTAATTGATGAGCTTCGTGGTGTCAGTAAAGAATCCATTACTAAACGCGTTGAATCAATTGCGAAAAAATATCAAATTTCATCGAGAACTGTGTTTCGCCTTAAAAAGAAAGTACTTTTAGGAAATTATAATTTTGACATGATAGATTTGTTTTATTCTAAACTATATGCAAAAAAGGGTTCGAAAAATGCCGACTAGAGCAGGCGATAGAATTAGAGAAGAATACATAGATGTTTTAGAGTATGCCGACACTGGCTGCGAAATTTCATCGAAATGTGTTGAGTGCCCGTTACCTATGTGTAAGCACGACGATAAAAATTGGTTTATAAGATATAAATTATATGCTAAAAAACGGGACGCTTTACATTTATTAAAGAATAGAACTTTGCCATATAACGTGATTGCCAAGCAGACGGGCGGGACTCCTACAAATATGCGGGAATTGGAGAAAAAACTTGAGAACAAATCTATTGATTTAGAGACAGTCGATTTATTTTATGAGGCATTGTATAAATAATATGCCTGTTTTTAAATACGAAATACATCGTACGATTAATAAAGTTACAGGACCTATGCTTGTCGAAGCTGATACATGGTTAGAAGCGCGGGTTTTAATAGAACGCTCTTTAAGAAATAATTATGCTTTTAAAAATTCTACAGTAGTACGTATTAAGGATAAAAGTTGATATGAAAGATGAAGGAAACCAATTATCTTTTGAAGATAATCTTGAACAAACCCCGCAAACAGAATGGGTAGGAATGCCTGAATATAATAATCAATTTCTGCCAGGACCCGAAATAACGGCGACATTTAAATTTCAAACTCAAGAAGATTATGATGATTTTCATTCTAAAGTGAAAAAATATCTTTATGATGACCAACGAGTTTTTGATGGTATGCAGAAAAAGACCGAAAAAACGGCATGGTATCCTTTGCTTGAAAAAGGTAGTAAATATTTATATGTACATGACGAAGAAAGTGGTTTACCAAATGTGCCCCGCTTCCCTGTTTATATTGTAAGCAAGGGGCGCTGGGAAAGAAATCCTACGAGTAGGGCTTTAATGAACATGGGCGTTCCGTTTTACATGATTGTAGAAGAATCAGAATACGATAATTATAAAAAATTAGTTGGGGAAGAATGCTTATTAATACTTCCGCAGAAATATAAAGATGAATACGATACTTTTTGGGATGATGATGACCCTAGAACAGGGCCAGGGCCTGCACGTAATTTTGCGTGGGACCATTCAATGCAAAATGGTTACGATTGGCATTGGGTTTTAGACGATAATATTGAACATTTTCATAGATTTAATAATAACCTTAAAATAATATGCACTAATGGAACCCCTTTTTATATTTGCGAAGACTTTGTTTTACGATATTCTAATATTGGGCAATCAGGATTGAACTATTCGATTTTCTGCCCTGCGCGCGAAGGAAGACCTCCTTATAAATTAAACACAAGGATTTATAGTTGCCTGCTTATACGTAATGATACGGGGTATCGCTGGCGGGGAAGATATAATGAAGATACTGATTTGTCTTTACGCATGATGAAAGATGGTTGGTGTACTGTACAATTTAATGCTTTTCTTCAAGCTAAAAGAGCTACTCAAACGGTAAAAGGTGGGAATAGCGTAGAATTTTATGATGAAGAAGGAACTCTTAACAAAAGTAAAATGTTAGAAGAAATGCATCCTGATGTTGCAAAGGTTGCTTGGAAATTTGGGCGCTGGCATCATGATGTAAATTATAAACCATTTGCCGATATGAAGTTACGTAAAAAACCTAATCTATTTATATCGCCTGATATAAACAATTACGGATTAAAACGAATTAATGTTTGACAGACGTTGACACGTAGTGTATAGTCTTCCCATAAAATAAATTTTAGGAAGGTGAAACACATGAAGACCTACGAAGTAACAACCACGGAGACCCTAATTAAGACATTCAGGATTGAGGCAAACAGTGAAGAAGAAGCATGGGAAATTGCTGAAGATGACTTATACGCTGAGGGAATAGAATTATGGGACTCATACACCGAAGCGGAAGAAGTGGAAGAAGTTAACGAAGTCGAAGTCTAAATGGGAAGTGGGGGTGAAAGCCCCCACAAACCTTACAAAAAAAGAATTAAAAGGAGTTAAAATGAAAGAAATTACAATAGAAATGGTTGAAAAGTATTTGTTAGGCGACTTTGATGTTGCGAAGGAAATATTACTAGATTTAGCGGACGGAACTTACACTGTCGAAAATTGGAGAGCCGATTTATTAAAAGATTATGAAAGAGGAAACAAATATGTCAGTATTTAAATCGGTAGACGAAATTATTAAGCAACACCCAATGGAAGTCCAGCGGTCTCAGTATTTTGGATACATTCGGGGCGACAGTAAATTCTATGAGGCATTGTACGAATTTTACCAGGACGAGATGCCTTATGGAGTACAGAAAGCCCGCGACGGGGACCCAGAAGAATGGATTGAAAACAAATTAGACGACATAGGATTCTTTGATAATCCTAGACAAGGCAGGTATTAATATGAAGAACATTAAAGGAATCAAGTATAGCAAGAATAAGAATGTGCTATCAGGCAGGTTTCGCGAGACATGGTACAATCATGAAAATCAACCAGTATCTACTACCATGAACAGCCTGAGGAATAAACCATGCCCTTGTGGCAGTAGAAAAAAATTCAAGAAGTGTTGTTGGTCCAAGGTGTGGAATTAAGAAACGAAGCGACGAACGCGCGGCGGAATCCGCTGCAAATTTGGGAACTATGGACTCGTCGCTTTGCTCTCCCTGCGGGAGGACCCACTTCGTGGGCAAAGCTCTAATGGAATGGGCACACGAACAGGAAGCCTGCCTCATAGATGGAATTGCCCTGTAATCGCTCATATTTCCCCGTAGAGGGGTCTGTTGTACCGTAGATGGTCCCAACTATGGAAACAAGCAGAGAAGCTGCTAAAACTAAGCCACAGACGCTTGCAGCTATCCTAGCCTTTACCACTTTACCCTATCGGCCCAATAGGCAGCAGACATCTTACCTCGTTTAATGTTTTTGGCGTGTCTTGCCTTGAAGGATTTACGTCGAGCTTTCTCGGCTTTGGAATCCGACTTCGACGCCTTACCTTCACCACTTACGCCTTTTTGTCCGAAACGGATAAGTTTGGTCTTGCCTTTATCCCTTGCAAGTACTGCGTGAGACTTAGTAGCATGTTTAGGCGTACGTTTAGGCTTGTTGTAGCCCTGGAACGTTTCGTCCCCGCGACTTACCTCTTTAGATAACACACCTTTAAGCATATCTATTGCGTGTAAAAAGTTATAATCTGCAAACATCATGTTATATTATACCCTTAACTTCCAAGAAATTGCTTTACCTTAGGTATACGGAAGAACATTCCGCCAAATAAGCCCATTATAACGATAGCCATTATTATTAATGGTAACGACAACGTCGTATAACGCCCAAGCGTAACCCACAGGAAGTCTTCTACTAAGTGGAAGCACATAAACGCTGTTGATATTATCAGTGTTTTTCTAACCTCGCGTCTTTTTCTTTGTTTTATTGTTAGTATGTATTTACCCACGTTAGCAATCTCCCCATGTTAATTTCTTTTTAAGCCGTTTCTGTTCTTTTTTTAATAAGGTCAGTGTAAATTCCAGTATGTATCTTGCGTATCCACGCATTTCTGGTAGGTATTGGTCAATAATCCCTAAGGATATCCACTTGACGTCCTCAATCCCCTCTTCTTCCTGTGGAAAAAGCATGTGGTCCTGTGGACCTCGATATTTAGCCATATACCAATATGTTGTTTTTATA
>TARA_R100001594_G_scaffold20163_1_pt1 | contig 12794 bp, 5 predicted proteins | sample TARA_R100001594 | Tara Oceans TARA_R100001594 (sample SAMEA2622752) | marine metagenome | biome: marine biome (ENVO:00000447); feature: marine epipelagic mixed layer (ENVO:xxxxxxxxx); material: "saline water (ENVO:00002010), including plankton (ENVO:xxxxxxxx)" | depth 150 m | reverse complement strand
TTTACTATGAGCAATAGCTGCACTTGCATCTATAGAAGCATTAACCACAGCATTAGCTGCTAGTTCATCAGCTCCTACTGCATCATCTGCTAGATGCTCATTATCAATACTAGCTGCTACATAATGTTCTGAGTCTATAGAATCATCAGCTATATGAGCACCTGTTACTGCATCTGCAGCTATAATATCTCCATCTACTGCATCATCTGCCATCATTACATGTTCAACAGCAGCATTAGCTATAGTAACTGCACCTGTATTTGCTAAGGTTACATCACCTGAAACTGCTACAGCTGTTGGTACATTCGAACCGCTTCCTACAAGGATTTGACCATTTGTAATATTAGCTAGTTTACTATGAGCTATCGCTGCTGAAGAATTAATATCAGCATTAACAATAGTATCATTTACAATATTATCTGAGTCTACTGAAGCAGAAGACATATGCTCAAGGTCAATAGCACCTGCAGCTATATGTTCAGAGTTAACGACATCATCTCCAATATTATCTCCATCTACAGCGTCACCTGCTAACATATCATGTTCAACAGCACCAGTAGCTATAGTAAAGGCACCTGTATTAGCCATGGTTACATCCCCTGAAGGAGTAACTTCAGCACCGACACCACTACCATTACCAACTATTATCTTACCATCTGCTAAAGCTCTCGCCGCTTGTTTAGCAATAATTCTATCATCAATAGCTGCAGCTGTCATTATATAGTCATTGCTATCAACGAAAGCTTCTGTACTATCTAATGTTTGTGTACTATCATTCCATTTCCCTTCGACTGATTTCTCAGTTTCCTGAGATACATATAATGTCTGATTAAAGTCATTATTTAAATCTTGTGATCTAATAGCAGATCCTGAAAAGAACTCTGCTTGTAGATTATCAATATTTGTATCTCGATAAATTCTAATTGCTACTGAACTTTTAGGAGCACCACTAGCTTCTTGTGTACTAGTTGCTCCCCCAGCATCAGCAGTAAAATTAATTTGAGTAGCGTTGGCTAAAGTAAAATTTGTTGTTGCGACCCCATTAAGGCTTACCTTAACATCAGTGTCTTCTAAATATGGGAATGTGAAGGAATAAAGGCGAGTGGTACCATTTCCTGTATAATTATTTTCAATTGTATAAGCCATAGTTACTTGTTAACCATATCGAGGATTTGTTGAGATTCATCGAGTTGTTGGCGGCTCAACTCTGGACGTTTACTTCTATTATATGCAGCTGCGTCTTCCTTCTTACGTGCTCTTATCATATCTTGAACATCAGGATTAGTTCTAATACTAGCCCATGCTTTAATTCTAGCTCTATTAAATAAACGTTTGATAAGTTTATTATGATGATAAGTTAAAGGATTAATTTTCTTACGTCCTGCACGTAAATCATTTTCCATTTGTTCTAAGGATTCCTGTACTTTAGGATCTTTAGCTAATTTATTTAATTTAGATTCTAAATCTTGATCTCCTATAGCTTTTTGGAATAAAGATCTGATTGAATTACTATCTCTTAATGAAGTACCATCAGGTGCTGTCATTGTAGATGTTCTTAAATCAAAGTTACTACGGAATAATAACTTACGTCCATCAGATTGATCAAAGTTTAATTGAACAGGACTGATAGCATTAAACATTCTAGTAGGTACATCCCAATCTCTGATTGGTCTTCCTGTTAGAATATCATACTTAATAGGTAATTTATCATCACCTGCCATCTGTTCAAAGAATAAGTTTCTATTTCTTAACTGATCACCAAAACCAGAATTCAGTTCACGCATATGTGGTGTGATAATACGTCCTAATTCATTTCTTAAACCAGCCATAGGCATAGTATTATTCAATAACCCTGCAGCTATCTTTTGTACTTTTTTAGGATCATTACTAAATAGATCAGCTAACGTATCAAGTCCTTGTAAGTGTGTCTTAGAGACAACACCTTTAGCAAGGATTGCAGAATAACCAAGTAATCCAGTTTCTACCCATTGATCACCCATTAATCTTTGGTTATCACCTAAATCAGCAATACCAGATAATAGCATGTTAAATGGTTCGAAGGATTCATAAGAAATCCATGCATCACCTATTTTTATAGAACGAGGTACCCACCCAGCATCCATCCAAACTTTTCTTAAAGTAACATCTGCAGGACCATTACCTGTCAAATTACCATTTAGATAGTGTTGACCTGCCATAAAGATAACACTAGATCCTAATGCTAGCCTACCATTTTGTAAAGCTTTAGCATTAGCTAAATCCTGTGCATTCTCAATACCATATTTAGCGACACTACTTAAGTCATCTGGTTTAGCAAACGCTATATCGTTAAATTCTTTAACTAAGAAATTCAAACCGGGTACATGCTTCATGGAAAGCTCTAATCCATTAATACCTGTTCTAGCAAATAGATAGAAAGGTTTTAATGCAGGGTTCTTTCCAAATAATTCATCCATGGATTTACCGAATCCACTGATATCCTTACTTAAAGTAGCTTCTCCTCTAGCATATGCAAGCATATTATCACTAACTACACCAGTAGAAGGATCAAAGATTTCACCATATAACCTATTCTCATACTCTTTTAAGAAAGCAGGAGTTACATCAGGTAATAAACCATCACCTGCAGCATCCCACGCATACGTCATAGCTTTTTCTTTAGCCCTAGCTCTAGCTAGAATCATAGTGAAAGCATCATCAGTAGCAGCCATTAACTTAGTTGAGTAAGTTAGGAAGTTATTTTGATTAGCTGCACGTGCTAAATTAGTAGTACGATATGCTGCTTTTTCTCCTAAAGTACCTCTAGTTTCAGCCCAATGGCCTACTAAATCCCAGTGTTCATCAGCAAGTGTATACTGTTGGTACCTACTTTTAATTGTATTTATATCTCCTGCCCAATAACTACTCAAACGACTTTGGAAATACTTCCAAGATTCAGGTATAGCTTGTACCATAGCATTGGCAGAACCTAAAGCCATCTTCATTTGGGATGCATCTGTACCTCCAGTATATGCATAACGCATAACACCACCCATTAACTGAGACATTGGTCGTGTAAATACAGCTGTAGATGTACCCATAATGGCTCTCAGAGGAGTCTTAGGACCGCTTAGGATACTATTTACCATAACACCCTGTAGCTCTCTTATAAGGGCTCCTGTTTGCTTAGACCCATCCTCTAGTGTTGTACCTATAAGCTTATTATGCATATAGTTATCAAAGTCTGTCCAGTTATGAATCTTGTTTGACATGGAAAATGCTTCTAAGACAGCATGTAAGAAGTCATCACTAGGTGCTTCTTTAGCCATATCAAGCATCATATCAACTTGATTCTTAGTTGTAGCATGCATTTCAAGTAAAGCATCATCAACCATACCTTTACCACCTCTTTGTGATAACATATTTTGATAAGCTTCACTAGCTAAGAACCTTGATCTTTTGGTCATCTCCATTCCGACAATCAGATTATCACGAATAGATTTAAGAGGACCATCAATATCATTAAGGTCTGCTATATCAACTAGTTCTCTAGCAACCATTGCTCTATCACGCAATTGCTTCATTAAAGAACCTTGTATTAAATCAGCTGCTAAGATATTCTCTTGTTGCCATGCTTCTTTACCACCAATAGAATCTAGTTGTTGGTTTAATGGTCCCCAGAATTCTTCTGGTGTTAGATCTCCAGCATCACGTCCACCAATTACTTCTTGCATTCTTTCAAATGCTAATCCATAATGATCTTCTAAACTCTTACCTTTAGCTTGAAGCTGATCCATTAACACTCTGAATCTAGCATCTCCAATGAGTTCTTTAACAATACCGGGTGTAATACCTTTCTTACCTAAACCATTTTTTGCTAAAGTTTCAGCTGCTGCAGGTGTAATGAGACTATCAGTAGAGCCCATTTCTGCACCCCACTCTTTATCTACTCTCCAAAGATCCTTCCATACTGTCCAAGGATCTCCAGATGAGTTAGGATTACCTTGCCATGGATCAGCCATATTTTTATTCTTATGACCACGGAATCCCGGCTCTTCTAATTCTACACTAGCTTTCTCAATAGTTTGAGATTCTACACTTTTATTACGATCTAGTATTTTTCTAGCTGCTCTTTCAATATCATTTTCTGGAGGATTCCAGCTTCGATATCTACCACTACGATCTGATTTAGCAACTCGAGACATTTCTCTAAGCTGTTCATCAGGTGCTAACTTCTTAAAGTCAATACCTTTATTGAAAAGTTTTTGTGCAGTAGCAGCTCTTAAGTTCTTATCAATTAAAATTCTAGCAGTATCCTCTGCTTTAGCTTGTCTAGCAGCTTGAACTGAATCAACAGCTTTAATAGCTTCACGATCAGTCTTACCAACTACCTTTAATTTACCACGTGCTTTAGCTACACCTTGCCATGCAACGTCAGCCATAACACCAATACCTAATCCTTCACCTACATTCTTAAGTGTTTTAAGTGCAGGGTGATCTGAATCTTTGGTAGTAAGAGGTGTATCAATAAAACCAAAACGATCTCTCATTACCTGTAAACCATTAGCATCTTGAGAATACTCTGAGAATAAGTCAGATACCGCACCAACAGAAGCACCTCGTACAATAGTGTTTCCACTTAATACAGTTGCTTTTGTAGCTGCAGATAACATACCTGTTCCTTTACCTATTCTACCAGCCCATCCAAAGACAGGTATAGCCATAGTACCGAAGTGTACACCACCTCGTATTAAACCACCCCACCATGTTTTAGTTTCAGGATTTAAATCATTTCCTAATGGATTCCAATCAGGAACGTAACCTCCTTCTTCTTTGGATTCCCTTGCCATCTCACCAGATGCCATATCAATGATACGTTCTGGAGCAGTTAGTATAGAACTGAGTGTATCTCTACCACCACCTACTATAGCATTTTTTAATTCTGTTACGTTTTCTTTTAGACCAAACTGCTTTGCATCTTTAGCCGCATGTGAATCTTCTAATTCAGCTTTACGTTGTGCTTGATTTTTAGCAGTTTCAGCTTCTAATTTTACTTCTTCATCAGCTTCTTTTGCTAATTCAGTGTTATAATCAGCAGCTGCTTCTACAGAATAATTTAGTCTTTCTCTGTCTATTTCAGCCATTATGCAACACCCTCTCCGAATATTGTATGTTGATTCCACCAAGAATCTTCAAACTCTCCTTTAGGGGGTTTGCGATGGTTATTGTACCAAGACCCAGTAGATGCATTTCTTTTTTCAGTTCTTGATAAAAGTGTTTCTGGTATTTCAACATCTGGTACATTAGTTTTAAAGAAGCGGTTGAATTTAGATAGTGATGGGAATTTATGTATTAATTGTTTATCTGTATAATCAGTTGTTCTAATATCTTTTACAATATTAGGTTCTATTAAATCTTTACCTGTTGCAGCTTTGTACTGATCTGCAGCAAATTCAAATGCTCCCATCCCTGATCTATTTGCTAAATATTTATAAAGTTGAGGTATATCACCTCTACCTCCACTTGAGTTCCATTGTTCTAATTCTTTAATTTCTGCTTCAGTACCACTTATTAAAATTTTACTACTATCATTAGCTTGTAATTCCTTAAGAGCTTTTGAATTTTTCTCACTTTTAGTTTTCAACTGTGCAGCACTTAGACCACTATGAAAGCTCTTACGATTGTTATCTAATTTATTTCTAACATCTTCTAGTGCTTCTAAGTCAGATAAACCTCCTGCAAATTTAGCTTTTTGCCAGTATTCTTTTGCTTTATCAAACGCACGGTTCTTATACATGACAGCATCAGGATTATCTGATAATTGCTCATCACCTGTCATGTTCATCTCTTCTCTAGCTAAAGCTTTGGCTAAACCTTCAATATTAGTTAAATTCTTACCACTAGCAAGAAATTCCCCATCACTATCAACTTGCTTTTGATCTCTATAGATTTTAGCTATATCATAAGGAATACCTTGAAGGTCTTGCTCTGTAAGCATACCACCATTTTCTAATCTCTTATATTCCAACCATTCTTTTATAGGCATGCCATCTTTCAATTGGGCATTCATCCATGTGTTAATAGCTGTAGGCCATTTACCTGTTTTATCATGGAATAGTTTTCCTATTTGATTCAACGTACCTTGTGTGGTATCAGAAGGTAAGGTTGTAAGCATCTTATGTTCTAACTGCTTATCTAATACATCAGTCTGATCATCTTTTAATTCATAATGCTTATTAGCTGCAGTGACTTTTAAAGCTTCCCAGTCCATACCTGCCATTTCATCTTCTAGATATTCACCAATAGTGGTTGTTTTACCTGTAGCACGATGAGTAAAAGTAGTATCTTCAAAATTAAGTATCTGTTCTAAACTATAAGTACCAGCAGACATACCTTCTGACAACTCTTTTAAAAGATAGTTTTTAGCTTGTCGTCTGCTTCCAAGTACATTACCAAGATCTTCTTCAATTCTAAGATAATCACCGGGAGTACCACTTCTAATAGCAGCATTTAAATCTCCATATGCATTATTTACATGCTCAAGTATTAAAAGCTGTCTTTCTTTTGTTACATTTTCTGACTCAAGTTGCTCTTCAACTTTTCTTAATTCAGGGAATAAGTATTTAGCTTTAGCAAGTCTAGGTATACTATCATATTTAGCAAAGATTTCTTCTCTCATGTGAGAGTTTAGAACAGCTCTTAAATCTGTACTATAAGCTTTGCCTGATATGATTTCATCATCTGAATTTATATTCCATACTTTACCTTCATATTGAGCTAGTTCTGGATATTGAGCAATTAAGTCTGCTTCTACATCTGAATCAATCCTACCTTTCCAAGATGCTCTCATTTCAAGCATTCTATTAGGTATTTCCGCAGCTTCCTGTTTTAAATACCTACGCATGAATTGCGCTCTAGCAGTACCACTTAAGTTTTGGATCTTCCTTAAAACACTGACAGGCATTGTTCTGGCAGCTGGAGAACCAATTAATTTAGCTACTCTACTTTGAAGATTTTTAGAAGCTTCATCTGCAAAATCATATTCTTGTCTATCTTCTAAATTTTTCCCATCAAGTTCTTCACCTAGTTGATAATATAACTCATCACCTTTAGCAGTTTCTTTTAAAAGAATATTATTTACTTGTTGTGTACCCCAAGCTTGAAAAGTTTTTGAAGCTGTTTCCATGAATCTAGCTTCTTGATCATTTAATATAGTCGCCATTCTAGTGTTATGGCGATATACTACTTCATCTCTAGTTTGTTCTAATTTTAAATCTCTAAGACCACGTTGGTTTACCCTTTCGTAATCATTCCAAAGTTCGTTTCTATTACGTGCTAAGTCTGCACTGATATCAGGTAATTGAATCTGCTCTTCGCCAAAACTTCCTTCTTGAGCAGAACTCTCAAAGGTAATATTACCTAAGTATTTTCGTTGTTTTTCCGCCATAATTTTATGAAAGTTTTAGTTAGAATCCTTTCCAATCGCTAGCAGTACCAGCCATACTAAGTCCTGACAGACCAGCTGATGCTATATCTGCAATTCCTAGACCTGCAGATGTACTACGTGCAATAGGTGATTGTAGATTAGGACCACCACCTGTCTTAGGTGTACGCATTCTTGGAGGTATTTGTATTTTAGAATAAGCATTAAGATCGGCTTGGAATTGTTTACCAGCAATTGCACCGAATTTATTCTTAGCTTGTGTTCTTGCACTAGTTAGTGTTTTATCTAATAAAGCAGATGATCGACCAAATTCTGCTAAAGACTCTAACATTCTAGCTCTATCTGCAGATTTACTAGAAGTCCTACCTGTTCCTCTAGCTGCTTGTTCACCCATCATAGTCATTAATTCTTTGCCTAGTTCATTTCTAGTAAATGCTGCCTTGGCAAATGTTTCGTTTAATTTCCATTGAGATGATGCTAAAGCACCTGAAGCTGCTGATCTATTTAATGCTATTTGTTGATTATAATTACCGATTAATGTAGCATAATCTGTTACCGTTTGAGCATTGTAATCATTTATCTGTAATTTTTCCAGTTCAGATGTATAAGCACTTTGTGCTGATTGATTAGCAAATGCTCTTTGGTCTGCAGCGTTTTGTTGTGCTGCTTGTTGGTTGGCTGCACGGTTTTTACTAACAGAGCCAAGTACTGAGGTCGCTGCACCAATTGCGAACGGAGCCCAAAAAGCCATTTAGTTATCCTCGTCTATAAAATTTAGTATTGTATTTTCCTTCCCATGTCATACCTAAAAGACTGACTGGTAAGGGTGTATCACCTACAATACTTAGTGATATATTATCATTACGTTGGTAAACAGGTACATCATGTACCCCTTCAGCAGCCATACTGACATCATTAGCAGTGTATGTGAACGGTTGAATTACACTAACCGTTTGTGTTCTATCTGGTATACCAGTTAAATTAACATTATATTTGACTGGACCACTTAATCCTGTAGATACTTTTAATCTATGTATAATTAAATCAGATGTATAATCATTTTTAATGCCTGCTTCTGAGCTAGTTGAGTAATATAATTTAGGTAGATCAACTGTCATTGTATAGATATAACCTATAATAAGGTTCTTACCTCTATAATCACCTGCAATATCTACATATTGATTAGGTGCAGAACCCTCTACTGTAGGATATAATATAGCTCCTACTGAGGCTTCTGTAGCACCTAATGTACCACCTATATAACCACCCAATGCTACAACAGCTAAGGTTTTACCTGAATGGTGGGTGAAGGGGAGGTATACTCTAGTAACATCTAATGTACCTGTAGAAGGATATATTCTATATGGATTAGTATCAAACATATCCATACATACATCTGTCTTCTCACCTGTAGGTAAGGTTAAAAACCCTGTATCACTAGCTTGTCTAAGGTCAATAGAGTTTATTGATACATTAGTACCATCCGATATAACTGCATAAAATGTACTTGTATCAAAAAATTGATCAACTAAAGTACCTGTTAAATCCCATTTATACCATGTAGATGCTGCTCTTCTTTCACTTGTTTGATAGAAACGATATTGATATAATGTATTAGTACCAGTATTACCTAATGAGATCATACTCATACCAGAAGAACCAGTAACATTATCAATAGTACTAGGTACAAGTTCAGGGACAAGACCCGTAGTATTAAATTGAGAAGGTGGTTCAGTAGTACTAATATTAGCTAATTCAAATAGTCTAGCATATAAAGGAGTTTTAGAAACAAAAGCAATTGAAGTACCTAAGTTAATAGCTTCAAGATTTGTATCGCATTCATATGAAGATAGTGTATTTATCTTAGCTGTAGATGGACTTAAAATATCTGAGTCAGTAGATAGTAAGAATTGTTCTGTATCACTAAAGATGCATAAACCTGAACTAACTGTTCTAACATAATTCAAGAATACAGGTTTTGTGGATGATGCTGATATATCAATTGGATCATCAGCAGCAGCAATTTGTGCAGAAGCTGCCCAAAAATCATAGAAGGAAGCTGCTTTACTCATGATGATAGTACCACCACTTAAGAAACCAAATCGGTTTCTAAAGAAAAACATATTCCTAATTTTGTTCCCAACAAATGAAGGAGTCGGGTTTGTTAATTCATCACCTACATCTCGAGCTTCCCACTCAATAGGGTCATATTTAAAAGAACCATCAGCTTGTCTCACCAATTGATGAGGCATAGTTAATGGATCCAATTTATAACTTAATCCGGGTTCATTCGATTCTGCCCATGCACCGGGACCACTAGTTGCAGTACCTGATGTGGAGAATTTAACCCACATATCATCAGCTAAAACACTATCACTATTTATTATTTTAACTTTATAACCATCAACACATTGTACAGGTAAATCAGATATAGCTGATACTTTATCTGTAAATGCACTTATTGCATTCTCTTGTGGACCACCAGCTACTTTAATAGATGTTACAAGAGTAATATGTATTCCGGGACCAACAGCAGTAGCAACACAACTAGCAGCAGATCCTCCAGCAGCATTAATATTTGTTACTAGATTAGATACAATAGTAGGTGCGTCAGCATCACCTGCAGAGGCATCTTCTGGAGTTGTATAACTAACTGTTACACCGTTAATTATCAATTCATATTTAGAGTTATATGAAACTATACTAATAGTAACAAAAGCTTCATCAGGTAAAGCAGGTACAACGTGACTTGTCATTGCAACTGTTTTGTTTTTATTTAAAACATAAGTAAAATCATTCAGTGTTAATAACTCTATGTCATCAGCAGTAGCACCTCGTAAATAACCTGTATTAGGCAAGCCCGGTATAGTACAAGCTGTTACTTCAGAATCATAATTACTTTTAGCAGTAGCTTCAGCAGATACAGCACTATTATATGCTGTCTGTGCTGTGTTCATATTGTTAGTAGCTGTAGTTAACTGAGCTGCACTATGAGTAGCTACTGATGTTTCTATTAATTCATATACTCTTTTATTTGTCGATGCAATAGTAGGATGCTCATCTGTCATTTCCTTACCTGCTTTATAAGTAAGTGCTATAACTTTAAATGTAGCATTACCACCACCACCTGACACTGTTATCACTTCATCTAATTTATATCCAGTTGTAGCAGTTGTACCTCCAGCTGTTGCAATCGTAACTAACTGATCAATGACTCCACCTGTTACGGTGTAGGTTATTGTTAAACCAGTACCATCACCACTTGAAGTTGTAGCAGCTGTTGTTGCACTATACCCTGTACCACCACTAACACGTTCTAATGTAAGAACTGGTCCAGAGATAGCTCCATCAGACATACTTTTTATATCAGCAACTGATGTACCAGAGTTCCACTTAAGAACAGTCCATGTATTATTAGCACCTTCTTTATATATACCCGATTTTATTTCTTCTTTTATAGTACCTTTCTGTGGATCATAATCAAACTGTGTTTCCCAGTAAGAATTTTTTGTAGTATTTTGACCATCGTTTGCTTCTGCAAAGGCGGCTTGTTTCGTATTTAAATCAGTAGTTTTAGTTATAGTGTCTGCTACTGCAGTGTTATATGCTAGAAGATCTGTTTGAAGATTTGTATAATTACATCCAGATGGTACACCTGCATCATCTCCCATATCTACCTTACGTGGGCTACCGTCTAGTAGACTCCATACTCTAAAAGTATCATCAGCATATTGACCTACATATTTTTCATTCTCATCTCTAAGTATTGAGAACCATTTACCATAAGCTTTTGTAGCAGTAACTGTAACTGTTATAGCAGCTCCTCCGCCACTACCTAGTACCGAATCAGGTATAGTTAATGTATCATCTTTTACATATCCTTTACCACCTGACGCAAGTTTAACATCTATACCTACAGCAGTATGTCTTGTAGCAACGGTTAAGACTACCGATGCTCCTCCTCCACTTCCTAGTGAACTGTCAGCTATAGTAATTGTTTCACCTACAGCATAACCTGTTCCACCTGTTTTACTTGCCCTATCATCTAAAGTAACAATAGGTTCTCCATCTGATTCTACAACAACTTTAAAATCAGCACCTGTACCAGAAGCACTACCCGCAGCATTAGCTACATAGTATGTACCAGCTGTTCGGCTGCTATCTGCTACTCCATTATGTGTAAAAGTAGCAACTTCATTTACCGCAATTGCGTGTACATTAAATGTAGCACCACTACCAGATCCACCTGTAGCAGCAACAGCAGCATACCTGCCAACTGTTCTACTTGCATCGCCTGAACCTCCATGTGTTGCTGTTGAGATTGTTGTGCTTATATTCTCAGCATTATATAAATTACTAATAAATTTTGCACCCGGTCTTTTAAGCATACCCAAAGCATAGTCAGGGTATGTATTTATAGCATCTTTAAGTTGAGTGGAGTTTTTCTTTTTATCTGGTTGTTGTGATATACCATTTAAAAAATTTGGTATGTCTTGTGTGATTGTACTCATCTTTGTAATGCAGCAAACGGTTGATAGCTGTTATGGTAATCTTCAGCATCTTTCCAACCAAAGATACTGTAATCTCCTTGCTGAGTTTCATATTCTAAAGCTGCAGCTTTTGATAAAACTTCATTCTCTGCTAGTAATTGGTACAAAGTAGAATCACCTACCATTCTAACAGCACATAATTTAGCAGCTCTTGCTGTTACATATGCTTGTACAGCAGGAGGTAAATCTGCAAACTCAAAATACCATACTATATCACATGTTAATTCACGTGGATCATCACCATCTTTCCATTCATAGGTATGTTCATTTTTATCATATAAAAACCCACCACGTCTTACAGGGTTATAATCATCATAATGTTGGTACCTGTATGTATCTATTGATAGAGCATTAGTTGGATACTCTATTTTAAAAGTAGTTGCATCAGCTGTTAACTTATAGTGGCGTTCAGTATTGAAACTCCAACCTTCAGTTTGTACAGTTTTGTTTACTTCTCTTAATGTATTCAGGACAATGGCTACTTCAGGGTTTTGAAGATCAAGGGTGGTGACGGGAGCCTGCCCCACTGAGCTTAATATTTGATTAACAGCATCCAGTTCTGTGGACACAGCATAAGTAGGATAGGACATATAAATTTATGTGAATAAAAAAAGGAGGGCGTGAGAACCCTCCTTATGTTAATTAGGTAACGTCACATTCTTGTGTGGCGTAAGCAGTTCTGAGATTTTTGGTAAGTGATAGTACAGCATTAGAGCTGCGGATATCAGTACCTCCACCATCAGTACGAGATACGCTTTCTCTTGAAGCGTCTCCAGTAGAGCAAACACCTGTGTTACCTGCTGCTACAGCAGTTGCCATTT
>TARA_R100001594_G_scaffold3376_3_pt1 | contig 12820 bp, 18 predicted proteins | sample TARA_R100001594 | Tara Oceans TARA_R100001594 (sample SAMEA2622752) | marine metagenome | biome: marine biome (ENVO:00000447); feature: marine epipelagic mixed layer (ENVO:xxxxxxxxx); material: "saline water (ENVO:00002010), including plankton (ENVO:xxxxxxxx)" | depth 150 m | reverse complement strand
TTAATGACGGTACATCAGGAGGTACAGCAGATATTGATAACGAAGATACTTTAGATGTAGCTAGTTTTGAAAATTCATTTGAACAAGCCCTATAAACGACTGCATTCCTTAAATCAGAATCATCATTTATTTCAGTATAATCTATATAATAATAGTATCCATCCTCTGATCCCGAAGGCTCTGGAAATATTTTTACAACATTTGAATCAAACCACCAAACTGGATGTTTTGATGTAGCATATTTTAAACTTGTAGAATCTGATGCCCATTTTGATTCTTGAATAGATATTTGTTTGCAACTATATCCATTCCTTTGAACTTCTACTATTCCATCAATATTTGCAACTACACCGCCACCACCAGTATAAGTAGAGGACTGTTTTAAAGCAAATAATAATAAATCTCTTGGTATTGATGAAACTACAAATTTCTGAGCAGACCTTATAAAATGATCATCAGCATCTGTTACTCCAGTTATATTTTCTATATCAAGTTCTATTGCTGCGCAATCAGCTACATCGCCCATATTTTATCCCGTTAGATACAATTTAGTTATTTCGCTCATACTTTTAAAGTATAGGGAGGCATTAAGCCTCCCATATACTCATCTTTGTATGCTACTTCAGATTAAGAAAATGTTATAGCACCACTGGTATGTATTTTACCATCAGGTGTTACTACATTTAAATAGTTAGTCGTTGAACCAGCAGACGCATCTGTAATCACTACATCTACATCGCCATCAGCTTCACTTGTTAGCCATAACATATTGATAGTATTAGCATCAACAGATACTTGTGTTAAACCATCAGTACCAGACGTTACAGTTAAACCAGCTGAACTAGCAGCAGTTTGACCTGCTGAATCTGCTGACAAATAAGCTCTTAAGCATCTAGCTGAAGTCATATCATCACCAGCTGCATCTTTAAACTGACAACTAACTGTTATTGCTTCAGTAGATTCACTACCGACAGTAAACGATACAGATGCTACCATATCGTCACTTAAGTTTAGTTCAGCTAAAGTTGCACTAGTAGCAGATAATTCCGCTACCTTTTGAGCTTTAGTGTCAGTAATCTCACTATTAGGATTGTTAGCGACCCAATATTTAGCCATGAGTCACCTCCTTTATGATGTTACTGGCTTAACAGTCAAAATAGCTATCTTAACTGTGATTGCTGAAGTAGATGAATTACTAGTTATAGTTAAAATAACATCTTCAGCATTAGCTAAATAATCTGCGTCAATTGCATATAAGCCATTATTACCAGCTCCAACATCATCAATGAAGTTGTTAGTAGCTCCAGTATAGCCTACGTCCATTTCAAAGTCAGCATTAGCACCAGATATCTCACAATAACCACCCCATACTTCTACTACATCAATTGTATCAGTAAATGTTACATCAGTAGTGCCTTCAGCAGGGACAACAGTTTCAAATACTTGAAATTGCAATTGATCTGGACTATCAGCTTTCTTTTTAGCATTCAATGTTTTAACCCAGTGATCTAAAGCGCTATCAGATTGATTTTGTCCGTATAAAGGATTAGACATTTGTTACCTCCTCTATTTCCAGACTGCATGAGATTCAGGCATCTGCCATTCCATCCCAGCTTCTGTTTGGATTAAGTCAACCCTGCGGTCAACGCCACTGTTCTCTAAGGTTTGTACACCTACATAGATGGCAGTATCACGATTTAAACCGTTACCAACAAGAGGTCTGTATTTACAGTGCTTCATGTTGATACCAATAATCTTTACTTCCGATCCATCAAGGTGAACATTGCGAGCTACATTCATATCACCATAAGGTGTAGAAATAATACTCATGTCAATGCCAAATACCTTCTTTTTTGCTGTAAGAGACATATCAGCTCTGAAGTTTGGTGAGATTTCAAGATTATTCTGGAAATATCCACTAAGCTTGTGAAGCCAATTGTATGTAGGAGTATCTACAAAGAACAATGTCGCTTTAGCGTTGTTGTACCGAGGATCAAGATAATTACTTAGATCATCCAAGAAATCATCCTGAGTCTTAGAACTCAGAGTCAGACTAAACACATTAGAATAACTAAGTGCGTAATCTACTGCCCCTTGAGTTTGCCAAGAACCATCAGATGATTTGTACTGTGAGCCAAACAACAGACTTTGTTCAATGTCCCATTTATGTTCGATCAACTTCTCACGCCAAATACGTCCAAACTCATTAGCTTCATACCTCAGCACGGTAGCACGAGTAGTGTTATCCATTGCCATTGCAGTCTTCCAAATTTGAGTACGACCATAGCTGGTTGAGAAAGGTTGATCCTTCCATGTTGAAGGATAACCAGTACCCTGTCCGTGTGCAGTACCAACTACATAGCAACGAGCTGTTTCTAACTGTACTTGCGTAAAGTTAGCAGTTTCGGCTGCGGTTGTACCTGATGCTCCAAGACCTTCATCAGCTGTTCCTCCAGCTCCCCACCCAGATAGCTCTGTACCGTCACCTGAACTTGCAAGAGGTCTTACAACTTCTAGTTTAAGTACAACAGCTTCCACGCTTGGAGCTTTTGTTACAGAAATAACTTTTGCAACAATATAATCATCTACCAGAAAAGCATTAGCAGCTGTAGCTGCGGCAGCATTAGTATTCTGGAAAGGTATCTTAATGAGTTGGTCTTCCATGAAGAACTCTGGCATCGTGCCAGAAGCTCCTACTTTAAAGGCATTGCCAGTTGAACCATAGATATTCGTTACGTTGCCAGCAGACTTATAATCAGTCTCCATCTGTACATAAAGAATATCACCAGCTCCGTCTACTAGAGTAGAAGTAACTGTAGCTTGGTTCATAGTGCCACCGTCGCCAGCAAAATTTGCTGCGCTCCAACCAGTCACATAGGCATACCTTTTGTGAAACGAAGGTCGTCTTTCTGTAAACTTAAATTCAGGGTCATCCGTAGGTTTCTTCGCTATTTGAGATACAAAACGGAAAAAAGGGTCTTGAGCTATTGCTAGTTCCGATACCCTGTCTCCAAAGTTGTATTTTCTACGAAGATCACCAGTTGAAATGGTGGATGACGCTGGACTAAGACCAGAAGGCGATGAGGTTTCAGTTAAGCCACTTTCGAGGCCAAATACATCTGCCATTTTTCCTTCTCCTTATTTTTCAATTAAGGCATATGGTCTCATAATTTTAACCAAATGCCGATTCTAGTTCCTTGTCAACACCCAATATCGAATCAAAGATTATATCTTCATCGGATCGTTCAACTTTACCAGATCGGCCTGATTTGGCTACGGATTGCGGCTTTGTTCTGACTCTTTGCATCTGATCTTTCATCTCTTTACGAGTAGAATCAGCTACTTGCCTATCACGGTTATCTCTATTCTTTAAAAAGTAAATATCGTCAAGAGTTAATGTCCTTGATTTACTGTAATCTTGGAACTCTTTCCATTCTTCTTCACTCATATTATGACGTTGACGAAAATCAGATTCCTGAGTTTGTACATGAGCAGCTTTTTGCTGACCTTGGGCAAATCCCTTGAGCCTACGTTGCACTACTCCGTCAATAACCGATTGAAGCACCTTTGAAGAATCAGAACCGCTATTTCCAATAGCCTCGTCTGGATCAAAGATAAAATCTTCATCCAATCCAAGTTGCTCTTTGACACTCTTAGGAGGATCACCTCCTCCTTCAAAATAATTCCTCACATGAGAAATTAGATTTGGGTCTTGCTTCATTGCGTCAAGAATAGGTAAGAAAGGTTCAAATTCAGAGATTCTTTCATTTAAGCGTCTTGCCTCCGAGCTTGAGTCTTTATACCTTTTCTCCCAGTCATGCTCTTGTTCAGAATATTCTTGAGGGCTCGTTTCTGAGGTTTCCTCTAAATTCTGTTCATGAGCATCAGTATCGGCTGTATTCTCTTCAGGCTCCAGTATACCTTCATTTACCTTGCGGTCAAGAGCTTCAAAAAAGTTATCAGCTTCTTGACTTTCACTTTCAGAGCTTTCGGCAAACATATCTGCCTCAAGGTTGTCTGTTTTAGCTTCAGTCATAATTACTCCTTAACTTATAACACAAACTACAAATAAAAAAAACTATTTCTTTGCTTGTTTTTTCTTAGCGTCTGAGACTGCTAATCCAAGTTCTTTTAACTTAAAGTCTGTATCGTTTTTCATTTTATCTCGAAACATGCTTTGAGCAGCTTCTGTTTCGAGGAGGTCTTTTTTAATTCTAACATCAGCATCTTTTACTTTATTCTGTATACCAGATTGTACTAATTGTCTCTCTAAAGTTTCTATCGTGCCTTCCCTATCGGTGACGATATTTGATAATTCTTCTATTTGATTACGCAACTGCATATAAACGCTTTTTCTCTTTATGATTGATTCTTTATTTCTAACATCAGTTTCTGATAACATTGCTATATCATCTATTAAGCCTGATTGGAACCACTTAAAGTATTCTTCCAGAAGAGCCCATCTATTAAGAGGTAATGTAGAACCTCCCATAATCCTTATATCGAATCTTGCGGTTGCATAATCATTCCATTTTCTTACAGCATCACCGTAGTCATTATAAATTGGTACGTTTATCTCAACAACTTTTTCTTCGTTTATATTATTTGGCTGTACTATTCTAAATACCTTATGAGCTTGATATGTATCTTGTGCAAAGTCTCTAAAGATTCTCCCTAGATGCTCAAGAGATGGCTCAATTATATTTTGCATCCATGATTTTATGCGTCTTGTTCCATACTCATCCATAGCAAGTAAACCCCTGTATGTCTCAGGCCCAGAACCAGTGTCTCCTTGCATAGATGAATAAATACCAGAAGTATACTCCATGTCCTGCTTAGCATTTTGAGTAATGCCGTAAAAAGCTGCGTTTAGTGGAAGGGGTTGGACAGGAGTTGGAGGGGTAAATCCTTGTCTGTATTTCAGTAATGCTCCCGGTGATGATGAATATTGTTCCCACTCATCTTCTGGTATAGAGCCTTCTTCATAGAACCATCTAAGGTTTGATGCTAAATTAGCATTATGAATCATTATTTGATGGGCTTTATTTATCTCCCGCTGTTTTCCCACTAATGGAGATACAGCCCCAAGCGCAAAAGGAGTTCCTGTATGTTGATAGATAAAAGGTACAATTGGATAATCTTTTATAGAAAGAACATTATCATATAATAATTTATCCCCAACCACTACAGTCATTTTTATTCTATCTTCATAAAATTTAACATAATCAATTATATTTGATGATAGATTTTCATCTTCCATCAACAAATTAAATTCAACTTCTGTAACTACTCTATTTTCAATTCTTGACTTTTGTTCCTCTAGCTGACTTGTTAAAACATTTTTTCTATTTTCGATTTGATCGACTGCATCTTTTTTAGCTCTTTCTAATTCAAGTATTGCCCTTTCTTCAATTATCTCACCTTTTTTAACAGATTCCATCATACTTATTTCTTTTTCAACTAACTGGACTTCCATTTCTTTTGCAAAGTCTTCTATCTCATCTTCAACTCTTGTTCTTATTTCATCCATCTCTTTTCTTGAAGGAGGCATATTCACAAACATATTTATAAAAGCAACTTTTTCTTTAAAATAAGTTTCGTATAAATCAATTATATCATCTTCTTCAGCATTCTGCTTATACGCAACTGTTATTTCTTCTCTAAAAGTAATGTCAGTATCATCAAAATCTCTGCTACTATATCCTCCACTTAAATTTACATTTACAGAAGAAGCTGTTTTTATTTTTCTTTTAAAATCTGGATATAATCTTTGGAGCTCTTCTTTAGGTATATCCTTTTTTACTATAATATAATTAGCGTCTCTGAATAAAAAATCTCTGGATGCAGGGTCTACATAAACATCAAATGGGTCTACAGTATTAAATACGACTTCACCCATTCCACGGTCTTGATCTGGGTCTATATCTACCTGCATATATCCAATTCCTCTTATAAGGGAGTCCTGAATTACGCTAGAATATAGACTGCCACCGTTAGAGTTATACCAGCAGTAATCTGCAATATCTGAATGAACAGCAGCTACATCAGAATCACTTTGATCAGCCCCAACTGCCTGCCATCTTGGAGTGTTAGCCGTTGCAAAAAATTTCATCATTTCAATAACTGGAGTTATCCTGTTAATAATAAAATCAGGCATACCACCACTTTGTAAGTCTTCTTTTTCTTGTTTTGATAGTTGATCTCCTAAGAAAAATTCATAACTTTTTTGAGCATTAGCTTGCCAGTTTTGTCTGTCAGTGCTATTCGCTTTGATAAACAGGCTTGATATTTTATCAGCTATTTTTTTTGATTTACGAGCCATTAATCTCTTATCTCTACATGAACTAAGTCATCGAAATTATTATCTTTAATTTCACCATCAGAATCCCAGTCGCCACCCCATCGAATATTTACACGAAGTTGCTGACCTATCCCACGAAGCATACCACCCATATAATGAAACCTTTCACGATCATTCCAATCAATAGGATACGGAGCAACGTCCACGGCTTTACCTTCCATGTGTTTACTATATTTAACTTTCGTAGCTCCTTTTTTAAGAAGTTCAGCTTGTCGTTTTTCACTTCTCAGACCTTCAATAATGGTAACATCCATTATCTTTATTAGCTCATTTAAAACATTTACCAACTTAGCGTTTACGCCTTCTAGTCTTTCTCGACTTCTTTTTCCAAATCTAGGCATTACTTCTTTTTTTTCTTTTTTATTTTTGTCATTTTTTTACCAGACTTCTTTGCCGCTTTCTTCGCTGCCGCTTTTCCCTTTTTTGTGTATGCGTAAGTTTTTCCAGCTACTTTAGGCATTATTTCCTCCTTTGTGAGTATAGTACATTTAGTTTCTTTTTTACAAAAGATTTTGTTTTAGGCATAAAAGATTGCCAATAAGAATGTTTTGGGCCTCCAACATCAGTCTGTAAAGTACCTGCATTTGCTCTTGTTTCAAGAGATGAAGGCTTCATACTTTTTGGATTTTCTATCTTATGTGTAGACTTTCCAGCCACTATGCGACTACCCAGCTTTTTGCTTTTCTTTTAAATGTTGTCCAAGTTTTTGTTTTTTCATCCATACTGAAGTTTGGCGGAAATGCGTGTACTTGCGCATAGTAAAGGCTCTCAATTGTGTCATCGTGAGCCATTTTCGGCCCAAAAGTAAGTATTTCGTTAATCAAATCAAACATATTTTTACGCAAATGGACAGTTCCTGTACTAAAACGTGCCGAAAGGCCACTATAAATGCGGTTACGCTTATTATTTCCGCCCGGTTTTTCAGGTATTACGGCAATATCGTACCTATTAATGCGCCTTCTTTCATCATTTAGAGCCTGGAATATACTTCTATTCATAGCTACATCTTCTACCGTAGATGATACACATCTGTACTTTTGATGTAGTTCTAGTATATAATCGACCACTCCCTTCTTTCCTATAATCTCTCCATCTTCTGGGTTTTTGCTTCCTATAGTTGGTATGCTTCTATGTCTCTCGTATTCCAATACATATAGTTCATTATTTGTATCAATAGCTATTACCATTATTACACTGAAGTCAGCATGCTTAGTGTCTATATCTGTAGCTGGATCACATCCTATGAATGTATTAACTGGTATTTCACTGCCATCTTTTACTATATAATTCAAACCGTCTTTATGTTTGTAGTATCCATCCCAGTACTGTATATGTTGTCTCGTCCATACTGCATCTTCCTCACTCATAACTTCCATCATATATTCCTGAAAGAACTTTTGAGGCTGTCCAGAATCTCTATAGAATTTTTTCTTCTCTTCCAGTTTCTTCTCATTAAAGAAAGAAGACCATAGAGGCGATCCGTCATCTAAAAATGCTTTGTACGTTATAACATTCCACGCAAATTCTTTTTTATCTTTCTTAGCTTTAGCGTGGTTCGTGAGTAGATTATTGATGAAACTATCATAATGTACAGGCGTACCGTTAACCCGTAACCTCCCAGTATGGGGCTCAAGAGCCGGATAAACAACAGCGGTGACCAAATTGGCATTTTTGTCTCTAGCTTCTCTTGTGATTGTGTTTTGTTCATGTTCAAAGTCATCCAATACAATGAGGTCGTATCTTTTATGCAATTTTGCTCCACCTCTAATTCCTGCAACATTGCTTTTACTAATAAGTTTACATCCATTTGTTAGCTCTACATCTTCTTCTGTCCACTTCTTACCACGAAGATTTCCAAAATAATATTTGATTCTATCATTATACTCAAAGTGGTGTTTAACATAGTCCATATTTCCTACACTTAACTTCTGCGTAGCTGATACCCAAGCATAGAATAAGAAGTTATCTTTATCACAAAATACAAAATCTTTAATTATAGATGCTTTAGTAAGTACAGTTTTGCCATGACCACGAGGAATAATTATAGCTACTTGCTTTACTGATTTATCATCAATAACATCAGCCATCTCATAATGAAAAAATGGAGTTTCGCTTCGTAAGAAATCATCTGGCAAGAATAGTTTCCCGAAGGAAATAAGGTCTTTGTAGGCCATTTGAATAGCCTCTTCAGCTTTGCTTATATTTTGACTGTTGATATTTGCCATTATTCAATAAATTTCTGAGGTATTTCCATTCCTTCTATAATTGCTAAAATTCTTTTTAAGCAATGCGCTTGTTTAGATGTTAAATTATATAGATTCCAGGGCATTTCTTTTTTATAATATTTCAACATTTTTATAGATTCATCTAATGGGACTTCTATTTTATCTGGAGAATCGTATAGTTTTTCAAAATCAAATACTAGCTTTTTTCCCATAGTCTTTCCTCAAAAAATTTAAATACTCAGCAGCTGTTTCTGGATTAAATATCGTAGTTATCAATCTACTATCATCGTCATCATATCTTGGATCAATAATTGTTACTGGGCAATTAAATATATTTCTATCATCTAATCCAAGTTTATCTGCGTAGTTATCCATTATCTTAAAAGATGCTACTTGTAAAGCATGACTAATAAGACCATCAGACGGATTCTTTACAACTTGATATCCAGATATATGAACATGACCACAAGTTAATATATGATCTGACCATCCCATCTGAGCAGCTTTAGCTACAGCATGAGCTGTATTCCATTGTGAATTACCTTTAAAGAAGTGTCTTGCGTTTACCCTTACCTCCTTACCGTTGGGGAACATAAGGTTCATCCTTGCTCCCCATCTTTCATATACTCCTTTATGATCTCTCATTATAAATTCTAATGGATCGCCTTCGCCTGACCATACATCGTGATTGCCTGCTATTAGATATAACCAATCAACTTTATTTACAAAGTATTCTGTTAATCTCCAAGCTTCTTTAGACGAAGTACTCTGTTGTCCATATAAGAATGCCAATCTTCCAATCCAGTTATTCTGAATATCTCCAAGATTCCCAGCAAATAATCCTTCTGTTTTATTAATCAGGTCAGTGTACATTAAAATTTGAGATATATCAGTTCCATCATCATCAATATGAGGGTCTCCAAAGTGAGCAATTCCTATAGGCCCATCAATGTTAATTTCAAGATTAATCAGTTTTTTTGATTTTTTATATATTTCTTTTTGTTTATATTTTTCTTTTCTTACATCAATTAGATATTCTATAGAAACATCCTCAGGCTTCATTTCACTTTCTATCGGATTAAATGGAGACTTCTCTACAATTTCTGGATTAACTGTTTTTCTTTTACAATTGGAGCAATAGTATCTTTGTTTACTAGTTTCATCACCTTTCCTAGTATAATCAAACCCATCTTTTCTCAACGATCTTGATCCGCAATGTGGACAACCTATTATGTTGCCATATCCATCTCTCCTTAATTCCATCTATACCTCTTCTTTAGATGCAGTTAACTCTTTTCTCTCGGCTCCCTCAAGCTCTCCTGGGGAAAACCCTTGAAATACGCCAAGTAAACCCGTCTCTCTTTGCTTTATAATGTTTCCTGTCGTGCCTACAATCTTACCTAACTCTTTTGTAGACTGTAGTATTATATTATCATCTTCACTATAATCCGCAAGATGCTTCAACTTACTTAAAATATATTCGTGGTCTATCCCTTTCTCTTTTGCTACATCTAATACAGATTTTTCTATCTCTTTCATAACTCTCTCCTGCTTTAAAAGAACAGTTGCTTTTTTTCTTGCTTTTTTATCTGAAACTTCTTTGTAAGCATTTTTATATGCCTCAATAGCTCCTAATCCTACTACTACGTTAGTAGCAAACTCTTTTTCTTTTTTAGTAACTTTAGTTCTTTCTTTAACTCTTTTATTAGTATCTATTATAGTTTTACTGAATGTGTATCTATTTGGATGAGAACTAAAGTCTGTATCCATTTTAACATTAGGACGATTTAAAAAACTACCGACTATAGTCCTTACCCAACCTTTAGCAAATTTGTAATTCTTTCTATCATTAGGGTGAGATACCTTTTTAGATACCTTTAACAACTGGACTATACGACCATCATCACTGAACACCCAGTCCCCTTCATCAGAATCACGCCAATCCGGCCTAACTACCGTATTAGGATATGTCTCTCTAAACTCATCTATGTCTTCATAGACACAGTAAGTTACTCCTTTAATTTCCCTTTGTTCCAACTAAAGATTTCATACTTTCTACACGCAGCTCGTGTATCTGAGAAATAAGGTTATCAATAAGATCATTTACCTCGTGAGGAATCATATAAATTTGGTCATCTATCTGCAAAGGTTCTAGTTTCCTAGAGAGACTTTTGAGTATAAACTCCTGAGATTCCTGAGGCAGTAATTCTAATTCTTTTATAACTTTACTCAACTATAGACCTAAACGGCTTTCAACTTTCTTTAACCTTTCACTTAATGAATTTACTAGGGCTATTAGAGATTTAATAGCTTCATTATTATGATCAGATAGTTGCTTAACCGCTCTAAGTACAGCTTCGTTTGATTTCTTTTTTGGGTCTATCATTTTTTACACATTATCTTTTTCTTCTCCCTCCCAACCACCCTTTAATTTAAGTGATAAACCTAACTAGACCAAGTTGTAATTACTAAAAAAATTGTAGGATTTTGATATACAGACAAAGTCAGCCCGAAAACCTTTTAATGGAATTATGAGAATCCCATTTTTAGTTAACCACAAATTAAGGAGTAGATTATGAGATTAATCAACGTAACAGTCCCAGTAAAGACCGACGATCAGGAGAAAATTGTACCCATCGAGGCAAAAGTAAGTGATGGTACGATAGATCACGAAGGTAAACCATACCATGTAGTGAAACATTCAGGATCGGGGTTTCAATACTTAGCAACACCCGCAACAGTCGATTCCCTTGAAGATGATGATCTGGTCACTCAGATGAATGATCTCGCAACAGAAGAGGGGATGTAACCTTCAGAGATTGGGGGGCCTTCGGGCCCTCTTTCTCGTTTTTTTCTTTCATTATTATATATATATTTCCTTCCTATTATATATAGATTCTATCCCAACTTGGGCATTAACTTATAATATGGGTAAGTGGTTGTTGGTTACATTATAAAGTGATCGTCATGTCACACTACACACAACTACACCAGCAGCCGCTTACTCTTCCAAAAGATTTAAATAGTTAAAAGGAGTAACTAATGGCTACACAAACTTATCCTGCTATATTGGTAGAGTTATATGAACGGACTGATAGATTTAATGGAAGAGGTAAACTGATGCACAGTTTCAATTGCACTAGAATAGGTGAGATGGAGAATGGTGTAGCTAAAGCATTTTATGTTGATAACTATGAATCATTTCATGGTGAAAGACCTATTTTACATAAAGGTCATCCCGATATACATTTCAATTACAGAAGATATGATGTGCATATGGAGTCAATAACACTTCAGCATACATACGGTATTTAATAATTCGGGGGCAGTCTTAATAGTACTCCGCAAGTGCTAACACAGCTCCTTTCACATCAAAGGCTGTCCTCTTATACTTGAACCATAATAACCATAAAAGGAGAAAAACACATGAGTGTTAAAATAAATAAAACAGATAGAATATTTATAATGACAGCTGTCAATATTATAGTATCTATGCTAGCAAAGACACATGGCAGAATAATTGATAATGATAAAAAGAACTGTTGTGCAATTGCCAGCTCTGAAGAGTTAGATAATATAGAATATAACTCTACAACTATGTCGGCAGTAGTTGCTAATCGATTAGGTTTAAAACCTAAAGAGTTAATGCATTCTTTAAAGCTAGCTAGTCAATTTCTGTCAACAGAACATGATGATGATAATATGACTCCTCCAGACTTCAATGATATAGACATAATAACACCTAACTAATCGAGGTATAACTATGAGTGAGGAGAAAGAATATAACTTTAAAGAATATAAAGCTGAAGTTGTTAGTGAAATACTTAATAAATATGGTGACTTAGAGACAGCAGTGTTTCATATGGAGTCTCGCATATCTGACTTAGAAGTACAGATAACTTATATGCATGAAAATGATGAGTTTGCTAAAACTGTGAGCGCTGTAGATAATCTTATTGAGTCACTAAAATGGAATATAGCCTCAATGAGGTCACTTGGTGGTGATAGCAATGAGAAACTATATATAACAGTGATTAAAACACTGTATTGGTTAAAAGGTGAAAAACCACCTATGGCAATGGAAGTACCAAAACATTATGAATCAGATGAACAAAGTCACTCAGCTCAGATAGCATCTAAATCAGATAACCAGTTTATTAAAAATGAATACATGATCTTAACAGACGAACTAAGAAATGGAGCAGTATAATGAATATACCAGTATTTTGCGGAC
>TARA_R100001594_G_scaffold126967_2_pt1 | contig 12820 bp, 15 predicted proteins | sample TARA_R100001594 | Tara Oceans TARA_R100001594 (sample SAMEA2622752) | marine metagenome | biome: marine biome (ENVO:00000447); feature: marine epipelagic mixed layer (ENVO:xxxxxxxxx); material: "saline water (ENVO:00002010), including plankton (ENVO:xxxxxxxx)" | depth 150 m | reverse complement strand
TAAAGGTATGTAATTATTCACTTTATCAGGCTAAAAAAACAGAGGGTAACAAACCTTCTAACAAACCCTCTAACAGACGAACTAACAGACAAATAAAGAATATAAGTAATAAAGAAAGTATTAATAAACCCCCTTATATTCCCCCAAGGGGAAAAGGAAAAGATTCTCACAGATCTGGGATTCGAAATGCTGCACTTTTTAGACAACTGGTTAGGGGATATCTTGAACTAAAGGACAACGACAAATCATATGACGGGAAAATAAATGAAAAATATAAGCGCAACAGAACTGCAAAGGAAGCAAAAGAAGAACTTGAACGAGAAAGACGTAACCAAGGACGTACTCCAGTGGGCAGGTCTTCGAGGAAAGACAGTCAGATTGTTTCGAATGCAGACAACAGGAATTCCAGACGGCAAAGGTGGGTTTCGAACAAACAATGAAAAAGGTTCTCCTGACTTTATCGGTGCATACCAAATGGCAAAGATCCCGGTACTGTTTGCATTTGAAATAAAATCTCCAACTGGAAAGCAAAGTGACTCGCAAAAGAATTGGCAGAAGAGAGCAGAAGGATTTGGGATCAACTATTTCATCATCAAAAGTTGGGAAGAAGCGGAAAGTGCGATCCAGAAAATCCACAAGAAGCATGCAAGAAAAATCTCCTACTCGTTCCTCGGTCCTGCGTACCCGGAACACGTTGAACTCGAAAAAGACCTCTGGACAGAACTTAAATCTTCCACCGGGGAAGTTAAAAGAACAACTAGACCAAGCACTATCCCAGATCCAAAAAACAAGAAGTAGCTTGACGCAATTTGAGACTGTTAAGGAAGCTGAAGAATTTGAAACTGAGATCAAGAAATATCTTCCAGAGAATATTGGTGTAGGGATCATTCGAGAAAAAGACGTTAATTGCTATGAGATAATTTACAAGACGAAGTTCGACAAGGAACTTGAAGAAAGAAGAATAAAACAAATCAGGAGATCTTTCCTGAGAAGAATGAAAGTTGATCAGGATATTGAAGATGAAATCAAAAGAGCACAGCAAAGAGCCTACTGGGCCAAAAAAAATAGAGAAGATAAAATCAAAAAAGGGATTAAGGAAGCAAAGAACAGCAGAACTAAAAAATGACCCTGAGTTCTGGTCCCAGGTCTGGATGATGTTCGAGAACGGTGCTAATGCCTTAACGATTGCCCAGGCTTATGACATTCCCAAAATGGCAATCTATAAGTGGGTTCAGGAAGATCCTGAGAAAGCCAAGAAGGTTGAGGAATATCGTCATATGAGGGCAGACGGATCTGCAGACTCAGTTGCTCAAAAGGCAGACAAGTTAGAGCAGGTATTTGAACAGCAGATTGCCGAGGGTAAACCAAACCCTGCATTAGGAAACCTGATATTCCAGATGCGGACTTGGGACGCAAAGACAGGAAACCCGGACAAGTATGGTGACAAGAGAAAGCTAGAAGTGACTCAGGATACAAGGGTGCAGCACGTTCAGCAGTTAAGAGATTTGAACAGAAAGAAGATAAAAGATATTACTCCCAAGAAGAAACGTCTAAAAAATAACGAGGATTTATAGTGTATAGTCCTGCGCTATTTCTAACTTACAAAAGGAGGAATATGAAAAAAACAGAAAAACTACTACAGATATTCTTGATCACTTTGATTGCTATCTTGACGCTATCTGTTGGTGTGGTGACTAGTCGAGCTAATGAGACTGAAGCCAAATACACTGGCACTTATGACACAGGTTACGTCAGGACGTTGTGGGCTTATTGTTACAACACTTCGCTACAAAAGAGAATGCACCCCGGACAAGCTACACCTTACTGTGACTGCATTGTTGACACTATCAGGACCAATCATACCAAGGAGACACTTGAGGGTCTTACAGGCAGGATAGAGTTGTTTAAGAGGTACGCAAATGAATGTGGGATAAAGTTGTTTGGACCTGCTCCCACGTCCCTCGGAGAAACTCTCACGCATGCGAGGAAGCTTCCTATCGGTGCTAATCGTTGGTTACAGTCACAGTATTTCGGTCAATATTTAACCAAGCCAGTATTGCCAAGGTTTGACGAGGGTTGACAGTATTATGTAACGGGTCTTGTAAGGGGTGTGAGTTAAAATATGCGGGATCTTGGTTATATTGAGGCATATAAAATTAGGCCCCCGGGGGGTGGGTGCTGAATAAAAAAATGTCCCCCTTAGATACATGTCAAAACCCTATTATTATTTTATTTTTTTTTATAATTTTGTGGACAGGAAAGGCGGGGAAGAGAGGGGTAAAGGTGAAGGTGTAATAAGATGCCGAGCATTTGCATGTCACCCTGTCCACACTAACTTTAGAAGAATACATGAATGATAAATTTACTAGATTTGTTCAGTGGTATCGGTGGATTCTCTCTTGCGTCAAGTTGGGTAGGGGGTTATCGAACTGTAGGTTTCTGCGAGATAGAGGAATTCTGCAGAGATCTCTTAAAAAAGAACTTCCCTGGGATTCCAATATTCGAGGATATCAAAAAACTCCACCCGGAAGACGTTATCAAGCAGGGAGAAGTGGTTCACTTAATGAGCTCGGGTTTTCCTTGCCAAGACCTGTCTGTTGCCGGGGTTCAGAAGGGGATCACAGCAAAACGTTCAGGACTCTTTTTCGAGATAATGAGGTTAAGTGACGAATTCTATTCTTATAGCGGTGTTAGACCCGCACTCCTGTTGGAAAACGTGCCAAACATCCTTTCTGGAGGAAAAGGAGAGTGGGCAAGACTTGTTTACCGGGAAGTGGCCTCGAGAGGGTATGATTGTGAGTGGAAAATTATATCAGCAAAAGATGTGGGAGCACCTCACCTCAGAAAACGTTGGTGGTGTATTGCGTATGTGGCCCACTCCGATAGTAGGAGACAGTCACTTATCCTCAACGGAGGAAGTAGCTCGGAAGCGGATAGCGGAGGGGAAGGTAACTCTTTTGAGAGCAGTACAATCAAAAATGTGGCTAACTCCAACGGCAGTGCAGTTAAACCCTCGTTCTCCAGAGAAAATGATGCAGAGACAGGAGAAAAGGAATGCATCAGGAAGGGAGACAGTTCCCCCGGGGACCCTTCAGGAACAGGTGATGATGTCAGGGGAGGAACCTCTTTCGGATATGAGGGAAAGCAAAATGTGGCCTACCCCTTCTGCAGAACTAGCAGGAGAAGGGGAGTTTCTCAAGAACCTGAAAACGAAAGAAGGAAAGACCCTGAAACCAAATCAGAGAGCATACAACCCAGAAACAGGAAAGCACGTTCAGGTAACACTCAACCGGGCAGTAAAAATGTGGCCGACTCCTCAAGCATTCGATGCTCAGAGGGGACCGATTTCAGAGGAGAGATACCAAAAGAAACTCGGGGGGCCAAGTCTGATCTCAGAAGTAGTTCACCGACAGAGAAACTGGCCGACTCCAACTGTACAGGACAGCAACAAGGCGACAAAACGCTGGAGGGAGGATCACCAGAACAACCTGACAGCAGCAGTGTTCAACCCGGAGAGAATGTTCCCAACTCCAACAGCAACCGATTACAAGGGGGCATACAGGACAGAATCCTTGATAAGGAAGGACGGGAAGAGCAGGGCATTCGACAAACTACCGAATGCAGTATTGGACGGGAAGGGGGACGAGACAGTCAAGGGGAGTTTGAACCCGGACTGGGTGGAATGGCTAATGGGATATCCACCTGGCTTTACGAACCCGATATCCCAAGAGTAACTACAGTAAGGGAGAACAGAGTCAAGAGACTCAAGGCACTGGGGAATAGTATTGTGCCCCAGGTAGCAATGATCCCCTTGATTAGATTCAGGGAGATTTTTGAAGAACAGAACAAAACCTAAAAAGGGGGAGTTATGTCAGTAGCAGCAATATTTGTCTTTGCCTACATATCAGTTTTTATTGTTGTGGGTTTAGTAGCGTTGTACTGGTTCCTGAAATTTGATGCAGTTGTGATCTGCCCTGAGAATGTAGCGTCAAAGTTGCAAAAGGAGTGGGACTTTGAGAATTGCAAACATGATAACAAGTTTGTTGGGCACTTGAATAATCGCTATATCGAGAAGTGTGATGACTGCGGTGAGTTGTTAGTTGAGGATTATGCGAAGACCTTACCTAAACACGCTTGAGGCTTTAGATATGCTGCGTGAAGACTTTGACGTTTTCATGACTTATGAAGCACTAAAAAAGCATATCCAGAGGGGAAACCTGCAGACTAGGCAGTTTAAGGCAGGTGGAACTCACTTAATCACAAGGGGAGCATTAACCGAGTTTATGAAGAATTACAATGACAGAAACTTTTGATTTAGACGAACAAAAGGCAAATGCCCAGAAGTATCGGAAGGAACTTCAAGCATTGGCACGAGGCGTTAAGTTGTCTGATGAAGCTGAGAATGTTTTGAGGATACTACTGCGTTTTTGTGACCGGGAGAATAGTTACCCGCCAAGTTTTGAGACTGAACACGTTGAGTTGATGCAGGATCTGCTTGTCCTTTTGAATCATAGGAGAACTCAGCGTAAGAGGTTTAAGCAGCTTGAGTATGTTGCTAACCGGGAGTTGCTTATTCCAGAAGCAGAGGCTATTGCGTATATGAGAATGCGTGAGGAAGCTTATCCTGATTCAGTCGAGGAATATAACAACAAGTTTAACCTTTACTTTCACACGACAATGTCCAAGTTGGCTTTTGAGCGTCTTGGTGTCAAAGATTCAAACACAATTTAGGGGGTCATTTGGGATTAGAGACAAAGGCAGATAAGCTTAACGAAAAAAGGGCAAAAGCATTCTTGGAGAACTTCTGGAATGTTGAACTTTATGAGAACCCGGACTTCTATCATGCAGATTGGCAATGTATGAGAGACGAGAAGCACCTGGCGTTGATAGAATACAAAATGTCATTCAAATCAGTAGAGGAAATTCAGGAAGAGTTCCCGGGATTCAGGATCGGGACCAACAAGTTTCAGTTTGCGTTTCCTATTGTACAGTTATGCAACCAGAACTTTTATTTTGTCATTGAATTCCCAGACGGTCAGATGCTACAGCACAAGATACGTCCAGACGCAAGGGTGTATGAAATGACAAGATTTTTCAAGAGCAGGAACGGTGGCAAGGATCGACTTCCCGCTTTCATGATCCCTTGGGAACTTTTTGAGGAGGTTAGACCAGATGAATTCAATAGCGTTAACATATGAGGAACTTGATGCTTTAGATGATGTCCTTGATATCTATGCAAGGCTTCACACTAAAAGCGTCCTGATAGATTACTATTTTAAGGGGGTGAATCACGTTGCGGTGTTAAAACTCCACCAGAAAATAATCAGGAAATTAGAGAAAGTTTATTCAGGTGAACATATGAAAATTAACAAGAGAGAAGGTAGAAAGAGACTTGAAAAACGAAGTAACTGAATTTATTGAACTCTACAAAGACGATCCTATCTCGTTTATCGAGAACTGTCTTGGTGCAGAGTTAGATCCTTGGCAGAGAGAGTTTTTTGAGGTAATTCCTAATGTCAGGAAGGTCAGTATCGCAGCGGGCCACGGTGTCGGCAAAAGTACTGCACTTTGCTTCCTGTGTCTTCACACGCTATTATTCCACTTCCCGGTGAAAGGGGTAATCTCGGCACCTTCTACTGCACAACTACATTCCGCTTTGTGGGCAGATCTCAAAATGTGGATCGAGCACCTACCAGAAGTCCTCAAGGATTCAATTGAACACACACAAGATCTTATCAGGCTTAAAGAAGCACCAAACGAGTCTTTTATTCGTGCTGCAGTTGCCCGGATCGATCAACCAGACGCTTTGCAGGGTGTTCATGCTGAGTCAGGGATAGTGCTGCTTATTGTAGATGAAGCCGCCGCCGTGCATGAAAAAATTTTTGAAAGTGCATATGGATCACTTTCTCAGGAGAACGCAAAAATGTGTCTAATTGGAAATCCCACAAAAAACAGTGGATACTTCTACGATACATTTCACAAGCTTAAAGACGAGTGGACAAATTTTCAGGTTTCATGTCTTGATTCCCCCCGGGTTTCACAAAGTTATATTAACGAAATGCGACATTATGGTGAAGAAAGCGCAATCTACAAAGTTAGGGTATTGGGCGAATTTGCTGACGAGGACGAGTTAGGATTTATCACACCGTCTATAGTCAGGTCCGCAATTAACCGGGATATAGAACCCTCACCTTCTACGCCTGTAATCTGGGGTTTGGATGTCGCTCGAATGGGCCGGGATAGGTCTGCACTTTGTAAAAGAAAAGGTAATGTTATTACAGAAAAGATTAAAACTTGGCGCAAACTTGATTTAATGTCATTAGCCGGGGAAATCATGAATGAATTCCAGAATACAAAGCCTGAAGAGCAGCCGAAAATACTTTTAATCGATAGTATCGGAATCGGATCTGGCCTGTGTGACCGAATTTCTGAAATTGGTATCATACCCACTAGGGGTATCAACGTTTCTGAGTCTTCTGCGCTTGTAAATGAGTGCGGAAACCTGAGAGCAGAACTCTGGTACAAGGCAAGGGAGTTTTTTGAGAAGAAAACCTGCTCAATTCCAGACGATCCAGAACTTATAAGAGAGTTATCTGCGCCAAGATACAAATTTGACTCCCGGGGAAGGTACTTGATTGAGTCAAAAGACGAAATGAGGAAAAGGGGTGAGAAATCCCCTGACTTGGCAGACGCTTTCTGCCTTACTTTTGCCGAGAATCCTGCAATTTTGGTTGGTGGAGATAGAATCTCTTGGAATCAACCTTTAGTCAGGGATATTCAGGGAATAATGTAAAAAAAATTACCGTTAAGCTTCTGTTAGCATAGTGTTTCACTTTAAAAACACTAAACAGGAGGAATATGCCACAAGGAAAAGGAACATACGGTAAAAAAAGAGGTAGACCACCCAAGAGAAGGGGTAAGTAAAAGTTTTTCACTATGCCAGAGACAGATACTTACACCGATGAAGGTGAAGAAACTTCTATTCTTGAAGTTGACCACCTTGATGATGAAGAATTCCTTTCACATTGCAGATCCCAGTTAGAAGACGCAAAGGATTTTTTAGAAAATCACCTTGCCCCACACAGATCTGACGCAATTGACGTTTATCACCAACGTGAATATGGTGACGAAGAACAGGGACGTTCCCAGTTTGTGGATTCTACCCTTCGGGATACAGTAAATGCTATCCTTCCTTCCCTTTTAAAAATATTTACTTCCACTGAAAGAGTGCTTGAATTTATGCCTCGTCAGCCCGAGGACGTTCCTTTTGCACTCCAAGCTACTGATTATGTTAGACATTGCCTGAATGAGGCTAATTTTTATAATGTGCTTCATGATGCAATGAAAGATTCTTTGATTGTTGGAAGTGGATTTATAAAATATTTTTACGAATATGCAAACGAGGTTGAAGGATATTCCTACACTGGTTTGGACGATGACACACTTGCTGCTCTTATGCAGGATGACAAGATTGAAATTGCCTCTATAGATTCAAGACCTATTGCTTCCGGCACAGATATGCCTCAAGAGCAAATTCCTATGATTCATGACGTTGAGGTAAAACGCAGGTCAAATAAAGGCAAATTCAGGTTAGAGTGTATTCCCCCGGAAGAAATTTTGTTCAACAGGAGATCAAAAGGGTTTGGAGATCCGTCAACTGACTTAATTGCACACAGGAGGGTGGTCACCGTTTCGGATCTTGTCGCTTTGGGTTACCAAAAAGAGGATTTTATTGAATATGCAGGTGACACTTACGACTTGGACGAGCAAAAAGAATATTACACAAGAAGACCAGAAATTCAGGGCAAGGAAGTTAGCGCAGTCGCATATCAGGAAGCTTCAAAAAAGCTTTTATACACCGAACTTTATATAAAATGCGACTATGACCTTGATGACTACGCAGAAATCAGGAGAGTGTGCATAGTAGGTCCGAATTTTGACAAAATCATTATGAATGAGCCTGTTAATGAGTTTCCTTTCGTTCATATGACCCCTTATAGAGAACCTCACGATGTTATTGGTTCTGGATTATTTGATACACTCAGGGACATTCAGAAAACCAAGACACAGATAATGCGAGGAATGTTAGATAGTCTTTCACTCTCAATATTCCCACGAATGAGTTTTGTTGACGGTCAAGTTTCGGTTTCGGACCTTATGAATGTCGAAACTGGGGCACTGATCCGAATGCGAAGTCCAGATGCAGTAAAACCCTTAACTGTTCCTTTCGTTGGAGCACAAGGGCAGCCTATCTTGAATTATTTTTCGGAAATTACAGAGAACAGGACAGGAATAAGCAAGGCAAGTCTCGGATTAGCACCAGAGAGTCTTATGAGCAGCAGTCCAATAGCGGTTTCGGGTACTCTCAGCGCTGCACAGATGAAGACGGAATATATTGCAAGGAATTTTGCTGAAACTGCACTCAAACCCTTGTATCAGGGAATATTAAAATTAATTGTCCAACATCAGGATCGGGAGACAATGATCAGGCTCCGAAATGAGTGGATTCCTATGAACCCAGCTGCTTGGGACACTGGTTATGACGTTATGATAAATGTTGCACTTGGCGGGGGAGATGAAAACCTGAGAATGCAGTCACTCCAGATGATTGCTGCAAAGCAGGAAGAAATATTAAAACTTGTTGGTCCTGATAACCCCTTGGTAAACATTCAACAGTATTCGAACACCCTAAGAAAGATTGCAGAACTCAGTGGATTTAAAAACTCGGAAGAATATTTTAAAGATCCTTCAAAAGAACCTCCACCACAACCCGAACCTGAGAAACCTTCTCCAGAAGAAATGCAGATGCAAGCAATGCAGATGCAAATCGAACTGAGCAAGGCGCAGCTTGAATTAGAACATATGAGACTGCAGTTGGATGAGAATAAGGCGCAAGCTGATGCTACGTTGAAGTCTACTGAGATTGAAACTGATGCAATGATTAAGTTGCAGGAACTTAGTGCCAAGTACAACCAGAGTATTGACACTGCACAACTCAGGGGAATGATTGAAACCAACCGTGAGTTGATCCGGCAGCAGGGTCTACTTGAAGCAGCAAAAATTAACAAAAATGACTCGTAATGTCTCAACTTCTGGTATGCGACATTTGCGGAATTAGAACTTATCACGTTTATGTTCACGGACATTATCAGTGTAGCGACTGCAAGGTTGTTAGTGATCCTTGTTGTTCTGGTGAGTATCTTGATCCTGATAATTCTTCTGAGCGGGTCAATGATCAGGAAAATATTAAAAGGCTAAAAAATGCCGAAAAAGCTTCATTCTAAATTAAAACGCCAGGCAAGTAAAAAAGGTTTGAGTGGTGAACAGGCAGACAAGTATGTTCACTCAACCTTGAGAAAAGTAGAACGTAGATTAAACAGGAGAAAATAAATGAGGGGGGGCACAACTGAAACCTCAAACTTGGATCGGATCTTACAGCAAATACAGATCCAGAATTCTAACCCTAGCAGTTTACCCCCTTCAGATATGTCCACTCGGACAGATATTGGATTACTCCAACCTCAAAAACCAAAATCCCTACCTTGGTGGGACTTTTCTAATCTCCCGGTTTGGGACACAACTCTCCCAGGGACCCCAGAACAAGCAGCATATCACCTGACAGAATTAGCAAAGGATGTCACTCCTGTTGTTGGTCCTTATAGGTCTGCAGTCAGGTCTGGTATTGAAACAGAAAGGGCAAAGGGGTTGCTTCAGGAAGGAAAATATATTGATGCAATTTCCCCGAGTATCTGGTCCGGGTTGGAATCTATAGATGCAAGTCTTTCTGCTATCCCGGTTCTTGGGGCAGCAGCTACACTTCCAATTGATCTTGCAAGAACAGCAAAAAATACCCTGTTTACTTCTCCTGCCCAGAAAGCAGTTAGTGAAGTAAGTCAGGAGGCATTACCCGGTAAACAGTGGTTGAAACAGTTGGAAGGAAGAGGAGTTAAGAAGGATGAACTTGAGTGGACAGGACTTTTTGACTTCCTGAGTAAGGAAAAAGGAAATATTCCAAAATCTGTGGTTGATGATTTTATTGAGGCAAACAAGATAGATGTCCGGGAAGTTATGAGGGGAGAAAGGCCAGAGATTAATCAAGATAGTAAATATGTTGATGAAGTTGTAGATGCTTGGGCGTCATCTAATGGGACATTTGATGATACCCGGTTATGGTTGACTAATGATGAAGGTTTTTATCGTTCACTAATGGATAAGTTTCCAGAACTTAGAAAAATGGAAGAGGCAGGTGAAAGTTGGGAAGATTATATTATAAAAGATGTTTTTGGGAAGGAACCTCTTCCGAATAAATTTGACGGGAGTGAACTTCAGCTTCCCGGTGGAGATAACTACAGGGAACTAGTATTGACTCTGCCTAATACCAAGTTGGAAAAAGCAGGAAGGGAAGTCTTAGAGTTTGAAAAGCAATTTAATAGACCAATTGTTGTTCTTAAATCAAGGGAAACTGGGGATGTTAAAGTAGAATTTGCAAATGTTGATAAAGCACAGGAGTACTATGATACTCTGCCTCCCCAAGAACAACTTTTGTATGAAATGGAAACTATAGAAAAAAAGGCACAATATATTCCAGAAGAATTTAAAGCAGAGCATCAAAGATTAAGACAGGCAGTAGCTGATGCAAAAAATGAAGCAGGAACATATGTAGGGGGTCACTATCCTGAAGATAATGTCCTGGCACATATCCGCTTTAACGAAAGAATTACTCCTGAAGGTGAAAGTATGCTGTTCATTGAGGAGATGCAGAGTGACTGGGCACACAAGGGGTTGGATCAAGGCTTTTCTGCGCCAATGGACCCTAAATTAAGAACTCAGTTAGAAAAGGAATTAGCTGAAAAACAGGCAGAACTTGAAAAAGCAGCACATACGCATTTTCGGTTTGACCCAAATATGGCACCTGATCGTAGACCGAGTCATGAAGTTCAAGATCTACTTCATCAAATAAATGTAACTCCTGAAGGACAATTTGGTGCATATTTAGGTATCCCACAAGATGAAGCTTCTAGGATATTTGGTTTACCAATGGAAATAGGTGCTTTAGAAAATAGACTTGCAGGGACAGGAGTCCCAAGAGCACCCTTTGTCACAGACACTCACCAGTGGACTAATCTTGGCTTGAAGAGAATGATTAAGTACGCTGCTGAAAACGGATTTGATTCTATTGCCTGGACAACCGGGCAACAGCAGGGGAAAAGATATCACAAGTTAAAGCCTGTCCGAAGTATGCGGTTTAAAAAAGCTCCTCTTTTAGAAGATACATATGTGATTCAGGCATTTGAAAATAAAAATGCTACAACTGGATCTCCTACAGCAAGACAGGTTCAGTTAGGTGATTCAAAGACTCATTTTTCTGAAGCAGAACTGCGTAAGGTTTTCGGAGATGATATTGCAGATGAAATTATTGCCCCCACTGGGAAAAGTCAGGTAAGTGATGATTACAGATCTTTAAAAGACATTAAGGGTCTTGAAGTAGGAGGTGAGTACGGAAAATTTATCTACGATAAGGTTATGACTGAGCAAGCCAAAAAAATAGGCAAGAAGTACGGTGTAAAGGTTGAAAAGACTAATCTTCACGGATCTGGGGAGAAAAGTTGGTTGGAAAAAAATGATGATGCAGGAGGTTATGATCTCAACTTCTATGAAGACGGAGAAGTACACCAAGTAAATATACCTATTGATGATAAATTAGAAGCAGAGAAATTTGCAGACACATTTATAAATACAGGAATTAGGGACGGGGGAAATATCTCAGTATTAGAACCCGGGGACCCTCCAAAAGTAGAAGATGTTGGAAGGTTGAGATATGAAGTCAGGGATAGACACGGTGTTTTAAAAGACGTATTTGAAACTAAAGAAGCAGCGGAGGAAGCAGCAAAGGATTTGTCCTGGGAAAAAGCTGAAGTAGGAGAATCAAGTTGGCGGGAAAATCCACATGAAGTTCATGATTTATATGAAGAAGCATATGAGCAATATGAAAAAAGGGTAGAAAAAAGTAAAGGTCAGGAAGTCTGGACTATGAAACTTACAGACAAACTGATGAAAGCTGCAAAAGAAGGACTCCCTTATTATGCACTTGTTCCACCGGGTCTTTTGGCAGTAGGAGCTCAGAGGGAGCAGAGGGAAAGACAGTCGCTATTGGAGTAAAAAAAATTATCTTTAACTCCAGTGTATTATACCTCTATGGCAGGTGATACTTTAAAAATTGCTCGAGCAGAAGAGGCTCAGAGAATCTATACCGCAGAAATCTTTAATGATTCCTGGGAGGAATTGAGGAAGATTCTTACTGAGAAACTTATTTCTACTGATCCGCTTGAAAAAGATATTAGAGAATTGCACTACAACAGGATTAAGTTATTAGACGAATTGAAGGAAGCACTTATAAGAATAATGAACGAGGGGAGTCTAGAAGCATCACAATTAAAACTTAAAAGAAAATGAGTGAAGCAGAACCCCAGGGAACAATGCAAGCTGCAGAAACTGCGTTTGCAAATTTATTGTCAGGTAAGGAACCAGAACCCGAACCTGAAGAAGTAGAAGCAACAGAGTCTGAGGAACTCGAAGCAGAGCAAACCGAGGAACCTGTTGATCATTTAACTGCTGAAGAGGAAGAATCTTCTGAGGAAGAAGTTACTGAGGAAGAGGAAACTGAAGTTGAAGAACAGCAGGTTGAAGCCCAAAAATTTGCACTGCCCTTCGGGGAGAACGGTGAAGTTATTGAGGTGGACCAAAATGAACTTCAAAATTATGTCCTTAGACAGCAGGATTATACAAAAAAGACTCAGGAATTATCTGAGCAGCGAAAGCA
>TARA_R100001594_G_scaffold32616_2_pt1 | contig 12825 bp, 10 predicted proteins | sample TARA_R100001594 | Tara Oceans TARA_R100001594 (sample SAMEA2622752) | marine metagenome | biome: marine biome (ENVO:00000447); feature: marine epipelagic mixed layer (ENVO:xxxxxxxxx); material: "saline water (ENVO:00002010), including plankton (ENVO:xxxxxxxx)" | depth 150 m | reverse complement strand
CGCCTACTGCTGCCGCTCCTGCTGCGCCTACTGGTATCATAGATGAATCTACAGGTATTGATGTAGGTTTAGCAAGAAAAATACGAGAACAACAAGCTTTAGGTGCTGGAAATATTTTAACAAAAACAGGTGCAACTGGAGTTGATCCTGCAACAGGAAGATTTGATCCTTCTAAAGTAGAAATGTTATATGATCCTGTTAAGTATTCAATTCAAGAAGGAGAATTAAGAACAACAGATGATAAACTTATTGATCCTGCTGCATTACCATCACCTGATGATATTTCAGGAGTACAACAAACTTCCGTAGCTCCTCAAGATGCTTCTTTAATCAGTAGTATAGAAAGAACTTATTCAAATGTTCCAACTGCTGTTGCTGCACAAGGAACTATATCATCAAAAGATGTAATTGATCCTAATCAAGTTGTAGATGAACGTACAAAACAACAAATGTTTGAACGTGGAAGTTTAGCTGAAGCACAAACACAAACACTAGCTCAAGAAGCTTCTACAGCTTATCAGATTGAACAGCTTACTAAAGGAATAGAAACAGGAAAGTTTCCACCGTGGGCAGCACCTACTGTTCGTAAAGCAAATGAAATAATGAATCAAAGAGGATTAGGTGCTTCCAGTATGGCAGCAGCAGCAATCGCTCAAGCTATTCAAGAATCGGCTATACCTATCGCTGCTAACGATGCTCAGAAAGCTGCTACACTTCAAATTCAAAATCTTAACAACAAGCAACAAACTGCTTTAGCTAATGCAGCTACTATTGCAACGATGGATCGTCAGAATTTAGACAATAGAATGAAAGCTGCACAACAGAATGCTCAATCATTTTTACAGATGAATTTGCAGAATGTTTCACAAGAACAAGCAGCAGCAATAACAAGTTATCAATCTAATGTACAATCTTTATTTACTGATCAAGCTGCTGAAAATGCTAGATTACAATTTAATGCTACTTCTGATAATCAAGTAAATCAATTTTATGATCAATTAGGTTTGAGTGCTGCTGAAAATAATGCTAATAGAGATGTTGCTATTCAAAAGTTTAATAGTGAAGAACAAACAGCAATAAATGAATTTAATTCTAATTTAGATAATGCAAGACAAGTATTTAATGCTAATATGCAAAATGCTATTGATCAGTCGAACGTACAGTGGAGAAGAAATATAAATACAGCTAATACTAATAATGATAATATGGCTTCTCAACGTAATGCTGCTGTTCTTTTAGGATTGACAACTCAAGCTCAGAATAATCTTTGGCAAGAATACAGAGATGTAGCTCATCAACTTTATGCTTCATATGAGAATGATAGACAAAGAACACACGATATTGTTGTTCAAGGTATTAAACATCAATTTAGTGCTGAACAATACCAAAATATGTTAGACTACAGAGCTTCAGTAGCAACAGGAGCAAGAATAAACGGATGGGTTGAAGGTTTACTAGGTCCAGTTGCAAAAAAAGGCGCTGAAGCAGTAGTAAAGGGGATTTTTGGTGATAATGATAAGGAGACTCCATTCTCTTACGGTTCATCTCCTGCTTCGGTGTATACAGATGAATATGAAGGAGCGATATTCGATGATTATGATATAGATACTTTAGAATATGATACTGATTACTTCTTGGAAGAAGAAGGTGAATATTATGGATAAAATAAAGAAAAACGGAGATTAGAAAATGAGTTTATTTGACGGTATTGTTGGTTCAGTCGTTAACAGTGTTGTAGGCAGTGTAGCAAGTAGAGCAGGAGCGGAACTTGGAGAAGCGATATTTGGTGATGATAAAAAATCAACTGCGGCGTCCACTGGTCCTACAGTAGCTCCCGGTACTCCTTATTCACAGGTAGACCCTCTTAAAGGTCTTGAAGAACCGAAACCACCGCCGGGTGTAGGAGGATTTATGGGAAATGTAACAGTTAAACCTTCTAGAAGTAGAGAAGAGTACAATCCATATCTAACAGAAGGAGTAAACGGTTTACTTAAAAGTGTAATGAGTGACCCTCCTGCTTCCCCTAAAATGGTACAAGAAATAGCGATGGCAAGTGCAGCAAGTAATATTACTTCTTCAGGAAGTAGTAGAAAAGCTCTTCAGAAATTATTTAAAACTTAGATATTGGAGAATATAAGTGATTAATCTTGAAGACGATCCTTTTAGATCAAACCCTATTCCCGGTCAATCTTTAACATCAGAACCGGGTAAGCTTCCTTATGAAAAACCTCCTATGTACGCAAATACAATGGAAGCTTTTCAATCTATAAAATCTTCTTTATATAGAAGTAGGGAATCTGCTGAAGAATTAGCTGAGATTATAAATTCAGGAATATCTTGTGAAACGCTTGCATCTTCAATCGTTATAAGTAGTTTTATGAAAGGAATGTTTAATCCTGATGTTGCTGAATTGATAAAGCCATTTGTAGCTCTTGAAATATATAAGATAGCTGAGAGAGTTGGTGTTACTAATATAATTTTATTTAATAAACCTTTAGAAGATAAAGTTTATGATAATAGAAATGTGTTAGATCAGTTTAAAATGTCAATAGGACATGAAAGCTCAATAGAGGATAAGGAAATTAACGCTCTTATAGAAAAATCTTTAAGTAAAGAACATACTGATGGTTTTATTAGTAAAGGAGAAGTGTAATGTTTGGTCTTAGTGGCCCTGTAAGTTCTGGGCTTATAACTGGATTTATGCAACAAGGTCTTAGGCGTGATCACATGAAAGCTGTAGCTGAAGCAGAAGCAGCGGCAGCGGCAAAAAAAGCTGAAGAAGAACGTAAGTTACAGAAAATTAAAGACGATGCGGCTGATCTAAGAACTCTTGCAACTACTCAAGCAACTATGCAAGCTGCTAGATATAGGGCCGATGCAAGTGCACACGCTTCACATCAGAAACTTCAGTTTGAAATGATTCAATCAATACCTGATTTGGCTGAAAAAGGTGTTTTTTCTTTAGAAGCTAAAGATCATTTTACAAGAGCTGATGATGGTACAATAATTCCTATAACTCCGTGGTTTAAACTTTATTTTAATAAAAAATATCCTGAGAGATCTGTTAGCATATTTTCTCAAGCACTTAAAATGCAAAAAGATAGAAAACAAGAAGTTAATAAATGGTCTAATTATCCTAAATCACTTCAAGAACATTTTCTTTTACAACAAAGCGGAAAATCAGAAAGCTACTATAATCATCTTGTAAAAAAACAGAAAGCTAATAGAAAATTAACTCCTCTTGAAGCAAACTATAAAGCATACGTAGATGAGACGACAAAATTTAATAAAGGAGTAAAAGATAATAAACAAAAAAAATCAATTCTTCCTTTTGAATATTGGTTTGCTTTAAACGCTAAAACGACTGCTGGTCGTACAGAAAAAACACGTGCAAAAGATACGCTTAACAATTACATGAAGGGTTCGTTGCCAGTATCATTAATATATGTAGACTATGATACAGAAAAGAAAATAGTACATCCTTCTCTTATTAGAACATTAGCTATAAATGATCTATTAGTAGGGGAAAGCGTAAAAGAATTACGAAATGAAAGCAGAAGACATGCAAAACTATTTTACAATAGGCAACGTCAAGCTAATCAAGAGAATACAAAAGTAACAGGACGTATGCACATAACAGAGATACCCGGATTACATAATTTAAGAACTGTTATTCCTAATCTTCCTGATTCAGAAACAGTTTTACAAGAAACTTATCAAGGTTCTAAACAACTAGATTTTTATAGTGCTTCAGACATGTTAACCAGATTACAGAAATTGGGTCTTTTTGGTAAACCGGGAGATACTGAAAAAAAGAGAATAGACAATATAAAAAGGTCGGGTACTTATCAGTATATTCTAAAACTTTTAAATGCTATGTCTAAGGGTGTAGAAAGCGTAGTAGATGGTCAAGAAATAACAACTTATTATAATCTTAACGAAAACTTGAATAAAACTCTACAAGTGTTAACAAAAATAGACTCGAATTTACCTAAAACTCATTCGCGTTTTTTTAATCAAAGAAATGAAGTACACTATACAGATAAAGCCACTCCTCAAAATGGTACAGTTATAACAAAAATAGCACCGGGAGTGTTAGGAACTGAATCTTCTAGAACATTAAATTTATCATTACATTTAGAACAAAAAAATCCTGTCTTTAAGAGACTTTCAAACGTTTTAAAGACAGAAGATAATGTAGGACTTTCAAAAGAAGAAGTTTTAGAAGGTTATCAATATTATTTTCCTACTGATCAAAATCCAAGAGTTATAGATGATGAAGACACTCCTTATGCACGATCTGAAAAATTAGTATTAGAAAATCCTTTTTTAACTATTATTAGCCCTTATTTATCTGGTTTTGGAAATCTTTTAGAACATAAAAGCGCAATGTCTACTGTACAAAAAAGACTTAAATCTATTAAATATTCTAAAGGAACTAAAGACCCTAAAAAAATAGAGTTTTGGAAAAAACGTAACAAACTAAAAGAATCTCAAGATGATATTTTCCAACTTATTGATACAACTTTAACTTATGTTGGCAGTATAAATGATGCAGATATAAGAGATAGTTCTTTAGATGAACTTATATCTACATTAGAAGAAAATAGTTGGAACGTAACAACAGGTATAGGGTCTGATCTTTTTCAAAAAGTATCGGATACTTTAAAAGGTCTTGTTGGAGTAGGTGATACTTACGCAACAGAAATAAGCTCTCTCAGACAGCAATTTTCTTCTAAATTTCTTAATAATGCAAAAAGCGTAAGTAATTTAGTTAAAACAGATATCAAATTTCGAGATGAAGCTGAACTAATTAGAACAGCGAGAGAAAAAGAAAGAGGCGGACCTAACGCATCTGAAAAAGTAAAAAGGGACGCAGATAGACGTTTTGCTTTAAGATCAATAATATTATTTAATAAAGTTCAATTAACATATAAATTAGCTGGGTTAGTGCAAGGCGATCAAACTGGAGGTAGAACAATTTCTAACCAAGATTTTGATACTGTGTGGAAACATTTATGGGGTAGGTCTGATCTTTCAAATTTAGCTAATTTAAAAGCATTAAGAACAGACATAAATTTAAGAAGAAAACTGGGAGATGCTTTCGATGTTGTTTACGAATTTGAAGGTGAAATAAGTGGTACACTTAAACGCGCTGCAAATGAAGTACATCACGATCAAACTAAAAGATGGATAAAATCGCGTCCTGAATACAAGTCACAAATTGATAGTTATTTAAATAACAATAACAATAATAATAAAGATTCTCTTTTAAAATTAAATGGTCTAATAGGTCTAGGAGAAAATGACGCATTGAAGCCTATGACAATAGCAAATGGAAAAATAGCTGGTATATCATATGGACCTAGTGTGACTTCAATTAATAATAGAATGTTAGAATCTCCTAAATCTGAATTAGCAGTACCTAATAGATTTATTAATTCTGCTTTACTTTTATCTACTTTAAAAGATAATCCTTCTAATAGTGGTATTACACCAACTTCTAAGCAAATGCGAGGATCAGCCTACTCTTTAGCTATTACAGCAGGAAGGATATATGGTACTCCTAAAATACTAGACCCTCAATTTGTTCTTAATGATAAGGTTACAAGGGATAATTCAATTTATCCAATTTTTAATCCATTAAAAAGTGAATTTTACCAGAGAGTTATTAACGGAGATATGAACACATTTGAACAATTATTAGAACATATGAAAACGATAGATTTTAGTAATGATAATGGTGATTCTGATATTTCTCGTAAAACGTTAAATATTGAAAAAGAATTTTTAATAAACCTTCTTGAATACACACAACGATATTTTACTAGAGGAGCTGAGTAATATGGTTGAAAAAGTCGATCCTGTTCTTGGTCTTAGAGATTCTTCTCAAATTCAAAGATGGGAAGAAGCTATAAGAAATCCAAAAGGTTTTATAGCTTCTCAAGCTCCTTTTGATAGTAGTGAATCTGTACCTGAAGTTAAAGAAGAAGAAGAAAAACCTAATGTTCCGCCTTCTATGGTGAAAGTAACTGAAACACGTACAGGTGAAAGAAGAGTTATTCCTCCTAGAGCATTGTCACCAGAAACTCCTCCAGAAGAAAGAAGGGGATGGTCACAACCTACTTATTATTCTGAAGGTGTATCACCGCAACAAGCTTTATTTACGCCGATAAGCACGGGAGACTACGATCTTTTTGGTAATGCACAAGATAGAGATGTACAAGGTAAACAAGTACGACCGGACGTTAAGCTTTTAGATGTTCCTTATCAGCCTTTACAAGCAGGAGCATTAGGTGTCAAAATGGGGTTTGAATTTCCTTTTGATATTGCTACTAAATGGATTTGGCAAACACTATACACTGGTGTCGGTGCTTATGAGGAATTAATGAACGCACCTCTTAATTTATTCAAGTATTATACAGACACTCCATTAAGTCCTAGAGAATCAAAGTCACTTGAAAAAATAGCTAACAGATGGGATCAATATAATAAAGAAACTATTCCAATGTTGATAGAATCATATGGTAAAAAAGGATTTTTATCCCCCATAAAACTTCTTTCAGATGTGTCTAATGTTCCTGTACACAAAAGACACGCTAGTTTTACACCGTTATCTTTTGGTCTTTCTGGTGCGCTTCCTTTTGGAGGAGTATGGGCTACATCACATAAAGCAAAAAAATTTCTAGACGGTGTATTTAGAGGAGCAGCAGTTTATTCTCAACTTCGTAAACCTGTTGTTGCTAGTGGATTAGGTTTACGAACTGGAGATGATATTTTTCCTTTTGGTGCAGCAAGTTCAGAAGCACGTTTAAATATGTTAACTGCTGCAAGATTAGCATTTGAAGAAGCAAGGCAATTTAGACCAAAACTACCGGGAGTAGAACAAATAACTACTTATTCTCAACTTGCTCAAAATAATAAATTTGTTATAAATCCTGATTTAGAAAAAGCTTTAAATGCAAGGTCTGCTATAAATTTAATTCTACAGAAAAGAAAATATATACCCGGTTATACTTATGAACAAGCAAGAAAAATGTCAACAAGAAATTATAACAATGCTTGGTTAGGATTGGGTATGGGCGCAGGACACGCTATAGCTAGTCAGTTTACAGATAATGAAATGACTCAAATGCTTTTTGGTATGATGGCTGGCATTCCTATAGGTAAAGGTAAAATTAGAACAGATAAGGAAGACGGTAAGTATGGTACTTCTCTAGGTCGTCATGGTGTTAAAGCACGAAAAGCAAATATAGCATTAAGAACTCTTAGAGGTGCCAGTACTATTAGTGGTCAACTAGGTCTGCTTGCTTTAAGTAAAGCAGTTCCTGTAAAATTTTGGCAAACACTTAAAGGTGATCCTGAAGAGTTTCTAAAAATACTTACACGCAAAGATCATAATCCTGTTGCTAAAACTCTTATAGCTATGAATTTTGGATTTTCTCTTCCTCAAATTGCTAAAACTACTAGAGAAAGTATGAAAACAACTAGATACGCTGTTAGAAAACATAGAATATTAGAGGGTGAAGTAAAAAAAGCAGAAGTAGAAATTGAGAATATAAATAAATCTATACGAGATACTGGTAAAGCTGGAACAGATGTTCATAAAAAACTTATATCTCAAGCAAATGCAAAATTAGAAACAGCTCAAAAAGAATTTAAACATTTTAAAAATGAAAAAATAAAACAAAAAGTACTTAAATTAAATAAAGAAGGAGAAATAGAAGGAAATCCTTTACATTTAGTTGATGATCTTTTAATGGCACCTTCAGGTAAAATGGAAGCTGTTACTGCTATGGTTAATGCTATGAAAACTACTTCAAAAGATTTTGAAGAAACTTTAGGTCTTACTTTAAAATCTTTATCTGATATATCTAAACATACTGGATTGGATATGGACGGAATATCTTTAACAATTGGTCAAGCAGCTAATGCTATTGTATTTTCACAGTACATAGAATCTTCTTTAAATGCCGTCAGAGTATCTTTAATGGATAACGGTTTTAGATTAGATAAAACTTTGTTAGGTCTTCTAGATAATGAAATAGCAGCGCATCAAGAAAATTTAGCTAAATCTGTTGAAGCTTTAGGAAAATCATTAGATACTATTACTTTATCTGGCAAAGATATCCCTAAAGAAGTTAATGATTTTATACAAACATTAAATGGTATAAAAAAATATTATGGAGAAAATCTTCAAACTATTTTTGAAAGCAACAGAAAAAGAATGATGGGCATATCTGATGAAACTATGAAAGCTCAACTTTATAGATCATCAAAAAAATATGAAGAAGAGTCTCAAGATTGGTTTAATTCCTCAACTTTAGATGATATAAGAATAATTAATGATAGTATTTTTGATAATAATTTTAAAACATTTAAAAAAGATGCTGATAAGTTATACGGAGATGCTACATATGCTTTAAATAATTTTAAAGATGTAAATGGAAATAAATACGCTTTTAGTGTTAGCTTTAATCCTGTTAGTGTTTTTAGAAAATCCAATCTTTTAGACAATGATCAAAGACAAATATTTAAATCATTATTTGAAGGACAAGTTTTAAAAGAGTACGGATCAATTAATATAAAACCTGTAAATTTAGCTCAAGAAATGAGATTAAATGCTATTCTTGATGGAAAATTGGAAAATGCAACAAATGTACCTCATTTTAGAAGAGTAAAACAAAAAATACTTGATCCTTATGTAGACGAGCTTGTAGAAATAGAAAGAAAAAAGATTGAAGGTGCAGGAGGACAATTTAACGAAAAAAAATATAGAGAAGAAACTTTTGATTTCTTTCCTAATAAAGACAGTAGCGGAAAAGGTATTTTTGATCAAAAAGCTATAGATTCTATGTTAAAATTTTTAATTTCACGTAAGATTGATGAAACAGCTTTAGCTCAATCATTTATTCCTCAATCAATGCCTATAGATACATTAATAAAACTTAAAAGGAAAAAAACAAATGAAGCTCATATAGTTTCAAATGTAGAAAAAATGGATCAAAATCAATACAATCAACTAGAACAATTAAAAAAAGAAATAAACTTATTAGACAAAGCTATAACTGACTCTATTGAAGGTATTAAAGACCCAGAATTAGCAGGAACAGTAAAAGATGCTTTAGGTAAATTAAATAAAGCTAATGATTTTTACGCTAATAATGCCAATCATTTTTATGGTGGAAAAGCTACTGTTTTAGGTAGAGAAATTAATACTTTTAATTCTCCTTTACATAGAGCATGGCGTTCTCTTAGTCCTTCAGTTAAAAGTGATACTAATCCTGCTACATTTATAAAATTTTTCGTAAATTCTACAAATCCAGAATTAGCCAAACATCAATTTGATATGTTAGCTAGTATTCCTAAAAAAGTAGGTGATAATAGACCAGATGATGTTGTTAGTTATAATCCAGAAATAGTTAGCGACATGATAAAATCTTTAGGACGAATAGATGAAGCAACTGATATAAGCATGTTTACAAAATGGTTTGATGAAATAGTAGAAAATACTGAAGGTATAGATGATGTAAAAAAACATTATTCAAACTGGAAAAATTATAATAATGATAAATTTAAATTAGCTACAGATAATCCTGCTCGTATTATTGATAAGACCGATGAAGCAGAAGTAAGACTTACTTTAGATTATATAAATAAACTTGAAGAATCTTTTATAGAAATATATGATGTAGGTGGATTAGGACAATTAGGAAAAATTAGAAATGAAGATGAACTAGCAAAAGCAATTTTAGAAAAACATATTATACCATCACAAAGTGTTGAACAAGTAAAAGCAAAACTTCCTTCAGGATATGCTGAAAAACTTTTTACTGAAACAAATAGATCAGTTTCAAGAGAGCTTACTGATGCCGTTGAAAAAGCAGCACAGTTTGCATCTTCAGATTATAAAATATCACGATTAGACCTTCTTTTAATAACTTTACAAGAAGGAAGAGCTGCTAAAAGAATAAGTGAAGAAAAATATACAAAAACTATAGATTTTTTACAAAGAGCAGTAGCTACTAGATTGTATAATAATGCTCTTAGAAAAACAACTACAAAAAGATTACAAGTTAAAGCTGATGAATTAAATCAACATAGACGAGACTATCTTAATAAAGACAAAGCAGCAGAGGATGGCTATGTTAGAAAGTATGAAGATACTGCTGATATGGAAAAATGGTTAAGAAAAACACGTAATTTTACTGATCAAGATTTTACAAATAGAGTAGATTTAAGCGATGCTTTTGATACAACATTTTATAGTTCTTTTTTAACAGAAAATAAACAAGCTTTAAATATGTTATTTGAAAGTAAACCTGAAAATCTAAAATTTATAGAAGATATTTTTCAAGTTTCTTTAGCTCTTGATCCTGTTTCAGGTCAAGCTATGGTATCAGCATTAGCAGGAGGAAGATATACTGAACAAATGGCTGCTGGTAGGTTATACAACGCAATGAAAGGAGTTGTGTCCTATAGATACCTTTTAATGGAAGCTGGTTTTATGAAAGCTGCTGCTATACAACAAGGTATGGTTGCTGATATTTTAGCTGATCCTAATTTAGCAGAATCAGTTCATAAAATGTTTCATCTTGGTATTTTTGAAGATAAAACTTTTGACATAATTTGGATACATATTTTAGGTAGATTAGGTAGAATGGGTTTAACTCACACTGTATTAGATTATGATGAAGTTAAAGAAGAATTTGAAAAACAATCTGAACAAGCAGCAGAATTTAATGACATTGTGCGACTTACCAGTATATAATGAACTTCATAACAGAGCATTGGGATCAACTAATATTTATAGGACTGTTGATCGTTTGGGCTACTCGCTCAAGAGAACAAGTATCTAGTCTTTTAAAAGATACAGAGATACTTCAAAACAATGTAGAAAGAATATCAACACAAAACAATACACAACAACAAACACTGGTGCAGTTACGTGCTGAACAAGACGTTACAAACAAGCAGATAACGGCACTGTGGGACTTTGTAAACAAAATAAAAGATAAGGTAGGTTAATTATGAATCCACCAAAAGGCATGTACAATGTCGATCTTAATAACGACGGTGTTGTAACAGAAGAAGAACTACGTGCAGCATCCGATGCTGAAAAGATGGAAGCACAGAAGTCTATGGCGTGGATAGCTATCATCTCCATGCTTGTGTTTACTGCATTAGTCTTCTTACCAATTTTCCCTGACTCAAGAATTAAAGCTTTAGCAGACCTGTTCTCTTTGTTCTATATAGGCATGGCGGGTGTTGTAGGAGCGTATATGGGCGCATCTGTTATGATGAGTAAAAAGAAGTGATCAGTCTTCTAGGCACTCTTCTAGGCTTTGGTACGTCCATTGTACCTGAAGTCTTAGGATACTTCAAGCAAAAGCAAGCTAACGAACAAGAGCTTAATATGCTTGAAGCTAAAGCCAAGTACGCTTCGCAACTATCAGAACTAAAGCTTAAAGAGCTTGACGCAGAAGCAGACATTCAAGAAACAAAGAGTATATATGAACATGATAGAACTATCGACTCTGGAGCTTTTATCAACTCTCTCAGGGGTTCTGTGCGCCCTGTCATTACTTATCTGTTCTTTATGATGTTTATTTGTGTTAAAGGTGTACTCATGTACGCTTTAATCGCGAATCAAAATCTTGATTGGACAGTAGCAATTGAAATGGCGTGGGACTCTGAAACGCAAGCTATATTTTCTGCGATTATAGCGTTTTGGTTTGGCAACAGAGCTATGTCTAAAGCAAGGAAATACATCGCCTCTAAAGAATAAGAAATAAGAACCTAACATGTTTTTAAAGCTGCGCTTTGTTTTTTAAGTGCAGCTTTTTTTTATTTGTAATCATATTGAGACTGATCTAATCGTTCTATAGCTTTTTCTTTAGCTTCTTTTTCAGATAATCCTTCTTCCATGAATTGCTCCATTAAAGTTTCAAGGTAATTCTGTACACGCCAATCTAAACTCATTTTACAAATGTTCCCATATATCATTTATAGAAGGATTTACATCTCTTACAAGACCGCAATTATCTATTTTTAATTTAATATTGTTTTTACGTCTATTGTTAAAAACAATCTTTTCCTTTAATCTACCCTCCATTTCTTCTAGTTCTTCTTCATCCCAATCAGGTAAAGAAAGTAACTTTTTATATTTTTTATTATATTTAAGTATTAAATATGCTGCCTTTTCACTTATTGTATCAAATAATTTATTACCTAACATTGTATTACATTCACTACAGCAAGGAACAACTTTATCTTTAGAATATGTTCTTTTATTGTGTACATGATCATATGAATGAGGAATAACATGATCTAAAGTATTTGCATACACACTTCCACAATAAGTACAAGGATATATTCGTCTAACCATTTATTTCTCCTTATTTTTCTTCCGTTGATAACTCTCCTGTACTTTGTAAACTATGAACCATCTTACCATGATCAATTAACAAGTTTATCAAAGCCTCTTTAGGCACTGAAACTGTTTTGGTGTTCTCTCTTGCTTTATTAACAACAACGTGCAAAAGATGAAACTGATCATCTGTTGTACTTAACTTCATTTTTATTTTCCTTTCTCAGAAAATATTTTTTTAAGCAAACGCCTAGACTTAGTATTCTTTGCGTATTTTAATATAGCATCACTAACTGCTTTCATTCTCATTTTTATGTGCAGTGGAGTTGTAGAATCTTTGTATTCTGAATTATTTAAAAACTCTTTAGCTGATTTTTCGTACAATCCTTTATTGAACAATTCAGTAGCTTTAAGATTAAAACCTAAATCTCCACGATAGGCAGCTTGAACAAGTT
>TARA_R100001594_G_scaffold39504_1_pt1 | contig 12860 bp, 24 predicted proteins | sample TARA_R100001594 | Tara Oceans TARA_R100001594 (sample SAMEA2622752) | marine metagenome | biome: marine biome (ENVO:00000447); feature: marine epipelagic mixed layer (ENVO:xxxxxxxxx); material: "saline water (ENVO:00002010), including plankton (ENVO:xxxxxxxx)" | depth 150 m | reverse complement strand
AATTTTGGATGGAGATATTTTGTAGACCAAACACCGGACACAGTAGGACAAGTGTTTTTAGGTCATTGCAGAGGTTTTGAGCTTAATTCTAGCACTAAGTATGCCTTAGACATACCTGGAGACTCTAAAGACACTAGAGAGTACAATAGAGCCCTTTTTATTAATACCATGTGGCTCAAATATTATTTTGCAGAAAAATATACAGGAAGTCGGACAATAGGTTGCACGGATTTCTCGTTTGACCTCAAAAAATATCATTCTCTGCAAAATCAGAAATCTACAGAAATAATGAATTGGTTTAATTTTTCTTTGCAAGATAGCGATTTTTGCACAATTAAAAAAGGTTATTCTGTAGTGCCTCTCAAGTTTCAAGGTACCAAAAGAAAAGGGATTTTCCGACAATTATATTTAGGAATAGGAGATAATAGAAATTGGCTATTATCTGCTCCAAAAGAAAATTGCGATAAGGTTAGATTTTAATGGACCCTGCTACGATAATTTTTCTTGTTCTTTTGCTAACTCTTGCGGGTGGGTCTGCTTCTCCTGATTCATTCCGCATAGAGTTAGTCAAAATTGCATTGTCTCAAGTTAATACGTGTGAGCAAGAAAATGGAAAACTAGGTTTACGTGTGATAGAGTATATGAAAAGTGTCAGCAATTATTTTGTTTCAAGACTGTCAATACCTCCTCAAAGATATGCGTGGTGCGTAGCGTTTGTTTCGTGGGTATATAAGCAAGCTGGAAAACCTCTTGGTCCTAATGGAGAAGGCTTTGTTAGTTCGCAAAAACTTAAGCTTTGGTTTGAATCTTTGGGACGTTATCAAAGCTCCACTAGTGGTTATGTGCCTAGTCCTGGAGATGTCTGCTTTTTTGCTACTCGGTCTGCTAATCAAGTCAATCATGTGGCCATTGTGGTTTCTGTTAGGTCTAATTCTGATTTTACGATAGTTTCTGGTAATGATTCAAAAGGAAAATGCAGAGGTGTAGTGTTAAGAAGAATATCAAAAAATAATTACTATAAGCCTTCTGTTATTTCTGGATTTGGCCAAGCTGATTTAAAAAAAATAAGAAATATAAATCAAGTTTTAGATACTATAGACGGAGATAATATTCAATTTATAGATTTTGCAAATTACGGTATAGAAGATACGCCATAGGACAAACTCATGAGAACAAAAAACAGAGATTCGGAAGAATGGATTGACCCTGCCAGAGAAGGCAAACTTGGAGAAGGTTTTCTGACAGATATGACGTTTGCTGAGCAAAAAACAGCACTTCGTAGGTGCGTGAAAAAATGGGGATATCGTTCTTGTCTTGGGTCTGTTATGGTTTTGAATAGAAATAAAGATATGCGGAAAAAATACGGAAAAAAAATAAATCGAGCGAAGGATTGGCTTATGAAAGAATATGGAAGAAAAGGAAATCCTGGAGATACTGTAGAAGCACAAGATTTAATTATCTTCATTGATAATACCTATAGCCTATATCAACAGAAACAGAGTATTGAAGCGAATCTAGCGAAGAAAATTGTTTCGGGAAAATATGACCATAGTTTAGCTCCTAAGTTGTGGATGTATCTGGTAGATGCTGGAAGCAAGGAATATGGTAAAGGATATGGCAAAGGTCATATGTATGATAGGGCAACTAGACTGTTAGCGGCGCAAGAATATGCAGACGAATTTTTAGAAAATGCCAGCTATGGGATTTATGACGATTATGTGGAAAGTGGAGTGCATGCAAAAAGAGCAAAAGCTGGAGGAGGACTTTCTAAAATGGCGCAAGAAATACAAAAAAGACAGAAAAATCCGTGCGTAAGAAATGATAGTTATGTTTGGAAACAAATAGACAAAAAAAGAAAAGCCAATCCAGAAGGAGAGTTTATTTACGAAGTTTCTGAAGATGATGGTTTCCCCGAAGAAGTTGAAGAAATATATTTTGACGACTTGGATGATTTAGAAAATCAAGTTGCAAGATTAAGCAATGATAGACTGGACTCTTCTGATTTAGAAGGAACAGTATTTGAACGTATCAAAGTTAATAATAAAGAAGACCACGTACAATATGACTTAGCACGATATTGGAGGCTTCATGAAGGTACGGAAATCTCAGACCTGGTAGAGTTTTTCGAACAATGGCACAAATACTTGGATCTTGATGAAGCCCAAAGGAGAGCATACCGATACTTGGTAGACGATATAGGAACGGATATAGGAGAAGTTTTAGAAAATGAAACCTATGATGATGTTATTATTTTTGATGGTTCTGCTGAAGAGTATGCACAAGAATTAGTAGATGATATAGGTTTTGAAAATCTATCAAATCCACAATATTACTTCGATTATGAAGCCTTCGGAAGAGATCTTCACATCGGTGGAGATCTGACGCAACCTTTGCTTGAAGATGCAGAAATGTATGAAGAAGAAGGTGATGAAGAACAAGCCGAAGATTTGAGAGGGCAAATCGAATATCTGGAAGGTCTGAGCAATGAAGAAATGGGCAGATATTATGTAGAAGACGTGCTAGGATCTTTGGATGAATTGGGTAAACAAACCAAAGAAAGATATATTGATTATGATGCTTTGGGCAGAGATATGGAAGCAGGTGGGGATATAGTAGAAATTGGATACAAAGTCTTTGTTACTAATCCATATGACTTTTAGAGGTGGAAAATGAAAGTTTTTGTTCAAGGCTCCGAAGGTATTCCAAGTCAATTTGGAGAGCTTCTAGATATAGTTGATGGGGGAGCTAGGGTAAAGCTGGCAGATGGAAGAGAAGACTATGTTGCAGTGTCTCTTATATCTTTCACAAACCAGAAAATGCCTCGGAAGCTATCAAGACAAAAGAATCCAAAAAGATATGGATTAAAAAAAGGAACACGTTGGGAGAAAATAAAAGACCCAGACTCTGGAAGCAGTATATATATAGTGTTTAACTCCAAAAAAGATGCGAGAGCCCATGTAAAGCAAAATAAAGCACCAGGAGGAGTTTATAAAGGAAAAACTATCAAGATTTTAGAGTTTCCTTATGCAGACAAAGAAATGCTATTGATTACTAAAAGAGATAGCAATCCTTCTCTTTCCGATGGTATGGCAATCGAATACATAGAGGCAGAGCTCAAGGACAATGGAATAAGAGAACTCCAAAAAAAGGCTAAAGAGTGGGAAGATAAACGGGATAATCCGCCTGATAATATCGAGAACTTGAAAATGTGGGATGCCAGCTATCAAGCATATGCAGATCTATATCATGAACTGGTCAAAATAAAACGGGGAAAAAGTCCCGCAAATGAACTTAAAGAACAGGTGGTAGATGCAGTCAATTTGTTCAAGCTAGGAAATAAAAAGTATGGAAAAATAAAGTATAGTAGAGAACCGAATCCAAAAAAAAAAATAGATAATCCTCTTAGTTTAGCACAAGAAGCTATGCACAGAATAAGAGCATTGGGTTTAACTCCAAAAAAATCTAACGAAAACTTTGAATTGTTTGATAAAAACAAAAAACTTTTTTCAGGGAAAAGTAAAAAAGAGGTTTTTGATTTTATTCTCCAATATGAACCAACATTTTCTACTAAAAAATTAAGTAGAAAAGAGACAATAAAAGAAATAGAAAAAATCCCTAAAAATATCAGATCTGGATGGCTAAGGAATGCAGATGCTAATTATAAACCAAAAATAGTTGCATCAATTTTATCACAAGAATCAATTAGAAATGCTACACTCAATTTATTTCATCAAGAATATAAAAAGTATAAAGACAATAATATATCTTATGAAAACTTCTTATTTTCTCCCATTTATTTATATAGAGGTGGGGAATTACCAACAATAGGAGGAAGGTCTTTTTTATCTTTTAGCTTTGACAAGAATATAGCTAAAATGTTTTCAAATGGGAAAATAACTAAAATTAAAATAAAACCTATTGAAACTTATGGAATGCTACAATCTACTTCTGAAGGTGAAGTTTTAGTTCCTCCTTATTTAATTCACAGAAAAGATAATCCTTTTAGCTCCGAAAAAAAGGTTCCTGAATTAGAAGTTATGCCTTGGAGTGGTGGGCAAACTATGCCCAAAAGAAAGTATAAAACAGGAGACAAAGTTATTGTCGAAGGTTTACCAGGGTATACCGAAATATGGAGTTGGGTGTCATGGGACAAGGATTTTAATAGACATCTATATAAAGTCATGGACCCAAAAACAAGACAAAAGCTAACTACGCAAGAATCTAAGATAAAGTTATCTTCTTCCAGAGAAAAGCCTTCTAGCTCCGAAAAAAAGCAAAGCTCATGTATAGCTGATACAGGCAAAGAAACGACGGCGGAAAAAGCGCCAAAAGAAAAGAAAGATTCTGGTGTTGTAGGAAGGACATGGGAATCTAAGGAAGGGCCGCGAGAAGTAATAGGTGTTAGAAACATAGGTGGTAAAGAGATGGCTCTGGTATCTCGGCCCGGATTGAGGGGTGCAGATATTATTAGTCTGAAAGATTTAGACAATGAAATAGCTTTTGATGAAAAAAACCATGCCCAGCATAAGAAAATGAAAGGAGAAATAGAGGCCCGGAAGAAAAAAGAACAGGCCGAGAAAGAGGCACGCCAGGATTTTCAGGGGTATGAACATACCTTAACTCCGCGTATGAGAGCACGGATGTTAAGAGCTTTATCTCAAACGTGGATGCACGAAGGAACGGTTAAGACAAAAAAGCAGACAATTCAAGATCTGGTTAATCGAGGCTATCGTGTTACAGAGCACAAAACACGGGGAAGACTCTTAGAAGATCCAAAGACAGGTAGTCATTTAACGCAAAAACAGGTGACTAAATTAGGTCTGGACTATGCAAATCATTTGGTTAAAGAAGCACTTAAAGATTCTCTACCTTTCCAGCCCCTGGAGGTGCAGGAAGAAAAAGAAGAAAAGACAAAAAAATCCTTTTTACCTGTTAAAGTAAAAAAGAAAGCAGAAAAAGAGACAAAAGCAATAAAGCGTGATAAAATAAAAAGAAAGAAATCTCAATCACCATACGATATAGTAGGAAGTTATATTCACAAAGCTTTTTCATATAAGCCATAGGAAAATATAAAATGCCTTTTAACAGCATTAAAAATATTATAGAAACTTTAGATGGAATAAAAGAATATGCTGAAGAAGCTGGAGAGAAGATAAACGCCGAAATAGAAGAAAATAATATAACAGATATTATTTCAAGAATACCAAATCCAGAAGTTCGCAAAAACATGGAAAGCTTAGCTTTTCTTGTTGACCGATGGAAAAATAAAGATGAATGAAATTATTTCACAAAACAATATTCTTGAACAAAGAATAAAATCTTGCCTTGAATTATGGTGGAATCAATACCCCGACTCTACCAAACAAACCTATATTAACTCTATTAAAAGATTAGGAACGTTTGTTTCTGAGGAAGTTCAAAATATTCCTGCTTTTCTTCTTCGGTTACAAGCTGTAGATGCTTTTGAACTTTTTACTGCTTTTCGAATATGGATGCAAGAAAAGTATTCTTCCAGCACAGTGAATTTGACTCTTTCAGCTCTTCGTTCTTTACTCAAACTTATGCGAAGTTTGAACTTGATAGAATATGATATCGCTTTTCGCAATTTAAAAAGTAGTCCTTTAAGAGACACTTCTGGACCTGGCCGCGAAAACATAAAAACAGTTATAAACTTTTTAAGTCACCCATGCCTTGACGAAAAAGAAGAATGCAGAAGAAGAAGAAATCTTTGTATCATTAGATTGTTTGCAGATCTAGGAATCCGTAGATCTGAATTGTGCAATTTAAAATGGGAAGATTATATAGATGATAATATCTGGATAACTAGAAAGGGTGACAATGAAAAGACAAGTCTCTCTATCCCGATTAGTTCGGCATTGGCCCTTGATTCGTGGAAAGAATTGCATCCCGGCACTACAGAATACATTTTCTGTAGCCTGGGACGAAGAACTGACCAATGGGGAAACCCTTTGTCTGGTAAACAACTCAGGAAAATTGTGCAAAGAATTGGAAAGCAATTCGGACTCAAACTTAACCCTCATGGATTTAGACACACTGCCATTACAGAAGCCATGAAACTTGCTCAAGCACTAGGAAAACCAATAGAAAGTGTTTTGCAGTTCTCTGGACACCAAAATCTTAACATGTTAATGGTGTATCGCGATAATATAGAAAATGTTCAGGGAGAAATAGCAAAAGCAGTGAGTATGTCTTATGATTGATATAGAAAAAGAAATCAGAAAAATTAGTACTGAGTACGGAATGATATTGAAAGATCCTATTATTCCCAATGAGCTAGGAATAGATATAAATATTTTTTCTATTATTCCAGTAGAAGTTTTGCAACTAAAAGAAGGACCAATAAATAAAGAATTGTTATGGTTTAGATTTCTTTGGTTTAAATATTCTTTAGTTACAGGATGGAGAGTTGACTATGTTATTATTCCTCATCCTCAAGCGTTGCCTGTATTTATTGAAGACTTTGGGGAAATCTTAGATAAAGAGGATATAGATAGAGTATGTCAACGATATCTACACCAAGAACTAGCTAGTTATGGAACGCAAAACATGGCTAGAGCTAAAGATAAATGTTTTTCATATATGGATGTAACAAAAAAAATGGCTATTAAAGCAGGTGACATATTATTTACAGAAAAAAGTCCTTTAATTATGGACACATAAAAGTAGAAAATATATATAAATTATGATATAAAGTATATGTGTTTACCTCCGCAAAGTACGCACATCACTGAAAAAAGGCTATAAGACCCTCCATCTTATAGCCTTTTTTTTGTATTTTAAATTGTTTTTCTGCTATAAATATGTAGAGGAAAAAATGAAAAAAATAAGACCTTTACCCAGCAACGTTCACAGTCAGTTACTTATAGAGGGAAAACCCGGAGGGCTGACAGGTGTATTATCTGATATAGTTTTGCGTTCTTTTTTTATTGGCTTAGGATTGTATACTGCTGGAACTAAAGAAGAAATAGTAAAAAAATCTCTTTATGCTTCAACCGCAATAGAGATAGGGGTTTTGCTATGGCAATTTCAAGGAAAAAAAAATGAACATTTTAACCGAGATAGAAAAAGTACGGTTAAGTTGTAATTTTTCAAAAGCCGATATGGCTCGTCTGCTTGGAGTTTCTAAATCGTGTATTTACTACTGGGAAAAGGGGGAAAGAAAACCTCATTTCTCTGCAAAGCAATGGGTCTATGTTTTAAAAAATTATCATAAAAAAAACAATTGCATGTTCTTACTCGAAAAGGAAATAGAAAAAGGTAAGCCTATAAAAGAATTACTTGATATCTTTGGTCTGGAAGTTTTGGGAAGTCTCGCATTACATAATTTATTTAGGACAAAATAAAGGAAAAATAAATGCCTTATTTTAGTAATAGCTCAAAGGCTAAACTTTCAACTTGTGACCCTAGATTGCAGGACATTTGCAACACGTTAATTCAATGGTATGATTTTTCTGTAATTTGTGGATATAGAAATGAAGAAGAACAAAATGCCCTTTATGATTCGGGAAAATCTCAAGTAAAATATCCTAATAGTAAACATAATAAGATTCCTTCTCAAGCCATAGATATTACTCCTTATCCAGTTGATTGGAGTGATAGAGAAAGTTTTACCTATCTAGCTGGATGGTTTATGGCGATTGCAAAAATGAAAAACATAGAAATAATTTGGGGCGGAGATTGGAACGGAACAGATAATAATAGAGGAGGAAACTCCTTAAAAGATAATTCTTTCGATGATTTAGGTCATTTTGAATTAAGAGAGTAGACTGGAAATGACAAAATATATTATTCTTTTTATGTTATTTTTTAGTTCTGGTTGTTCGTCTTTAACTGTCAAAACATGCACAGAATGCTTTATAAAATGTCTAGGTACATTTGATTGGTCACAAGCTTCTTTTCACTTTTGCAAAGACAAAAAAAATGAAAAAATATGCAAAAAAATACTCGCAACTTTAGAAAATAGAGGACAATCTAATGTCAATAATTGAAATCATTTTCCTGGTCTTTTTTCTGGTAGGTTTGTTTGGGTTACTTGTGACTGGAACAGGAGAAGACCGTTGGAAACATATGATAGAGGTTATTGGGCCTTTGCTTTTATATTTCCGCGAAAAAAAGAAAACCAAAACAAACGGAATAGCAAAAGAAAATCCAAAAGATCCTCAGCCTCCTATTCAACCAGGACAATAAAATGTATTGGAAAAAGTGCCTATGTGACAATTACTGGTGTACTCTCCATAGCTGTCATGTACACTCTTGTTCTTGTCCTCCAATCGAAGAATGGACAACAGACCCTTATATTTACGAAAAGGAAAAAACATGTTCTGCAACAATAACTATGTTAGAAAAACAAGAAAACGGCTAGGATGGACACAACAACAAATGGCCAATTTTATGGGATACAGCAAACCCTCTGCTAATGGGTGGGAATCTGGAAGAGTGCGTATTCCTAAAGCAGTTATTCACACTTTAGATGCCGTTAATTTTAACCTTTCGACTTTGAGACAAAGCAAAGGGATAGAGTCATCTTTTTTTTCCATAATCGAAAAAAGTGATAAAAAAAACCATTTCTTGGTTTCTATCTCCCCGTCTGATTTTCTTTATAAAAAAGGAATGATAGCTTTTTGTGAAGCTATTCAACTTGTATTATGAGAGAGATGAATTATGTAAAATATATCAGGAAAGATCTTTTAGGATGGAATCAAACAAAGTTTGCTTCCTGGATACAAAGAGGCTAACACAATGTTTGCCATTGGGAAAAAGGAAAAGTTCGTCCTCCAAAAGATTTGATTGAGGTATTGGAAATAGTTAAAAACATTTTTGAAGGAAAATATATAAAAGAACTTCCTGATAATTTATCAGACTATTTATATGCTCATGGAGTAAGCAAAACTTTGCTTCTTCTTTTTCATTCTCGAAAAGGTTTAGAACCAAGTCCAGATTGAAAATGGTGAATAAAAACTTTTATAATTTCTAGAAGACCGTGGGATGATAAATATTCCTTAAAAGAAGGCACAACAATTTTTTCTTTTCCTTCTGGCTCTTTTTCCTGGTAACTAAAATAATAATTTTTTTTAGGGGAAGGTAATACTTTATTTAGACTCAAAAAAAAGTTTACTGTTTGAAGCCAGAAGATTCTTTGTTGATTGATACCATTTCTTCCATTCTCCATATGACAGATATTCATAGAGGATGTATTCATCAGCTCTGCTAAATGTTTTTGTGTAAGATGGAGATCTTTTCTTATCTGAAGCATCACTTCTTTGTCCGTCATGTTTTTTCCTTTCGTTTGAGATAACAATCTAATCATGCGTTGGTTACTTTTTTCTCAACTATATATAGTTATATAGTAGGAAGTCAAAAAACATGCTCCTGGTCCTAGAAAAATAAATATTACTTTTTTCATTTTTTTTCTTGACAAGCGAAAACGCATGTGTAATAGTAAATATCAGAAGGGGGGGAAAATGTAAATTAAGAACCCCAAAACAAACCACTTGCGGAGGAGAAAGAACATGAATGAATTAGTAGATTATTACGATGAATATGATGATAGTCAGTTTTTTAAATTCAATATAGAAAATGTAGGACCAGCAGAATTAGGTCTACAGTTTCAGGTTAGTGATGATGGTCGAAGCATAGGGTTATCAGCAGATAATGGGGAAACCTATTTTTATTCTTTAACTAAAAAAGAATATGATGAACTTCTTGTTGATGTTGAGTACTGGGTTGATTGCGGAAATTATAAATATACAAATGTTGAAGAAGCATTGTGGCGAGTTTTGGAAAACGCACATATTGTTCTCGATTGGTAAAAATTAACAAACCACTTGCGGAGGTGAATTATGAAAGCAATTATAAAAAACGTATCTAAAACATTGGAAAGAGAATTGAGTATGGCAAAAGAAAACATGCAATTGTCATTGGAAAAAATCATAGATCTTAGGTTATCTGTTTTTCCCACTCTTTCAGTCAAAGGGGAATTAGCACAAAGAATGGTTGTTTGTGATGATACTCTGACAAAAAATAATAGAATACCTCATTCCTTAAAAAATGATGTTCGGCGATTACATGAAGAAATCGAATTATACGAAACAAGCCGCAGAAAATATGAAGAGTACAAAGAAATTAAAACAGAGCTGGAAAACTACTAACACACTGATGATGACCAGGGGGGCCTGGTCGAAACATTCTTCGGAATGTCTGTGACCCTTACAACCACTTGCGGAGGTGAAAATGACTACTTTATCTTTTGTTCCTATTACAAAAAATGCACGAGCCGGAAAAAACGGAAAACAACTTTGCTGTCCTTACTGCAAATTTGTCCGTAGGGTATACCATTTTTCTTTTTCTGCACTTGAGTGCATAGGATGCAAGAAAGATGTGGAAAAGCTGGATTTCCTAATTGAATCAACTCCAACGACTTCAAAAAATTAACTAACCCAAAACTAACCACATGCGGAGGAGAAAGAACATGAAAAATAATTTGGATTATATCGGATTGCTTATGTTTTTCTTTTTATATGTTTGGATTTTTAAGATTATTGTATTCGGTTAATTTTAACAGATCCATAGTGGATCTTTAATCACTTGCGGAGGTGAAAAAATGAAAGCTAACTTTGTAAAATTTGATTGTGATTGCCTGGGTATAATTACCTACCCAGAAGGTGATTGTCCATCGCAAAGAATTATTCTTCAAACCTGTGATGATATTACTGAATTATGCTGTTTTGAAGGTCAAAGAATATATGCAAAAAAGTCATTTACGCCATTATCAATGGAAGATTTTGCACATATTATTTCTCTGATTCAAAGAACAATTTATGAAGGAGAAATCGGCAAGGGTTTTGTTGAACTTATACGACTAGCAGAAGTGATAAAACGCTGAAAAACTTTGGAGAGTCTATTTTTCTTTAATCACTTGCGGAGGTGAATTAATATGTTGCAACTCATACAAACACTGACTTTTTTTCGACCACAGTGCGAAAGCATTTTTCCAGAGTTGCAAGAACGGTTAAAAGGAGAGGGCAGAGAAGTGATTGAGTGGTTATCCGGTGGTGAGCATGACTACCGAGATGACGTAGACTTTTTCTATACGTGGTGCTTTCCCTCTTATGCAGTGTCATGTCGTGAGTACTACAACGAAGATGGACCTCTGTTAAAGGACATTTTAAGCCTGGAGGAAAGAGAGACTATGCGAGAACTCTTACATCAGATGTTATCTCAATTGGTAGAGATCCTCAAAACTGGAGAACTTTTAAGCTGTGAGTATGTAACCTCTCAGGTTAACTGCTTTCGTAAACAATTTATAACTCCGTTTATAAAGCCTTATTACAGGAGATAGGATAGTAAATGAGTTACGGAGAATGGAGAAAACGAGGAAAAGGTTGGTGCAGTTTAGAGAGGGAGTCGTCTAACCAACGACTAGTGGGGTTTCGTATTCCTCATGAAATCAGGTGCGGAGCAGAAAGTGGTTATCTGGGGTTGCCTGTAAAAAAAGTGCCCATACTCTGGAGAGTCGGATTTTGTGGCAACGTTAAAGGGGGTAGCGCATGAGAGTGCTTTTAGGAGCATGTAGACCTTGCGTCCCCGTCACTCATTATTTACAAAATTAGTAGTACAGGAGAAAAAAATGTCAATAAAAACAAAGTTAATGCTAAAAAATATTCGAACAAAATATCTTAATCTTTCCCAAAAAGAAGTAGGAAATATGTTGGGATTGCACCAAGCTTCTATTGCTAAAATGGAAAGCAATGAAAACAACAAAACATTAGTTTTGGATTATTTTCAGATTATAGGTGTTCTATCTCAAATTGGAAAAAATTGTAATTTAGATTGCCCATCTATTTTAAAAAAAGGGGGCGGTTTAGCTTTGCTGATTGCTTTTTTAAGTTCTTGCGATATTTTTCTAGGAAAAGATTTTACTTTGTCTTTTTCGGAGGAAAAATAAATGTCAGACTGTAGATGTGACCTTTGCAATCAAAGCTTGCCTTCTAATAGAAGAGGAGGAGTAGTAAAAAAATGGAGATTAAAAAATACTTGGTATGGAGAAATAATAAGACTAATTTTTTGCTCTGAATTATGTCTAGAAACTTGGATAAAGGAAGAAGAAAATGGAAATGAGAAAAGTTGCTCCGTATTGGTGGAAAGAGATAGAACAGTGCAGAATATTTCTTCTTCTAGTGAAGCGGTGGAAACAAGAAAGGAAAAAATATACCCGGAGCAACTTGAAATGTTTTTGTGATACGCAACCTAATAGAACTCTTTTAAATGATAGATTTTTTTCTGCTATGTCTGATTGGATGATAGAAGAATTAAATATTTTAGCTGACCGTACAAGCATGGGAATCATTTTGCATTGGAGAAAATATATGAGATATCATTGCCCAGATTTGCTCCACAAATGGGACCAAGAAACAGAGGAGAAATATAAACATGCCACATCTTGAACCTTCTGCTTTATGTCCAAAATGTTTTAAAAAAGCTAAAGGATATAAGCAAGTAAACACTATTTTTGGTTATAGAAAAATGAAAAAAACAAGCGCTTTTCCTATTCCTCAATCTTGGTGCAAAGCTTGTAGGACTTTAAAAAAAGATAATTTTGCTATTGATAATATTTAACCTTTTTCTTCCTTCCTAGTTTTATTTCCTTCTTCTTCTTTTCGTAATAAACACCATTTTGGGGGTGGGCTTAAAGCGTTCACAAACGAAGGTTTCCAATCCTCTGCATTTTCAACAGGGTGGCCACACCAAACATGCTGTGTTGGTGCGTCCGTTAATCGTCCTAGCATTACATAGGGACAGCTAGCGCATTTAGATGGAAGAGGTATTTTTGTCTCCACTTT
>TARA_R100001594_G_scaffold116911_2_pt1 | contig 12931 bp, 13 predicted proteins | sample TARA_R100001594 | Tara Oceans TARA_R100001594 (sample SAMEA2622752) | marine metagenome | biome: marine biome (ENVO:00000447); feature: marine epipelagic mixed layer (ENVO:xxxxxxxxx); material: "saline water (ENVO:00002010), including plankton (ENVO:xxxxxxxx)" | depth 150 m | reverse complement strand
TAAGCTATTATCTTAAACATACTTATTTAGTTCTTCAAGCAGAGATTTATGTGATTTTAAAAGCTCATCTATGTCAACCCCACACTCTTTTGCAGTTTCTAATTTTACCCAATCGTGTTGCCTTACATTTAATTTTTTATGTGTTTCAAGATACAAACTTAACCATGCCACTAACAATTGTAAGTTTTCTGCGTATTTACTTAATTTTAGTAAATCTTTTGGAATATATGAAGCCTCTACAAATTTTTGTTTATCTAACATATTAATCTCCTATCAGTTGAGTTTAGTATCTTTTGGACCTACTTCATCGCCACATACCAGTGAATCATAAACACCATAGACATCAATAATCGCACGTTGCATCTTGGTTCGTTTTTTTGGTCTTGATGGGGATTTTTTAGGTAATAATTTTTGATCTTGATACAAATCATAAAGCTGACTATCAATTACTTTTTCTGCTCTATTTTCTGCCAAATCAACCATGTTTCTCACAAAAATAGCTTTTTTCATGTGAGATTCTGTCAACAACATTTGTTCATCCGTTAATAGTTTGATTTCAAAAAAAAGCGTTTCATAAAAATGAATTATTTTTAATAAGGAAAGTACTTCTTTATTGTTTTTTTCTATCGAATCACATAATTGTTCATATATCTCTTCAAAATCTTGTTTCATATAACTCCTTTAGTTAGTAAACATATTAATACTACATCAAATTGTCTGACATTCAAGAGTTTTTTTCTGCCGTAATTATGGCATTACCAATGAACCAGGCTATCTGTGGCACAATGGCATTGCCTAGTCCTTTGATTCTTCCAACTCGACCTTTGTCCAGTTCATAGGAAACCCCATCAGGAACTCCACAAAGTTCGGATTGAGTTTGCCACCAGTTCTCCTCGCTTGAGCTTCTAGACATTTCGATGCTTGACTGTTGCCCTTCAAGCGGTATTTGTGTTCGCTGTTGGTCGGTGTTGGGTATAGTTTCTGTTTTTCTTGAAACTCCATTAGAGCATCCAACCTCACTCCCCACTTCTCTCCTGTTTTGTCTGACACTCGGTAATACTTCCCGTTCTCCTGTACTATCGTGCCACTTCCCCCTTTCCAATCCCTCGAATTGGGTGTCGGATACTGTTTTATGTCCGATAATCCAGATTCTTTCCCTTTTGTGCCATGCACCAACGGATGAAGCTGGAATAATAAATGTCCTTGTGTCGTAACCTTCGCTTTCCAAGTCCTGAAGTACGGTGTCGAGACCGAGTTTAATGTGTCCACTAACATTTTCTCCAACAAACCAAGTGGGCCTACACTCTTGGACAAGTCTAAAAGTGTCTGGCCAGAGGTGTCTTGGATCTTCTTCGCCTTTTTGCTTCCCTGCGACACTAAAAGGTTGGCAGGGGTAGGAACAAGTGAGGATGTCAATGCCATCAACTCCTGTTCTTTCTTTGATATCTTCATAAGTCAACTCCTTTAAGTCATTAAATATTGGAATACCAGGAAAATTTTTTTGTAAAACTTGCTGTGGATATTTGTCTATCTCACAGAAAGCGATGGTCTTCATGCCTAGTTCACGAAAGGCTATTGCCCAACCACCGATACCTGAACATAAGTCTAAGTGATTAATTGCCACACATTCCCTCACATTCATCTGCAAAATCAAAAGCAAACTGTTCACCTGTTTTATCACCAAAATTAATCTCATTCAACGGTTTGCAACTATAGTGTAAAAACATCTCTTTTTTGTCTGTCTGATGGTTTTTATTTTTATCTGTATTTCTTATTAGAGAATCAATTTCTAAAATCTCATTCCACTCTGCTTTATTTTGTTTTAAATCGTGCCACTCTTGATTTGAATGAAACGGACAAAAAGTACAAGCACTTCTTGGCGGCTCTGGATAATTATTTTTTTTCATCCATACTAAACAATCATTTCTAGACATATTTTTTTCAATTAATGGATAAACATTTTCGGCGTATTTTAAAATGTTTTTCTTGGTGCGTTGTATTTCATCGGTAGAAATACCAATTAATATCTTAACCCTCCACTTAGTCTTATCAACATGTTGATATCTTTTATACCCCATCATTTCTCTAATTTTGTTAGTTACGGGTCTTATTTTATAGTCACGAGTGCATTGCCTCATCAAGACTCCACGTTTATTAGTTTTTTTATTAAAAGTGTAAAAAGGCACACTAAATTTTATAATTTTTCCATCAGCAGCATCTATTATATCTTGTTTTAAATTTCTCCATTGCACTTTGTATAAAGGATAAGATAATTTTTTTTCTAACCATTTTAAATGATCATAAACATTTTTTGGCTCTGCCCCAGTATCCGAGAACACAGCTCCGTCAACCATGGGTAACTCACCTTTTTCAATCATTAAAGCTAATGTGGTGCTTTGTACTCCTGCACCTAAAGATAAAACCCGCAAAGTTTTTATATCTCGTTTCCCCATACATCCCAACCATCTCTGTGTTCTCTGGCAAACAATTCTATATATGGAGCATGTGATACATTCTCTATCTTTTCATAAAACTCTTCTGGTTTCTTGGAATGTTTGTCTTTTGGTTTAAGTATTAAGGTGCTTTCGTTTTGAACTTTTGGTTTTAATTTACCTTTGACACCAAACAAACAAATTTCATGTTGCCCTCTAAAGTAATAACCTAAACCAAATGAAGTTTTTGCCCAGACTATATTAGTTATATATCTAAACCCCCAGTGTTCCATAATGTCCAATCCATCTTTTAAATAATTATTAGTAACCCACATATACAACCAACACTCGTCATCGGCTATGTCTTGAACTGGCAATGCTTTTATGTCTGCTGTTTTCATTAATGAGTAATGTCGATCAGCACCACGCTTAATTTTACCACCACCTACTTCATTCCAAGGTGGATCAGCATAAATGGTACGGTATTTTTTATTAGGAAAAGCTATCATACCACCTCACCAAAATCTTTACCCAGAGCCACATCAACTTTACTAGGCACTTTTAATTCCACACAAGTTTCCATAGTTTTTTTAATTTCTTTAGCTTGATTTTGGTTTTCAACATTAAAACATAATTCATCATGCACTTGTAACAGAGGTTGATGTCCTAACTCGATACAGTCAATAATTGCTTGTTTGGTTTGATCGGCAGCACTACCTTGTATTAAACGGTTGAGTGCTTTATAAGTAAATGCTCTTTTAATATTTGCTTGACCGTACTTAGCCGATGCGTTTTCAAAACGCTCTGGTGTATGTATGCCAAAATCACGAGGCTCCCACATATCAAATCTACATTTACGTCCTAATTTAGTTCTTATGACACCTTCATTGTCTGCTTTTTTCATACACATGTCAGATAATTCTTTTACAAAAGGCACTTTCCTGTTATATAAACTTATTAAATTATGAGCTTCATCATTAGATACACCTAGTTGCACACCCAACTTATTCTTACCCATACCATACATCAACCCTAAACCAATAGTCTTGGCAGATTTACGATCAATACCAACTAAATCAGCTACCGTTTGATGAAAGTCTGCATCGCCCTTTTTGTAAGCTTTGACTAATTCATTAGAACCTGCAAAACCATCACCCACACTAGCGGCATAATGCACCACAAGTCTTGGCTCTTGTTGCGAATAATCAAAGCTACCCCACTGATGGTTTTCTTCAGGTAAAAACAAACCTCTAATAAGTGGTCCAAACTCTTTACTTCTAGCAGGTAATTGTTGCAAGTTAGGATTTGACATTGCTAATCTGCCAGTGGTTGTTCCACCCTGTTCACTTTTAAGTTGTCTTATCTCGCCGTGTATACGACCATTATGTTCAAACTTTAAAATAGAGTTTATAAAAGTATTTTGAAACTTATTAAGTTCTCTTGCCTGAACTATTAATTTACTAATATCATGTGGAGAGTTAGTTAACCATTGTTGAGTAAAACTAGGTTCTTTTGATTTTGTTGTTTTAGGATAATCAATACCTAATTTATCAAACGCATGACCAATCTGTCTTGCCGCCCAAATATCTACATCTGCACCTGTAAGTTTTTTTATTTGATGTAAAATTGTTTTTTCTCGTTTAGAAAAATCTTTTTTAAGTTTATTTGCTTTATCAACATCTACTCTGATACCTTGCATACGCATGTTGATTAAATGTGGTAATAACTTACTTTCTAAATCCCAAATAGTGTTTAAATTTTGGTTTCTTATCTCAACCTTAAATCTTTGCCACAATTGATACGTGAGCCGTGCATCTTGTTCTGCGTAGAAACCAACATGTTCTGCTGGTAACTTCCACATCTCACCTTTTGGGTCTACCCCATGCTGTTGGGCAGCTTCTACCAATTCTGTCTCTGCTTTTAGTTCGCCTAAATAATCTTTGGATAAACTGTTAAGAGCATAACTGTATCTGTTCTCATCAATCAAAGCACCAGCAACCATGGTATCTACAATCGTGCCGTGAACCGTGATCCCTGAAGCTTGTAACCAACCCACGTCATACTGAGCATTGTGAAATATCTTTGTTCCTGGTAAACCACATACATCTTGCATGTACTGCCAAACTTGCTCTTTGATTAAGTTACCACCACCTAAATGAGCAAACGGAAAATAACCTTGCCAACCAGCAACGGCAACAGCAAAACCGACAATCTCTCCAGACCTAGTGGCCCAACCTGCACCCATACCAGTGTTGATACCGTCATCACGAGTTTCTAAGTCAATAGCGATTTCATCGTAACCACTCAAATCTTTATACTCACTAGGAGCTGACCATATCGATTTTTTAAAACTAAAGTTTAATTGTAATCCATCACTGTTCATATTTACTCTCCTGTAAGTAAATAAAATAATCTTCTCCCATAGGATAGTTATATTGATGATCGGTTGATAACAAATGTAATGTGTCTTTAGCCCTTGTTGCTCCTGTGTAATACACTCGTTTTTCGTCAGATTGTTCTTCTCGGTTCTTATGACTAAAGGCGGAAGGCCAGTTGGTTTTTGAGTAAAGTAAAACATTGTCAGCTTCTCCACCTTTAACTGAGTGAATGGTGTCAATGATAATCTGTGGCTCTTCATCCAAAGCTTTTTGTCCGTAATTTTTCAACAAACGCACAAAATAATTTACTTGTTCTGGTTTAAAGTTACGCTGTAATACTTTCCACCATACTAATTCTTTTGTTTCTATGGGTAAATTAAGACCACAAAACTCAGTCAAATAATCAAAATTATAAATATCTGCATTTGGCATCTTTAACCAAAACTTTTGAGTTCTGTAATCTGGGTCCTTTATATCACGCAAATATTGGTACATAATCTCAGTCCATTCTTTACTTAATTTTTTTTGATTACATAAACGAGTCCAAGCCTTGATAGCAGTCCATTGTTTTTTATCAAAAGACTTTGTGCCAGAGTTGTTTGAAAAATATAAACCTGCCTCTTTAGCACACATACGCAGTTCATTCACAGTTGTGTTGACACGGCCCAAGATATACCAAGTGCCTTTAAGTTCTGTGATTGGAACTTCTTGAAAACTTAAATACCGTTTTACTGTGCCTCGTTTATCTTGACAGTCATATTCTTTTTCTACACTGTCTAAAATACCACGACGAATTATCTGTGAAAAATGATGAATGGCTTCACCGAAACGACGAGTCTTTCTTAAAATAACTTTTCTACCAGGAAAGTACGTGGTAAAGTATTTAGGATCTGCACCGTTCCAACGATAGATACCTTGATCGTCATCCCCCGCTAAATAAATTCGTTTTACGTTGTCTGCCATTTTATAAATAACTGACCACTGCAATGGCGTAAAATCTTGTGCCTCGTCTAAAATTAAAACATCTAAAGGTGGAAAGTTTACTTCATCCACTGCTCTTAAAATCATGTCAGTAAAATCTATAAAAGAATCTTTTTTATAATGTTCATAAGTCGATATTTTTCGTAAATATATATCCATAGAATCTTTTTTATACGACTCTTTTTTATAAGTTAATCTTGGATCTTCCATTGTGTTACGAGCTTTATCGTATACACCTAATGACCAATCTTTGTAAGTAAAGTTATCATCAGCTAAACGAGTGTCGGACGTTTTAATAATCTTTGCTTCCATCGCATAATCTAACATGCAATTCTTTGGATCAAATACTTCTTCCTTAAAATAACGACGACAATATTTATGTAAGGTTTTAAATCGCATAAAATCATCTGTGGTGAATTGTGGAAAAGCAGCTAATGCTCTATCTCGTGCCGTGTTTACTGCTTTATTAGTAAATGAAATAAAAGCGATATTGTTGGGATGCACCCCCTTTTTAAGATAACCTTTCAACACTCGCTCTATCAAAGTGTGTGTTTTACCTGTACCTGGTGGACCAAATATTTTAATGGTCTTGTGGTGCAGAGCTTTCTGTTTTTCTAGTCCTGAATTTCGCATGATAATCGTCGTCAATTTCGCTTATCGTGTGTTTTGTTTTTGACTTGCTTTTTATAGCTTGATGATTTACAAAGTCTGGCATCTTCACCCACCATATATTTTTCTCTCCCTCGTGATAATCCTTACGTTTACATTCTAACAGACGAAGTGCATCAGCGGGAGTGTTAAAAACGCCATTTGCCTTTTTTTTCAAAAAGTTAGCTAAGGTTATTTTTTTAAAATAACATACATTACTCTTAGAATCTAACACCACATAACCGTCTTTCAGTTTATCAAATTTATCTTGCTCTATATGTGATTCAAAAAAATCTTTTAAAACTTTGTAACGTTCCTCTTCTACTGTGTCTTCATATAAGTGATCTTTGTTTTCTACTGCTTTCTCTACTATGCCCTTCATCAATAATTCAAAAGGCACTGGTCCTTTTCTTGGTTTAGGTAATGACATCCAAAATAGTTTATATTGTAAAAGTTTTACTCTAAAAGATTTTTCATCTTTCATATCACTAGGGGTAATCATCACATGTTTACCCTCGTAATCAAACTCATAAAATATTGTTTTGGTGTCCATGATATAAGTAATGTTGTCAAACTTATCTATAATGTCTGGTATTGCTTCACCGATACCAAGTCGTCTTGTTTTACACAATTCTTTATTGCATATTGGTTGAAATTCTGGGTGTTTAGGTGGACATTGAAACTCATAACCTTGTTTATGCACGGACTTACACAAATTAATAACTTCATTTTGTCCCAATGGTTTTGTAAAAATTTGACTATTTCTTTCAAATGCAACTTCTTCAATTTGTTGTAAAGACAAATCTTGATTTTTTTTCATCTCTAATACCATCACATTAAATAAATAATTATTTCGATTATTTCCAGACCAACCCTCTTGCACAAGTTTTTGCACACAAGGTGGGTAATGTGACCACTCACTCTCAGCGTCATAATCTGCTACTGAAAATTCATAAAAGTCATTTGGATCAATTTTTTTATTGTTTGCAAACTCAATGAAACGACCGACCATCATAGGTGTATTGCTGTCATCAAATCCATATTCCATCGTAGCATTACAATTAAAATATGGCATATTCACTGCTTTATTCATTGGAAAAACTTCATCAGATAAAAAATATTGTTCGTTTATCTCAGAAAGTTTTTTTTTAACCTTAGTGACTTTTGCATTGCTTGTAAAAAATACAAATATATGTAGACCACCTGATTTTGACTTTACTGGAACAAAAGGTAATTTGTATTTTGCTATTATTTCAACATATTTTTTTTCAGAATAATCTTTATAATTGTTTGGATCAACATCAATACAACCCCAAAAACATTCATCACCAATTTCAGGTTTTATACCTATGCGTATCTTACCGTCAAGATGATCTTTCCAAACATCACATGTTAAAGCTTCTTTTATTGTTAAATATTGTGCACCTTTCTTGCCCCTCTCGTCGTCCTCACCCGTAAGTGAGGACTTCAAGTAGGAAGTATTATCTCCCTTGAATAAAGAAAATAATTCTTTGTGCATGACTAAAATAGAACGTCGTCGCTATTTTCAAAGTCAGAATCTTTTTTAGCATTTTCAGTAGTTTTTGTATCAACGACCTCTACGTCCTTAATATTATCTTCCGAATAATCTACTTTATTAGCTATGTCCATTTTTTTACTACTTTCACTAAAACCTTGAGTTACTGTAAGAGTGTCGCTATCAGTAGGTTGATCGAGAAAACGCTCAAAGTTTATTGTCCAACCATACCACTTACCTTTGGAGTTCTCTTCTTGAATAGAAGTGAGTCTATATACGGTAGCCCATGTTGGTGGGATGAAAAACCCCTTACTGCCTTCCATCTTTTTAGACATCATCATAGTGTTCCATAACCTAGATTTTTTCTTTTGGGTTGATTTCATAGTGATTAAAGCTGTTTCAATGGGTTTGTATTCTTTATCAAGAATATAAACAAAGTGATTAGCTGTATCTTCAATATAGTGACCATTTGATAATCTATCTTTACCGTCATCAGCTCTATTAGTATCTTTCATTACTGTTGGGTCTCTATGAATAGCAACAGGTGCACCAGTTGAATCTTGTGATCCACGGTCCGCCCACTCATTAAACGTATTGATGTAGTGACAAGGAACAACCAACATGCCCTCTTTACCTTTGTAAATTGAGCCTGTAACTTCGTTTAACATGTCACCAGGTTTTGCACCCGCAACATACTTAGCGTTGTCTTCATCCAAGGCGGGTGATATCTTTGTCAGCAGTTTTATGATTGGTAACTTAACATCTCTTGTTCCAATATTTTCTGTGCCCTCTCCAGCAAATGTTTCAAGGTTTAAAATACTCTCTGAAACTGCTGTATTTTTTGTTTTTGCTACTTTCCTTTCTGTCATTTTCTTTCTCCGTTAACTTTTAATCGTAGTTTTGTTTCCAACAAAAACGCCAAATAAATCCATTGGCACTTCTCGCCCTTCTTCTATTTCATTACGAACAAAGGCTTTTAATGTCATTGGCTCTACTTTCATTTTTTGTGAAACATTGTGACCTTTACTTTTTAGTTCAGTTACAAGATTATTTGCATCTGCATCTTGTGCTTTACCAAATTGGAGTATCACATTATTTTTAATCAAATCCCCAAAGCCATTTTCACGCAACCAAGTGAAAGCTTCGTCTTGTTTAGCTTTAGAGATACTTGCGGCATAGTAAGGTTTAACAGAGATAGCAGTGCCATCTTCTAATTTAATTTCACTAATACCAGCTTCACGCATCAAGTTAGGTATAGATTGCTCAGAAAGGGTTCGCTCTGTTTCCTTTAGCTTTTTTAATTGCTCTTCCGTGTTTATTACTTCTTTCTGAGTCTCTATTAACTTGTTACATTCTTTAGCAATATCTTTTGTCATTGCTGTATCTACCGTTACTGTAGATAATGCTTCAAGATCCATAGGACCCTCCTATATAAAAATTATAGAAACTCTAAGATATTCTTATTTTCTTGCAATGTCAACAGTGGGATTGTAAAATACCTACAATTATGTACGAGTACAAAACAAAACCTTTTGAACATCAAAGACAAGCTCTTATTAACGGGGCTGAAAAAGAGATATTTGCCTATCTCATGGAGATGGGTACAGGAAAAACAAAAGTATCTATAGATAACTCTGCCTATTTATACCAACAAAATAAAATTAAAATGTGCGTTGTGGTAGCACCAAACTCCGTGTATCAAAACTGGAAAGACGAGATTAACATGCATTGTCCCGTTTTAAATACAGTATACGTTTATAAAATAGATAAAGGTTTTAAATACACAGAGGGTAAATTAAATTTTATTCTTATGAATGTTGAATCTTTTAGCCATAAGTCAGGTGTAGATTTTTTGGAAAAAATTTTAAAATATTATGGGTTGTATACCATGATGATAGTTGATGAGTCCACCACCATTAAAAATAGAACAGCAAAACGCACTAAGTCTTTATTAAAATTAGGTAAAATGACTAAATTTCGTAGAATACTTACAGGTTCACCAGTTACTAAATCACCCTTAGATTTGTTTTCTCAGTTTCAGTTTTTAAAACCAGGCATACTAGGCACTGATAATTTTTATGTATTTCGTGCAAGATATTGTGTTATGCACGATATACCCTCTCCATCTGGTAAAAGAATTAGCATACCTAATTACTACATAAATTTAAACGAACTAGAATCGCAAATAAAAACACATTCTTTTAGGGTGTTAAAAAAAGATTGTTTGGATTTAAAGCCAAAAGAGTATGTTAAAAGATACGTTCACATGAAAAAAGAACAAGCAGAAACGTATGCAAATTTAGCCAAATTTGCAAGGGTAATTATTCATAATGATGAGATTAGTTATAACAATAAATTAACAGAAGTGCTTAAATTACATGAGTTGACAGATGGTTTTTATACCTCCAACGACGGACAAAAAAAAGATTTACCGTCAGCAAAACTTGAAGAACTTATTAATATACTGGAAGAAACAAATGGCAAAGTCATTATTTGGGCAAACTATGTTAGATCTATTGAGAAAATTATATTAACACTGCAAAAAAAATATGGGACAGATAGCGTAGTTGCTATTTATGGCAAGATTCCAGCAAAAGATAGACCTGAGATAAATCGTCGTTTTCAAAAAGACAATGCTGTAAAATTTTTTGTAGGCAACCCACAAACCGCAGGATATGGAATAAACCTTACCAGTGCAAATACAGTCATTTATTTTAGTAACTCCTACAATTTAGAATACAGACAACAATCAGAAGATCGTGCACACCGAGCTGGACAAAAAGGACAAGTTTTATATATTGATTTAGTATGCAAAAACACGGTTGATGAGCTAATTATTAAATCTTTAAAAAATAAAATACAAATTTCATCAAAAACTCTTGGAGAAGAAATTGATAATTATTTATGAGTTTAATGTATCTGTATAGTACTCATCAACTCGATTCATCCATTTTTTTTCATATTCGTCCAACATGACCTCATTCATTAAAAATTTTTGAAACACTAAGTCTTTGGTGCAAATTAATATTAAACCTTGTAAAATTCTACCATACTGTTTTTTATGAGCTAAAGAATATGCAGCAATTTGATAATAATAGTCTTCAATCCATTCTTCTCTTTTTGGTTTGTTTGATTGTTTAAAATCGGCAATAGTTGGCTTACCATTATAAACACAAACTAAATCTGTTGAACCCGCCCATCTATTTTCATATGCAAGACTAACCTCTGTGCCATAAACCTCTGTTAACTTATCTAGATTATCCACGATGGTGTGTGCCATCATTCTAGGGAGTGAGCCTTCTGATCCTAGGTTTAAATATCCCTGACCTTTCATGTATTGTTCTAAGACATAGTGCATTTCTGTACCACGCTTTGCTGCTTGAGCCGTGATCCGTGATGCTTGAGTATAGCCTACTCGTTCTCGCCACTTATCTAATGCTTCACTTTTTTGTTTAGATTGTGTGTGTGAAAGTATGTTGGTAACACTAGGAACTTTTTTATCCTTGACATTATATGTTCTTGAGCCGTCATCGTCGTTTCTTGTATAACTAACGTAATTATATTTGTTAGTTTTTTTAAAACCCGTTACGGTGAAAGAGGTATCATTTCTTATCAGCTTCATCTCTTACTTGTTGATTATATTTAATTACGTCTTGTAATATACTTAAATTTATACCGTAATACAAAGCCGATGCTACTATTGCTTTAACGTCCTTGGGTAAACAACTTCCAGCGTAACCTCTTTGCTTTGTCACTTCGGCGTGTGAACTGTTTATTCTAGGATCGCACACTATGGCCGCAGACACTTCTTTAAAGTCAATACCTGATGCTTTACAAAGATCAAAAATCTGGTTAAAAAAAGAAACTTTGGTTGCCAAAAAAGCATTTCTAAAATATTTAGCCAGTATTAATTCTTGTGGCTTTGCAATATGAATGTATGGAGCGTTGTATATTGTTTTAAAAATTTCAGTCCAAAAGTCAACATCATCTCCACCAAGAAGTACATATTCACATTCTTTAACATCTTTCATAGCAGATGCCTCTCGCATAAACTCAGGCGAAAAAGACATGCTTTTACCGTATGTTTTTTTACAGTGGTTCCACCCCTCTAAAGATATTGTGCTTTTTATTAAAATTGGAACATCTGGACTTTGCCTAACAGCCTCATGAACATTATGCATGTTACAAATGCCACCTAAGCCCTCTGGGGTGCTAACGCAAACAACTACAGCATCTGTGTTATCTTTTATTTTATTGTTGTTGTACTTAGGATCTACGATTTTTACATCATAGTGCGGTTGTAAGATTGATTGAAAAGCTCGGCCAACAAAACCATAACCCACAATTGTTATTTTCATTTTTTCTTTTTGTTATCAGGTGCGTATAAATTATTAAAAGTATACTCCCAATCCATGTAGCTGTCATGAGCTTCTGCCTTGTGTGTCCATTGTGAGGGTACAAAGTCTGGTGGTCCGTTGCCCGTGACCCACATAGCAGGAGAGGTGACTCTTACTCTGTTATTAGGTAAAGCTACAAAACAACCTTTCCATGGTCCCTCAGTTAGAGCTAAGACATGCGACTGTTTGTGTTGTGCTGGGTCATCGGCTATTTCACTGTTAGTGTAATCTACGGTAAAATAATACCTGGCTGTATAAAATTCACCTTCAATACGAGCCAACCAGGGACTAGAGCTGGTTCTATCAAACACAACGATGGAATGATCTCTGGAGGAAACATCCCAAGGTTGTGCGATATGGGTCGGCATAGGTGGTGGCATTTCATCAAGTGGTTCATCTTCAACCAATGCTGTGATAGGCATACGAGCCCACATAGCACCACCATGAGGGTTCTCTAAACGATTTTCTTCGTCTTCACAACCAGTAAAGATAACTTGAAAACTTAAACAACGATCTGGAATAGTATTAACTGCGATAACGTAGCAGTGTAGAAACTCACCGTGATAAGCACGATGGTTA
>TARA_R100001594_G_scaffold3631_4_pt1 | contig 12939 bp, 10 predicted proteins | sample TARA_R100001594 | Tara Oceans TARA_R100001594 (sample SAMEA2622752) | marine metagenome | biome: marine biome (ENVO:00000447); feature: marine epipelagic mixed layer (ENVO:xxxxxxxxx); material: "saline water (ENVO:00002010), including plankton (ENVO:xxxxxxxx)" | depth 150 m | reverse complement strand
GAAAAATACGAATTTATAAAACCTTACGTGGATACATTACTACGCACTAAAGGCGATAAATACTACGAGTTGAAAATGGCTCTGACAGCAGATATGGAGCCATGTGATTTCTTTGATCCCGAAGCGTGGTGGCGTGGCATAGCAGATTTCATTGCGGTCAATGATGGGACTGCATTACTAGTGGATTACAAAACTGGAAAATCTGCGCGATATGCAGATACTAAACAATTAGAGATTTTATCCCTTGCATTGTTCAAACATTTCCCTAAAGTGAACACTGTGAAGGGGGGCTTAATGTTTGTTGTCGCAGATAAATTTATCGAGTCTAAGTTTTATAGAGAACGAGAGGAAGAATATTGGGAGTCGTGGGACAAGGACGTTGCCTTATTGAATCTATGTTTTGAATCAGGCACTTGGAATCCTAAAAGTAATTTCAGTTGCTACAAATTTTGCCCTGTCCTAGACTGTGAACATAATGGGAGGGGTTAGAAATGCCGTTGAAAAAAGGAAAATCTGACAAGATTATAAAAGCTAATATTGTAGAATCTATAAAGTCAGGAAAACCACGCAATCAAGCAATCGCTATTGCATTGAGTAAAGCAAGGGATACAAAGAAAGATGCCATACAAAAACCCAAAAAAAGATCGAAACTACAAACGCGAGTATCAGCTTCAAAAAGCAAGAAACGAAAGAAAAGCTCGAAACGCTAGAGAACGAGCTAGGTACGAAGCGAAGAACAAGGGTAAAGATGGGAAAATCACTGATGTAAAAGGTGAGGATATAGACCACAAGAAGCCCTTGAGTAAAGGTGGTACAAATAAAGCCTCCAATCTTAGGAGCGTATCACCTAGTAAAAATAGGTCATTCAGCCGTAATTCGGATGGTAGTGTGAAGAGGAACGTGCCTAAAAAGAAAACAACTAAGAAAAAGAAAACAACTAAGAAAAAGAAATAATGCAAGTTATTGAAAATACGTTAGTTCTTCGTACAAGAAACCCACAAAAAATACAAAGTCAAATACCTGATAGCGATATTGTCAGGCAAGATAACGATATCTACACCATGACAGTGGGGTGGGACTTGTCTACTGCACAACAGTTGGCAAGACTTCAGATGAAGAATATACCTTCCCCGATTATGAGGGACTATGAGTGGTCAGGCATTTATGCACCTATGGAACATCAAAAGACCACGGCTGAATTTTTGACATTAAATCCGAGGGCTTTCTGTTTCAACGAACAGGGGACAGGCAAAACTGCCGCATCAATCTGGGCCTCTGATTATTTATTATCAGAAGGCTACCGCAGTCGGGTGCTTATCATATGTCCACTCTCTATTATGAAGAGTGCGTGGGCGGCGGATCTACAAACTTTTGCCCCACACAGAACTGTTGGGGTTGCTCATGGTTCTAAAGAAAAGAGAATAACAATTCTAGAGAACGCCTACGAATACATTGTAATTAATTATGACGGTATCAATGTAGTTAAAGAAACCATAGCAAAAGGCGGCTTCGATTTAATTATTATTGATGAAGCCAATGCCTACAAAAATTGTACGACTAACCGATGGAAACTAATCAATAAACTAACCAACCCAAGTACATGGATGTGGATGCTAACTGGAACCCCTGCGGCTCAATCACCACTTGATGCACATGGATTAGCCAAATTATGTGTACCAGATAACGTGACCGCTTCTAAAATGCGGTTCAAAGATTCTGTCATGTACCCCATCTCTAAATTCAAATGGATTTCCAAACCCAATGCACAGGATATCGTACACAAAACACTACAACCTGCTATCAGATTCACCAAAGAACAATGTCTTGATTTGCCAGAAATAACATATGTAGATAGAGAAGCACCTCTAACATTACAGCAGAAACATTATTACAAGATTCTGCGAGAAGAATTCATCATGGAAGCGGGGGATGAACACGTTACCTCTGCAAATGTAGCGGTTAACATGGGTAAATTGCTACAACTATCTGGCGGTGCGGTCTATTCAAATAGCGGTAATGTATTGCAGTTCGACGTATCCAACAGGTTGAAAGTTGTAAAGGAAGTTATAGATGAGGCAACTGCGAAAGTTTTAATCTTTGCTCCTTTTAAACACACCATAGAGATTTTATACGAGTTTCTGAACAAAGCAGGAATTATTACTGAATGTATTACAGGGGATGTGACCTTAAACAAACGGACAAAATTATTTAGTGATTTTCAAACGTTGCCAGAACCAAGAGTTCTGGTCATTCAACCACAGGCTGCGGCTCATGGTATTACCCTGACTGCCGCTAACACAATTATCTGGTATTCACCAATAACATCTATTGAAACTTATCTACAGGCCAATGCAAGAATTAATCGTAAGGGGCAGAAAAATGCGATGACCGTGGTGAACATTGAAGGATCTGCGGTAGAGCGGAGGCTGTATAAACTTCTATCAGGTCGCCTTGAAGCGCACGTTAGACTTCTGGATTTATACCAAGAAATAATTGAATAAAACACTTGACATAGTTTAGTTGGTCACTATAATCACTTGACACTGTTTAGAGGAGAAGGTATGTCAGCTAATATGAAAGAAGAGTTTTCGCTTGAGCAGTTTGCCGCCGCTATTGTCGCAATCCGTGATGAGATTGGGAAAATAAATAAAGAAGCGGATAAGAAAATAAAGAAGCTCGAACATGAGAAAGAGGCTCTTGAAAAATACTGCGAGGAAAAATTGGAGCAACTTGGATCAGAGTCAGTCAAAACTAATTCTGGAACCATCATGCGACAAGTTAAAACTCGGTACTCTACTTCAAATTGGGATGAGTTTTATAGGCTAATCCAAACTGAAGATAGACCCGAATTGTTGGAGAAGCGAGTCCACCAGACTAACTTCAAAGAATTTCTGGAAGAGAATCCAGACAAAGAGCCTAAAGGTTTAAATATTTTTAGGGAAACAAAAATAGTAGTAAGAAGAGGATAAATAGATGGCACAAAAACCAGAATATTTAGAATTTGTTTTAGAGAATGTAGAAGCAAGGTTCCCAAAAGTGAACCAACCGTATTATTTTGATAGATCCGAGGGTGAAAATGGTAGAACCGTCCCTTGTTCTATAGATAAACCTAGTGCCAAATGGCAATTAGGGGTTCGTATGGATCGTGAAACTGCGGCTGAATTTATGAAAGGCTATACTCAGGCTTGGGGAGGAAGTGAGTTCGCAGATGCACCAATGCCTGATCCGACTAAGTGTAACGGTAGAGAAAAAACCCCAAAGTTAGTAGATGAGGGAGATGGGTTCTGGACAATAAAATCAATCCACAAAAACTGCAAAACAAGTAAAGAAGGGAAGATACAAAGCCCCCCTCTTCAAGTAGGTCGGGATGGAAAACCCGTAGCAGAGGATTTTGAATTAACTACTGGAAGTATTGTAAACATTAAAGGAGTGTATGCTCCTCTGGAAATAAGCGGTGATCATAGTGTCTCGTTCTGGCTCAATGGAATACAGGTAGTTGAGCTTGCAGAACGCCAACCTATCGGCGCATTTACCGCATTAGATGATCCAGAAGAGACAGAAGCAGAGGTTTCGTTTGCCCCACTTGATAAGCAAGATACACCTCAAGTCAAAACTCGCAAAAAGAAGCAAGATAAACCCAAGGAAGAAAGTGCAGATTCTAAAACGGATTTGAACGATATCTTGAGTAAGTTCGCACCTCCGTCCGAAGTGGATGACAATGAGTGATTATCGCGGTTATTCCAATAAGATAGCTAATGCTAACTTAAACGCAGACCTTTCTAGCTCTGGAGTTAAGCTAGGAAGGTTCTGCATCGCGGGGGACAAACGTGTGTCTGCGATTGCAAAAGAGTTTAACGTATCTAAATTAACTGTATATAAATGGTTTGATGGTAGTTGGATTCCGAACGAAAAGCACACCACTCAAATTCTTGCATACCTTGAGAGGGAAAGTGAAAAGGTTTAGTTATGCCAACATTTTTACAGAAGATCCTTCCAGATGAGGGATACTATTGTATCGTTGGTCTAAGAGATGGGGAAAGTCCAAAGCAGAGTTTTTACGATGTATGGGAAGACGTTGATACCGAAATAGAAAATTTATTAAAAGATAATTTCAACGTATATTTTGCTTGTGCTTCTTTTACAGAATCAGAAAAGAGGACTCAAGAAAACGCATTGTACATGAAATCTTTTTGGCTTGATTTAGATTGTGGTGAGGGTAAGCCTTACCCAAATCAGGCTGATGCCTTGGAAGCATTGCTATCTTTTTGCCAGAGGACAAAGCTACCTGCACCTACCATTATTAATAGTGGGAGAGGGGTACACATTTATTGGATTTTAACGGAAGCGATAGATAGGGATAGTTGGAATCCTGTCGCTAGGCAGTTGAAAATTCTTTGTAAGGAAAAGGGGCTTGAGGCAGATCCAGCGGTTACAGCCGATAGCGCACGTATTCTACGTGTGCCAGATACACTTAATCATAAAACAGATCCTCCTTCTAAAGTTTCAATACTACACGAATCTCCTGAGATTACTTTTGCAGAGATTAGCAGTCTTATCGGAACCACCGAAGTTACTAATGGAAACACGTTTGCTGAAACTGACCCACGGAAGAAAAACAATCAACAATTCTCCTTTGCTAAAATTGTACAAAAGATTGTTAAGGGGAAGGGGTGTACACAGATAGAGTATGCACTTAAACACCAAGATAAAGTTGACTACAACTTATGGAGAGCAATTCTTTCTATTGCCGCAAACTGTAAAGATTCTGATGTAGCAATCCATGCGGTTTCAGATAAACACCCTGATTATGACCGCCAAAAGACTGAAGAGAAAGCAGTTGACCTAATAGATAAAGCGTATCGGTGCGATACGATAGATGAGACTAATATAAACATCTGTGATGATTGTCCTCATTTTGGGAGAATAAGAAGTCCTATTGAGCTAGGGCTGGAGGTGAAAGAACAGGAAGAGGACGATAACCTAATACTAGACTTTATGCCGCCTAAATTACCCTATCCCTTTTTTAGAGCGCAGGAAGGCGGTATCTATAAAAAAGCTCGTGATCCTGATGATGAAGATTTACTGGTGTATCACAATGATATCTTTCTAGTAAAAAGATTATATGACAAAGAGAAGGGAGATATGGCACTTGCTAAATTATTTCTCCCTAAAGATGGTATCCGTGAGTTCCTGATTCCTTTAGCCAGTATGACTTCTAAAGAAGAATTAAGAAAGATTCTCTCGGCGCAGGGCGTTGTAATGATGCCAAAGCAGTTGGATAACATGATGGTGTATCTAATTGAGTGTACCAAAAGTCAACAGTCCCAAGATGAAGCTGAGATTATGCGAACACAATTTGGGTGGGTAGATAACGACAGTAAATTTATTCTTGGAGATAAAGAGATTAACTGTTCTGCCGTACGCTACTCTCCTCCTTCTCCAAAAACAGAATCTATCTGTAAATGGCTTGTCGCCAAAGGGGATATTGAGGAGTGGAAAAACGTCATCCAAGTCTACAACAAGCCTAACTTTGAACCCCATGCTTTTGGGTTCTTTACCGCGTTTGGTGCGCCACTAATCAAGCACCTTGGGTTCAACGGTGCATTAATTAACCTGATCAACTCATCATCAGGCACAGGGAAATCAACAGTATTGAAGATGTGCAATAGCGTGTATGGACACCCTGACAAGCTACTTGCACAGGAAACAGATACATTTGCCCACAAAATGTACCGTCTTGGGGTTATGAATAACCTGCCTTATACAGTAGATGAAATCACCAATATGCATCCTGAGTCTGTGTCTACTTTGTTATATAACGTATCACAAGGTTCTGGCCCCGGTAGAATGCAGTCTCAAAATAACATAGAAAGGAAGAATGATACTAATTGGAGTTTGATTGCGCTTGCAAGTTCTAATGCTTCTATGGCAGAGAAACTATCCCTGATTAAGCAATTTGCTGATGGGGAAATTATGCGGTTACTGGAGTATCGTATTGACCGCACTGATAACATTAGTAAGTCAGATGCGTATAAATTATTTGAAGGTGGCCTATTAAATAACTATGGATTAGCAGGGCCAATTTACATTGAGTATTTGGTTAAAAATTTAGCGAAGGCGGTTGATTTAGCAAGGGGTATACAGGAACATCTGGATGCCAAGGCTAGTTTAAATTCGCGTGAACGATTCTGGTCTGCGGTAATATCCTGCAATATCGCAGGAGCGCAGATAGCAAGTCATTTAAAATTGATTAACTTAGATATACCTAGAGTATTAAACTGGGCAAGTAACGAACTTGTAGATATTTTAAGAGAGCAGATCATAGAACCTGAGATAGATTTTGTTGGGGTGCTAGGCGGATTCTTAAATGCGAATCGTGGGCATATTCTAGTTGTTAATGGCGCACAAGATGCCAGAAATTCCATTACCCCACTACCTATTGTAGAACCACGTTATGAGCTAACAACTCGGTTAGAGCCAGATACAGAAATTTTATACGTCTTCAGTAAAGCAATTAGAAACTATTGCGCTAAAGAACAAATCATATTTAAGGATTTAGTTAGGGATTTGAAGGAAAAGGGGATTCATCAAGGCACAGTACGAAAACGATTAGCAAAAGGTACGTCAATTAATAGCCCACCTGTGGAGGCACATATATTTAAACTCGATGGTACAGATTTGATTGACACAGAATTTATGCAGACTTTGGGGCAAGAAATTGATGATCCAGATTCACGGGATAGCGTTTGATATAGAATGGGATAAATTTAAACCCAGTAGTAGTTTCTTTATCCCTTGTCTTAATACTAAAGAAGCAAAACGGGTTTTACGGATAGCCTGTAAACATAAAAAATTCAAAGTCCGTATGAAAGTAGTTGTAGAAAATAAAATAAGAGGGATTAGAGTGTGGAGATTAGAAAATGAATAAAAAACCGCCGTTATATTATGTCGCTCTACAGGCTAAAAAGGCGTACGAACAAGCTAGTTTTACAGAATATAGAAAGGCAGAAGAAGCTAGAAAGCAGAAACAAAGAAGAGAAGAAGAGGCTAAAAAGTTTTTACAGTCTGCCGTACCCATCTCGGCTCACAGTGAGCTTTAACCGGATGTCTGCGGCGATAGTCATAGGATTTGCGACCTTGATAATTTAATTTTCTAGCTGTGGTGGTGCAATGACTGAGTTGTGCAAAATATATAGGATCTTGCCCTCGGATTGGGTCGCCGTTGGACAATACAACAAGTAAGTACACCAATTTCATTTTACTAATAACGCCATTCCGCCAGCAATTAAGGCTATACCAATAGCGAGTATTGCCGCGCCGATCATCATCTCCTGCATCTGCTTTTTCGCTCTACGCCTTTTAAATTCCTCCTGTTCCCTAGCCTGTATAATCTTCTTCTCTGTCGCCACAAACTCAAGGTAGACGGATCTACCGTGGGTAAGCATCAGCATGGTGCGAATCTCGGTACGCATCCGCTTCTCTGCTTGCCGTGCGGCAACTGCCTTTAGTGCTAATTGAGCCGGATCTCCTGTTGCTTTAGCGTACCAAGGCGGATTTTCTGCTTCTCTACATCCTTCTTTAAGATCTGCAATGCTGGAGTACCACTTCCCCATCTGAAGTGCGATACCCTCCACATCTTGCCCCATTTCAACCGCTTTCTTTATCCCCTTAAAAGCTACGTTGGCGGCGGATAGTGCAGCGGCGATTTCAAGCATTGTAGGGAACTGGTAAGGGGAAGAAGGGATTGCATTTTACATATCTTCAGGGTCTTCAATCCCTGTCTGTTTTACAAGTCCATCACGCATATCTCTTGGTAAGCGTAACCCTCTTACCGCTTCATCCAAGTACGAATTAAAGTTCTTCCATGACAAACTCATGGTTGACCCTCCAATTTGTTGATTCGTGTCCCTAACGACCTCTACCTGATTAAATTTATATATCTCATCTATTATTTCTTGTTGTCCGTCAAAATCCCCCGCATTTTTAGCCATGTTCAGTTCTAGTAGAAGTTTAGATCGTCTGCCAGTAATTTTTCTGGCTTGTCTACTTAGGAACTCATTGGCTTGGTACGCATTAGATAGTGTAGTAGGCGTGAACCCTAGTATCTGCATCATGGCGTTATATCCACTTATATCCTCTACAATGGGAACTCCCTTACTGTTGACCGCACCTTCCGTTGCTAATGAAAACCCTTTCATAATATTTCGTACAAAGGAGGGAGATGCAGTTTGTATTGCTCCATACAGATCCCCTTCATTAAATTTTGCTACTGCCCTGCCGGGATTTCTTACAAATGCAGCATATGCTGGCCCTGAAAGTGTTTCTATGAGGTACGAAAAATCCCCTACTTCAGCCCTGCGATAGGGGTCATCCCTAAACATAAGCCCATAAAACCCTGTCCGACCTGCTAAATCTATATTTAAGAAATGGCTCATCGGGCCTCTAAACGCCATATCCCCAAGAAACTCCCTAGCTTTCATATTGAATTCAAGGTCAAGCTCATCATCTTCGTCACCTAACGCTTTTTGTGCCAAATTGTGAGCAAGTTCAGCGGCCCCGTAAACAGGTATACCTTTAGCTCCTGCAAACAACCACGCACTCCCTGAAATAACACCAAATTGTCTAAGTGCTAATGCTCTGGCAGATGGTGCGCCCTCCGGTAACTTAGGATCTTTATCCAGTTCTTTAATAAACGGGTTAATATCCCTTAATAGCTTGTACTGAAGGTACAACTGAGACAGTGCAAAACGCTTGAAAGTTCCTATAACTTTACCCCAACCTTGCTGGAATAACTCAGGGCCAGCTTCAGCCAAGGCAGGGCCGTTAGCTTGCTCAACTATTTCAAACGCCCGATCCATTGCAACCTTTTTGTCTTTGTATTTCTTTTTAGCAAGTTTATACGCGGCAATTAAACTAACTTCGCGGTTAGCCCGCTCAGAATTTTGGAACACGTATCCCAGTGCCATTTCAGTTTTTACTAATCTACCTGTCAAGGAATCCAAACGTGCAAATTTGGTTTCCTGTAACTCCTGACTTGTTGTTCTTCGTACAATACCGTTGGCAAGTGCGGCATCATATAGCTCCTTCATCTCCCTGCCTTCTGGTGTACTCTCATCTATAAACTTGCCACCAAAAGCAGTACGGTCTGCAAGAGGAACCCCAAGAACTTTTAGTTTAGTATTATCGTCTTTATGGAATTTGAAGTAGGACTTAAACCCATCTTTGATAGCTGCCGCCGCATCTACTGGCCCAAATTCACCTGCTAACAACCCATAAGTAACCAACGGTATCTGGGTTAAGTTAATGAGCGCCGAGGAAATATTCCCTAGAATAAACCAAGTATACCCACCCCATGAGAACCTACTAGCCCATTTTCCGGGTGTGGGGTTCTGCATAAAATTAACCCGTTTTTGTACGGAATTAAGTATATTAGCTACGGCAGGGGGTACTTTACCTTCTGCACCGAAACTCTCTAATGCCTCTACAGCCTCATTAATACCATCTACGTTATCTAATAGAGCTAGTTCATTGGAGAATTTTAATCCCATTTCAGCAAAGTTCTGGAATACATCCTGTCTGTACCCTTTTATCCCTTTACGTTTCTTAAACTGTCGTTTTAAAGAATTAGCAGGGTAGGCTTTTAAGATAGTATCTTTAATTTGTGCAATGGCTTCTGCTTTTTCAGGACTGTTTTTTAATGATTTCTCTAAAGCCCTCTGTACTTGGTTTAGCATCTTTAAGCCAGAAGTGCTGTCGTTTAATTCCTCGCCTCCTCGTACCCGTTGGTAAACTAAAGACCCTTTCTTACTATCTACCTTAACATCGGAGTCTTGTGCTAATGCTGCTGCGGCTTTCTCAGCTTCCCGTTTGCTTCTAAAGGCTACTGTAAAAGTTTCACCATCTGCCGTGAAGTCAACCCACCACGAACCTTCCCGCACTAATGGGAAATAGGGAACGATAGCGCCCTGTGTATCTACAAGGAACCCTAATTCTCTTTTTTGGTCATTAGTAAGGGGCTTACCCTTGTTTACAGTTTTTCGATAGAAATTTAGTAGCTGTTGTCCTGCCTCTGCGTATGCATCAGCCATAATTTTGTAGGACTTGCGTAAATCATATTTACTCAAATCTGATGACTTATTAACAACTTCCATATACCGCTTGTACAGGTCTGTTGACGTAACTTCAGACTTATCGCTGCGTAAATCTATCTCCTCGATTGTAGATTCGTGGACAATTTCATAGAACTGTTCAAGATCTGCTTGGGTATAGCCCTCTTTGTGGACTTGTGCATCAAGAAGTTTGGACTGCCAACTTAACCGACTTTCATCAATGGCAAAACGCCGTTGGTTCACCAGATCATTAAGTCTCCTAAGTCCATCTGCAATCGGCTTAAATTCACTACCAAAGCGATCTACTGTATCCGCCATCTGACGCAGACTTAGCAGATTATAAAAGACCTTTCTAAATGCATCCGGTAAATTGGATAAGTTGTTTAAGATCCCATCAATGGAATTTTGTGACCACACAGGGGCTGCATTTTGCATACTGCGGAATGTGGAATTCATCGCATCCCTTGCGCTTCCTAAAGGTGCGGCAACACTATACTGAATAGCCCTCTCTGCATTGGTGAACTTCCTATCAGGATTTCGTATTGCGAGATCAGCACCACCGTAGGCAAAATCCACAAAATCCTGTGCATCATAGGTTTTAAAGTTAATTCCGGGTATTTTGCGTAGTAGATTTTTAATCCCTGCCAAAAGCCTTCTGAAGAATGTCCCTAACTTCCCTTTTTCAACTCTTGCAGAAGTTGGGTTTATCCCACTGTTAACTGCTTCTTCTACAAAATAAGCAATTAGTTCATCATCCTTATTGCCATCTACAATTTTTGCAGCCCGTGTTACCCGCTCAGACGCACGTTTAGCAAGCTGTGACTCACGGCTACCATCATTTGCTTTAGCAAATTCCTTGATCTTGTTAATCAAGAACTTATAGTTACCTTGGCCTACAAGAGCGGACATCCCTACATGGACACCTATCTCATGCATTAATACGCCAAGCTCATTTCCTTCTGCAATATTATCTGTAAACAGGTAGGGTTTGCCGTCAATAACTACCCCTGCGGCAGTAGGCTCTATGTCTGTTAGCCCTGCTTTTTTAGGCGTTGTTGCAACGGTAATACGGTCTACCCCTGCCTGACCAAGCCTTTCGAGAATAACTGCCTTTGTTTTAGCTACTGTTGTTTTAGGGTAAATTTTTTCTTCAAAAGGGATTGAATAATAATCGGAAGTCTCCGCAACTTGTACTGCATCACCTGCAAAAGATATTGAGGATATACCAAAAGTTTGTCTAGCTTTCTCGAAAAACCCACTAACATCGTTAACTCTTTCTTTAAATTCTTTGGCTAAATTTGTGTGGGATACCCCTACTGCATCCGCATTCTTCAATACATATTCTTGATATGGTAAAAATACTTCTTTTATGGCCTTCGTAAGCTGTGCTTCTTCACTTGTAAGTTTTACTCCTTCTACACCAAAACCTGATTTCTGTGCTTCAGCCACAATCTGACCTGCCAACTTTTGGTTATCTGTCGCCATAGTCTGTATTTTAGACAGTAATCTAGCTGCCTCTGCTTCTTCCTCACTAAGATACGTTCTACCCCCTGTGTCTATCGCTATATTTCTGTCTAGTAGCTTATCTCGCGTTGTATCTAAACCCTTTATTTCATCCTCAATTTTATCTATTTGTTTTTGAACCTGTTGTAACTCACTTTCCGCTTTTTCTAACGTAGCTAGATTTTTTTCAGTGGGCTGACGGTCTTTGAGCCTTTGTATTTTCGTATCAAGTTGCGTTTTTTGGTTTGCTAAATCTGACTCTGCCAACTTATCTTCAAGTGCCTCTATATTGTCAGCTAAACGACCTATTTCTTTTTCATTCTCAACAAACTCTTGTTGTTCCTTTTGTAATTGTGTGGCCTCTTTTTCCTGATCTCTCTTAGATACTACTTTCGTTGTACCTGATATAACTTCTTGTGCATCTTCAGCCTTATTGTTAGTTTCAATAACAGCTTCAGCAATTTTTATTTGATCTTCAACCGATAAGTCACCAATGTAATTTATAGCAAACATCCCACCTGTATAGGGGAAAATTGTTTTTATCTCATCTATATCTTTAAATTTTTCTCCGGGCGATAATTCCGCAGGTACTACTTTACCTGTCTCTTTTATTGTTGCTCTTGTAGATGCAAGTGGTAGCCCAAAAGAGTCTTCTGCCAGATCTTGGAATATATTAGTAATATCTCTTTGTTTCTGACCCTTCTTTATATTTCCAAGCCGTTCTTCCTTTGCATCCTTAGTCTTGCCCTTCTTCGCTTCCGCTTCCGCTTTCTTGTATGCTTCTAATGTCTTTTCCAACTGCTCTACATCTGCTTGGGAGATTGAATCAAATATATCCCTAGCCACCAACGTAATAGCAAGTGCATCTCCACCCGTTAATCCACGTAATGCACCATAACTCCCCATGTTTTTATTTTCTTTTGAGTCTTCAAGGAATTTAACTGCGTCTTCAAGGCTCAGATTTTTAATTGGGCCAATCAAATTCTTATCGGTAATCTTCTTAATATTCTCAATATAATTTTTTGCGGCTACTAATCCGGCTATTTGATTTTTTGTATACTTGCCTTCGTTTTTCCCTCTGCCCGCAGGTTCTATATTTTTAAGGTCTTTAGGAGTTAACCCAGAAGTAGCTAATTCAAAATTTTTATCTACAAATTCAAGCGTAATGGGTGGTTTGCCACCCCCTAAAGATTCTTCTTTAGTCTTATCATCTACTACTTTATTTATCTCATTTGAGTCAGTTTGCTTGTCGTTTTCACTGGCATTAACTCTTTTAGCTATAGCTGTATAAAATAGATCAGCTTTAGTTATCTTTCTTTTCCTATCT
>TARA_R100001594_G_scaffold139894_1_pt1 | contig 12948 bp, 3 predicted proteins | sample TARA_R100001594 | Tara Oceans TARA_R100001594 (sample SAMEA2622752) | marine metagenome | biome: marine biome (ENVO:00000447); feature: marine epipelagic mixed layer (ENVO:xxxxxxxxx); material: "saline water (ENVO:00002010), including plankton (ENVO:xxxxxxxx)" | depth 150 m | reverse complement strand
TTAAATCTTCAAAAGTGTTTTCAAACTCAGTCTGTAAATTTTCCATTGGGTTTTTTACATCTCTATATACGTTTGTGAACTCTTGATTTTTAAACTCACGCATTTGTTCGTTATAATTTTTCTGAGCTTCTTCTATTCTTCTTTCATTTGCTTTCCTAGTCTTGTTCCACCAAGCTCTTATTGGACTTTCTCCACTTTTACTAGGACTATTTTTGCTAGAATGCACCCATTTTGTTTTAATTAAACCTACAGCCATAATATTGTTTTTTTTATTATTTATACTTATGTGTGTTTATAATCACAGTTTTTGCGCTTTTTTTACTTCTAGTTGGCAAATATGAACTTTTCTAAATCAAAAGCAAGACTTAAAGCAGCTGACCCAGCTTGTTTTATTTCCACATCTCCAGTTATAATCGCAAACCTGCTTGTGTTATCGATAGTTAATGTTATACCATTTTCTAATGTTTGAGCCGCACTAGCGGTCCAATTCCCAGACCCATCAGCCTGTGTACTAGTTATAGTTGGGTTTACCGCTCCAACCGCAATACCTATACCACTAATTGTAGAGACATTTTGTACTATACCTTCTCTATCAGCTACACCTATAGTCGCGCTACTACTAACTGTACCCGTGGTAGTTGTTGTTGGTTTCGTTCCACTCGCATAAGTAGAATCAGTTAATTCTACTTGTAAATTAGAAAACTCAACATCCCATCCAGTCATATCTTTTATAGCAGCCTGACCGTAACCGTAAAATTTTATACTATCTCCAGCTAAAGCTAGTACTTGTTGTGTGCTAAAAACAACATTACCAGGTTGAACATCTGTAACCAACTTTGTTGTTCCATTTACAGTTCTAGTGGATTTTTTACCAAGAGTGTCTAAAGCACTTATTTCACGATGTATTATTACTTCTTCATCTTCTAATCCCTGCCTTAATGTTGTTGAATCTACATAATCAGCTATAGTACCAGCAACAGCGTTACCAGTAACGTGTATCACATTACCTTTTAACAATCCGTTGATATTATCTAATGGCCACCTATAGTTTTTTCTATTACTAAAATTTAAGGTAATACCATCGGCTAAAGCTATAGCTTGAGACATCGAAAACTCTTTTACATTATCTGTATCTGGGTTTAAAGCAGCTACAGTTGTTGTTGTTCTGTTTAGTTGCGATGTAAAAGTTAGTGTTACACCATCTGAAATACCAGCTGTTATTTCTTTTGCACTTTGAGTGTCAGCATCGTCACCCATTTCAAACTCATTAGCATTATCACCATCAGGGTTTAAAGCTTTAACAACAAAATGTCCAGCATCTAATTCTGCTGTTCCAGTTACTCTATCTCTAACAGCCATTTTTGTAGCTACAGCTGCATCCATTACAACTTTAGTTCCGTCAGTATCAACAGCTCCATCTACAGTATCTGTTGTAGCTGTAGCTGTTATCCTATCTCCAACAACCATGTTGTCTGCAACGTTATTATCCATAACAACTTTAACACCACTTGTTACGGCCCCATCTATGGTATCAGTATTGCTCACCGCTGGATAAATACTTTCTCCTACTATGTTTTCTGGCGCGCTACCAACAGTCCTACTATGTGCTACGATTATGTCTCCACTTGATGGTTGTCTATTAATTTTTTGTGCTTTAGTTGCCGCTGTACCTACTTTTACTGTAAAAGATTGCTTGTTAGAGCTTTTACCCACAGTTGTTGGTATAGTTGCATCTGTAACTGAAACACTACCCCAAGGCGTTGTCGCATTTATTGACATCGCGGTTAATGTTAAGTTTATATTTAGCGTTTGATATATAACTTTTTGTATTAACAAAGAGTTAGAACCTTTAGAAGAATTTATATCTAAACTACCATCATTGAATCTAACCTCTTGGAAAGCAACATGTTCAGTATTATCTCCAGCCCATAAATACACATCATATTGATCAGCATCAGTAACAGTTGGGAAGGTTACACTCCCTGAGAAAATATTACCTTTAACAACAACATCTCTTAATCCAGTTTTAGTAGCTTGAAAAGTGTTATTGAAAAAATTATAATAATAACTATCTTCATTTTTAATTTCTAGACTAAATATAGCACCATTCTCCGCTGTAATAGAAAAATTTCTAGTTTCTCCAGAAGCGTAAATATCTTTAGTATCTAAGTTAAATTCTTGTATAATAGCCATATTTTATTATTTATTTACTACTTTCAGTAATTTCTGAACTTACCGCAAAAAGCTCTGCCCTATCCGTGGGGTTGTTTTGATCAACACCATTTAGGTTATTTTTAAACTGTACTTCGGCATAATAACCAACTAAACCAGAGGTATTTACTTTCCTGTCTTTTGCAAAGAAAATAAAATCACTAGCAACAGGTGCTGCAACATTAATATTATCCCACATAACTTTTATCATTCTTTGGCCTAACAAGACTTCAGTTATTTCACCCAATCTAATAACGTTACTTAATTCACCAGTAGAAAATTCACTTTTAGGAGTTGTTGGTACATAAAAAGCTGTGTCCCCAACTTGTAAAGATTCATTTAAGTTATTGTTAAAAGTAAGTTCTAATATTTGCATAATTTAATATTTAGTATATTATGTTTATGTTAATCACATCCTATAGCTGCATATGAGGCATAGCCAAGCGGGATTATATTACGATTAACTATAGTTGTACAATCAGGTTGAGTAAATGATGTAACTGTAGAAGCATCTGAAACAGTTATTCCTAATGTACTCTCACATACACTTCTCACTCTAAATTCCCACTCATCATTAGGGTTATAACCATCTTGATAATTCCATCGCCAAGCCGGGCTTGATCCTCCACAACCAGTACAAGTACTATTATTTATATTAGTACCCGCGTCTGGCGCAAAGATTGATACTGGACCCGTGGTGCCGGGCCAAACAGCCTGATTATCATCAACCCAGTTGGTACTTTTGAGAGTCAAGCCGGGTATTGTCAATCCAGGCGTGAAAGAATGTTGATAGCCACCATAACCCTGCGCAATCATACCCGAGGTACTCGATACATTACCAGCGAGGTTATGCCAAGCACCCCACGTTGTTGAACTAGCTAGTTTAATTCTATACTCAAGTTGAAAGCTTATTATTCCCAACGGGTTGGCTACAGTTGTAGCGGTAGTAGTATAACCACCATAATAATTACTTAAGTCTTCGTAAGGTAGAGTTCCACCGTTAGTTTGATAACTAGTCAAAGGGTTTATACCAGTAGTGTGAAAAGTACCGCCGGTACCCATACCATCTAGTGCGGAATAATTAACACCATTATAAACGTTATGCTCGCCATACAACATTTCATTCCCACTCCACTCTATAGCGAATATAGGTAAGTTATAAGCACCTTGGAAAATATTTGGGTTTGCTAATATACTTCTAATAGGATTTGTAGGTGCAGAACACTGTCCACCGCAAACAGCGGCGTTAGTATTGTTAGGTGTTGCTGATGAGTTATAGTTGAAATAAGTATTATTAGTACAACCAAGCACTTGTTGGCTACAAGAACCATCATTAACATTCGCATTCTCATTATAATTTGAAGCCGTATCATCTGTACAACCACCTGTAAGTTGAACAGTACTAACTGAGGTATTACCGTCTAAAGTAAACGTGTTCCATTGATGTACGAGAACAGTAAGAGTTAAAGTATTACCATGAGCCTGTACTACGTTTTGTAATTCAGTTGCATCAAGAATTGTTTCATACGCTTGACCAGTAGTACCCATCCAATTTGGATATAAAACCCCAATAGTAGCGTTAGCAGCTTGAGTAGTCATACCATTGTTTGTAGCAAGCGTTAAAGCGTTGCTTGATGATATCGATGTAGCACTTCCAATATCAACAGTACCAAGGTTTGTAGGACCAACAACCGAGGTACCATCATGAAATTGAATAGCAACAGAAGCTCTTAAATTACCATTTCCAGTATTTCCATCCCATGGAGTACCGTTTTGATCTAGTATTATTTGTATATCAACATCCTTAGTGGTAGCGCCAGAAACAGTAGATGCGATTTGACTTAATCCGGTAAACTGAGGTTCAGTAAAGTTACACACCCCTTGTTCACCTGTTGAAAGTACCTCATTTGTAACTATTGGTGTTGGATTAGCCGCAACACCATTAGTAACAAGAGGAGCGTAATTGGTGTTTAGTTGTGCAGGTGTTATATTTGATGGTGCTCCAGTAACCATGTTACAATGAGTATTCAAAGTGCCTGTTGAATTAGCACAACCATAATTTAGTGCGGCTATATTACCAGAGGAATTGGTAAGTATTGTATTAGCAGCCGTAGTGCCAACAGCACCAGAGTTTGTCGCACCAAAACCAAGACAACCCAAAACCACATGGTTACAACAACAGTTGTCACCGGTTTGCATCTGCCCATTAGCATCAACAACACATCCAGTGGTACAAGGTACGTTTGCGTTTCCATCATGATTTGAAGCGGTAGGTATCATACATCCAGTTACAATTAAATCACCACAGGCTGTTTGATTGTTAACAGTAAATGTATTGGTAGCAACATAGTTAACATAACCTGATGTCATACAACCATAGCAAGAAGTATATTCACAACTACCATCATCGAAATTAGCATTTGGATCATAATTACACGCACTATGTGTTCCACCGGCTGGGTTTGGATACGTACCGCTCCAAGCTGTGGCGTTAGCACCACCATCCGTACAACCAGAAACTATAGTTTGTGGAGTTGTAAATGAAACCGTATATACACCAGTAGCTCCATTTGGAAGAGAACTACCATCAGAGTTACTACAAACTGGGTAGTAATCTATTTGATAGTTAGTATTATCGTTTAACCCAGTTATTGTGTATGTTGCTGGTAATACGCTCCCTGTAGTGTAAAGAGATGTGTTAAAAGAACTACTAAAACTACTCATATCATCATTCCACACAACACCTGATGTTCCTGGTCCTAAAGTATAAGATGTAGTTGAATTATTATCTTTATTTGTAACTGTAACATAATAACTATTAACTGGTGCTGCTTGGTGAGTTGGTAAGACACCCATTGTAGTAGCGTCGTTAGGTTGAATATGTTGTATTACCAATAAAACATCATTCTCATTTATCATTTCAACCGGCAAGCTAGTTGTAAATGTAACTTTATGCTGACCACCACAATATTCACAATTTGATTTGTTCTCGTTCTCACCAGTACCACATTCTTGACTAGTACTAGCAACAGAGAAATTGTTTACATTATGAAAACCATCAGAACATAATACACATCCACTAGTAGAAGCGTTTGCAGCTACACCAGGATCATAATTACACGCTAATGGATCGTTACAACCTGTAGCAGCGCCACAACAAGCACCAGACCCAGTGTAATTAGGGTGATATGATGTGTTTGCTAGACCACTAAAACAAGCATCAAACGTATCCGTACAACCTAGCACTGTGGCTATACAAGGATTTGAAGAATCTTGTGCTGATGTTACATTTGTGTTAGCTTGCGGATTTCCATTAGTGTTAGTATTGTATATAGCTGTGAAAGAGTTTTTAGTACTTGTCTCACTCGCGGTATATGATTGCGTATAAGTACTAGTATCAGTACAACCGTAAACTCTTGGTATACATGATCCATCATCTGTATTAGCATATGGATCATGATTAAATGCTGTATTGTCCGTACAACCAGGGAAGGTACAACTCCCATCATTGTTTGTAGCTAAAGAATCATAATTAGAAGCTAGTTCTTCTGTACAACCATCCACAGCAGCAATACAAGAACCATCATCAATTGAAGCGTTTGGATTAAAGTTTGTAGCACGATCATCCGTACAACCATAAACACCTTTTGCTGTGGTTTTGGTTAAAACACCTATACCTTGAATAGTAAAATCACCCTCATCAAAAAGATCAAAACTATTTGTTATATGGCCGTCTGTAGAATAAGATATTGCTTTTCCTTTTATATAATTAAACCATTTACCTTCTTTTTCTATAAACTCATTTAACCCTCCTTCTTGTTGGTCTGTTTTTATACTTTGAACATACCAACCTTTTTTATTCGCAAGATTGTAATAGCTATTATCACTGAGGTTTTCATCTATTTTAGATTGTGTTCCCTCATAGTTTAATGTTTTAAAAGATTTTATAATACTTGGTAAATCATTTAAAATAACAGTAAAAGATGACTCTGTGTGAATTCCATAAAAAGTATTTCTAGGATTATCATTACTTTTATTATTTTCAACATGGTGTTGCCACGCTACACCTTCTTTAAAAGTATAGTAATTGTTGGCGCAACTTATACCGTTTTCAGGTATAAATGATTTAAAACTAACCCAACCCCTAACCTCTTCTTTGAAACTAACTGTAGTTGAGGAAGTTCTACCCAAATGAATTAACGATTGTTTTGAAGTTTCTTTTACAACACTTATATTATACTGATCCTGTCTATCATCATAACTACCAATTAGTTTATCACCTAGTTTTAAATTATCTCTAAACCAATCTTTCATACCAGCATCAGATATTGGTGTTAAACCATCTCTTGATAACCTCATTACAGCCCCACGTACTTTATCTGTAAAATAAGCTCTATAAGATTCCGAGGCAAATGATTCTGGATTTTTAGATATACCATACTCACCGGTAAAAGGAACCGTCTGTCCTAATACGTTTGGTGTTGCTATTAATTGAGGGTTTCCATCAGCGTTAAATACAGCGTCTTTATTTGCTATAATTCTTAATATTTTATCTTCACATAAAGTTACTAAATCACTATCTCTCATGTGTAGTTTTTGAATACTACCGTATATAGGATTTATATCTTTTGTTATTTTTTCTGCTTGTATAAATTGATTTAAATTATTTATACCGCTAATAGAGTTATATATACCTGAATATATTAAACCGTGTTTTCTATGTTCTTGTTTGTATTGTTCAGCTAAAGTTGTTGAAGCTATAACACCGTTACCTATATATGGTAAATTAAAGTTATCTCTAATTCTATTTGATTCAACACCATTCCCAAAAACATAACAGTTGTGCCAATTTAACCAAAAACTACTAGTATATATATTTGGATTTATACTAAAAACTTTTCCATCGAAAACAGGGTCTCCAGTCAATATATCTGAACCACCAATATCTACTCTTACACTTATTTGTGAACCATCTGGTCTTTCTACTCTAAAAAGCGTATCTGTTGTAATAGCTATACCAGTAGCAAAAGTGGAGGTTTGGCTACCTTGATCTGTTTTTGCTTTTGTACTTATAGTTATTGCTGTTGGATAATCAGGTACTGAGTTACCAGTTATCACAGTGTCAGGTTCAATAGAGTCTGAGCCTGGTACTGTAATTCTCGAGCCAATCGGTAAAACAGATTTTATTGTTGTTTTATCTAAAATAAATGGATTGTAACCACTAGCCTCGTAATATATATTTAAATCTGTAGATTCTTTTGGTTCTGTTTCCCATATAGCTGGATTGCTTGGTAGTAACCTATCGTCAACTATTGCTTCGAGAATTTCTATAGTGTAACCAACAGCATCTGTACCCGTATTTTGACCAGTAAAACCCTTAGCATCGTTAAAATAATTAATATTTTTAGCTGAGTTTGGACTCAAACCATTCATTGAATATTGTTTAAATACTAAATCTCCAGCCCCTTGATCCGGTGTAAAACTAGTGATAGATACGCTTGAGCTAGGGTCATATTTTTTAAACTTAATTATTGGGGGGTTTGTTCCATCATCAATAATTTTGGACACTATAAGTGGAGTTGCTAAAAGATTAGAGCCGGCATCATTACTTTCTAACACCATTCCAACTTCTAGTATGTTAGTACTAGCCCCCGCATAAGTACCTGCAGTAGATACATCTGTCAACCCCGTTACTTCAATTTGTGGGTTGGAATCACTAACAGCGGTATTGTTTGCACTTGTAAGCCTAACTTCTTTACCACCATCAATTGGACCTAAAGTAGCGGCTATTGGGTTCCAGCCTAACTTCTTATCTATATAAATACGGAAACCTCTAGTAAAATTAGATGGTCTAAACCACGTACTAGCACTTAACCCGAAAAGAATTGAATCGTTAGCACCAGTCATACCCGCCATATATTGTACCTGAGGATCCCAACCTGTTATACCTCTTCTTTGAGATCTAATCATTTGAGTACCCGCAACACCGCCACCCTGACTAGTGTTACCAAATCCAATCCCACCATGTCCACCACTAGGATTGGTTGCACCACGCCATAAATTTTCATATCTTATATCAAAACCTTGACTGACATCTGAAGAAATTGTATATACCTCGCCAGATGGGTCTTCTTTAAATCTAAATTTAGTACCTGGGCTTAAAGATTCTACAAAAGACGCTTCGTTTGATGCATAATTTGTATTACCACTAGCTATATCATAGAATTCATGTGATTGACGATCTTCATCGTCGTGTTGCCAATCATTATTATGTGGTTGTATACCCCCAAAACTAATGTTAAAACCTTTTTCAGAACTAAAAACACCACCTTTACCACCATAGTCAACCGCATCTTTTCCTTTTGCGTTTGGAGAATTATCCCACCCACTTGCTCCGTCAAAGCCAAAGCTAAAAGTACCAGCGGTTTGCCCATTATCAATAAACCAAACATCCTGAAAGGCTCTATCATCCGCATTAGTCTCTATATCAAGTTCTGACACCCTGTCTTCAATACCCATTTTCTGCTCCTTGGAGTTACCTAAAATATTTATCCCTCTAAAAAAAGCGTCAAATGGTTGCCAACCAGCACCAGCCTTACCGTTAAAATTAGGTGTGTTACCAGCTTCACTAAAATATGGGGTGTGAATAAATTCGTTACTACCCATCTTATTTATAGCATTACATATTATATCCCACGTTACTGGACTTGGAGATATAGTACCGCTTGTTCTAAATCCACCTTGGTTTTTAACATTAGCATCATCGAATAAAACAGACAAATGTTCTGAACCAGGACTAGAAGTGTTAAAAATAAGTTTGTGTCTTTGGTTGCTTACTGTTGGCTCATCTAAATAATATATTTTTTTAGAAGTGACAATTCTATATTCTTGATCCTCTTGCTCAGCGCTTACAATATTTTTTAAAACTATACCATCTCTATATATCTTAACAAAAAATCTACCATCAAATTGAGGGCTGTTTTCTATACTATATCTAAATATTTTTAAACGAGTGGCAGTTTCTATATCATTATTTGCATCAACAAAACCAGCTACATCGTCTTTAAAAACTCCATCAATTGTTATGATAAAGTGAGCTGGGACTACAGATCCTCCTTGACCATCTGGGATTTCATCAGAATTTGTACCTATAGATGTTACCCTGTATCTTCTAGATACTTTACCACTTATATCATTTGAGAGTTCAATATATAATTTATCTGCGGTTCCTTCTGTTATTTTGTGTAATTCTCTAGCGCTACTATTAGCAAAACGACCCCAATTAACCCTAAACTCACTTATGTTTGGTTGAGGTATGTCAGCGTGGTTAAAAAGATCTTTTGGGGTATCATTTGCTGCTGAGCTATTATCATGTTTTGCTGAAAAAATTAAGTTTCTTTTTGTTTTGATAAAATCAGGGGCTTCATTTTCAATAGCTAATATTTTATACCTAGCTGTTTCTTTTACTATATCATCAGATTCAACGCCTTTTTTAAGTATTAAGAAAGTATCTATATCTACTTTATTTCTATCAGAAGAAGGGAACGCTAACCATATATTATCATCTTCAGCGTCATAAAACCTATCCATAGCCATGTTATAGTATTCACCAGAAGTTTCTTTAACAAAGAATTTAAAATACTTCATGTTTTCTGGATACTCACTATTTTTAAGCCCAACTTTAAAACAGTTAGGTAATATACCCCTTTCTTTTTCTACTTTTAAAGTACCAGTTGGATTGGAGATAACTGGTGTTTCCCTACCGTATTCATCAATAAACACAACGCCTAATTGATACTCTCTCAATGATTTTACTGATCTTGTCGCCCCTGCTTTTGATCTTCGAAATCTTGTTATAGATTTTTTAAAGTCTGGAAAGTAATTCATACCAGTAGTACCAGCTTTTAGGTTAAAGTTTTGTAAGTAATTACCATAAACAGTTCTATTACCAACAAGTTCTTGAGATTGAGCTTTTAAAGGTACGTTATCCCAAGGTCTCAATATTTGATTAGAAGGAGCAACAGCGTATATAGTGTCCGAGGTTATTTCATATTCACCACTACCACCCTTAAACCAAGCGTTAAACATTTGACCATCCAATAGAGAATCATCTGGTTTAACAGTGTCTACGATATATATGTTTGGGGAAGCGTCCTCTTTGTATAATAAATCTATCTCAACAACATCTTTTGGTGTTGTAGGACCTACAAAATCTTTTAATATAACTGAATTTGCTCTATTAGTCATACCTATGTTGTAACCTTTTTTAGGGTGATAATCAAAAAGGCCCAGGTAAAAAAGCTGGTTGTGAAAAAGGGGCGAAAGTAGAATATTCACCATCTTCATATTTGTATCTATAAGAGAATCTAGGAAATTTAAATTCAAACATTTTTTCAGATTCGTCAAATTTATCTATAACGTATCTTCTTGTAAATTGTCCATCTAGTGGTCCAGGTGGGAAACCTTCAATTGCTACTACTTCAATTTCAACTAAAGCAAGCCCAACCCAACCATAAGGTTCTGGAGCTATACCCCCGTTTGGACCCGAATTAGTTCGGTCTGGCCAACCTGTTATCACTCCTTTTATAGTGTAGTTTGATACTGGTACAGCTGGAGCATCATCATTTTCATCAAATTCTTTTAACACAACAATATCTCCCTCATACCAATCCATCTCAAAATTAGAATCACCATCTAAATTAGTTGCTATCTTAAATATAACATTATCACCAATTGATATATTAGAAAAATTAGCAATACGACCATTACTAGAGTTGATTATATCATTATTAGGATCAGGGGAAGAAGCATCTAACCAAGGATCCTGCACGTCATTAGCCACATGTACGATTGCTGAGTAATCTTTGTCTTCCTGACGTGCGCTAGGAATTTCTATTATTATTGGATTTTGAGGAGACTTTTTAATAACAGTGATGTGTTCTTCCCTTATTGGTATTTCTGTTAGACCTGGTCCATAATTTAAAACATCATTAACTAACAAGGTGTGCTTTAAACCACTTAAATGTGTCCCCTTTAAACTACGAGGTATATTTACTTTTTTAGGTTCGGTACCGCTCTCCCCAACACCGTCAACCCATAATAATATATCATCTATTATGTTTATTCCAGTTATTAGATTGTTAGGTTTAAAATTTAAAACTCTTGGGGAGTAAAAATATAAATAATCATAACCATTTGTTAAATCTAAATTATCATCAATAGAAATAACATTATCTCCAAAGTCTCCACCTGGAACTTTAAATGTTAACTCTTGTCCCGGTGCTAACATTTTACCTTGCCCAAGGGTTCCACCCGGGGGAACAGGGCCACCACTTATACAAGCTACAATATTAAATTCATTATCATAAGTAGGGGGGAAAGTCATAAGATCTGGAGGGGAAACACTATTTGCGTCAACACAACCACCGTAACCAGAACCAACGTTGTCTATATCAGGCCAAACACCACCACTACCTGTTGATTGTATTTGTAGTTCTGCACTACTATCAAAAACACCACCTGGATAAAAAACATCATATATTTCATTTAACCAAACAGAGTTAGGTGGTAGAGTAATAGTGTTATTTATTTGTGTGGTAGTTGGGGTGTATTCAAAAGTAATATTAAGTTTTAGAAGACCAGTATAACCACCTTGGTTTTTTATAAAGTTTTGATTTCCACCAAGCCAACTAGGAGAAATATTGTGATTTAGAGGATTACCATCAACCTGCAAAGATTGTGATATGGTTACTTTAATAAAATCATAACCAAGATTATTATTATCTAGAACATTAATTACATTAGAAATACTAACCACTGTAGCAGGTGTTGGATCTGTAATTGGAGGTGTAAGAAGTTCTTCGGGAAAAACTGATCCTGGGATAGTAGTGACATTCGTGCCACCACCACCAACCATAGGGGGTAATGCGGTTAACTGTATTTTGTCACCAACCTGCATAGCGCTAGGAAAATCATGTGTTGGGATGTAAATCACGTTAGTAGCAGTACCAGTGTTTGGGGTATTATTACTAGTTGCTTCATCAGGCATAGATGGAACCCAAGCTCCTTTATCAACATAACTAATAGCAGGTGCTAGTGGGACCGTATCGTAATTAGGGAACCAAGGTGTAGTAATTGTGTTTAAAGAGCCTATACTTTTAACCTTAACAGAAGTAGATGTTTGATTACCATTTATATCAACACCAACAACATTCATACCAACGAATATTTCGCTCAACCAACTAGCATTATCAAGAACCAACGTGTTTGTAACAGTATCTTCTATAAACGCTCCACCACTATCTTTATTTGGAATAACAACCGCATGCTTGTCAACAAACACAGGTTCACAGCTTTTAGGTGTTTTACGCATAATCATATCTTTAAAAGATACGGGTTCTGTAATGTTTAAACTTTGAAAATACGAAGAAAAACCATCTTCAGGGAATTGATTACCAGCTACCAACCAGTAAAAAGTATCGTTCTTTTCGTCTGATACAGATCCTATAGTTTTAGAACCGGTAGGTATAGCTGTTGAAAGAATGAAATCCTGAGCATTCTCACCTTCACCGATACTATCTTCACATCCGATTTTATTACCTAATATATTTTGCACAGTACCAACGTCAGAATCTTCTGAAGTTGACACCTGTATATTCATCGCATCTCTGTATTCTCCATTAGGAACAATTCTCTCATCGAGATCTTTGTTCATTTTACCACCGGTAAAATTATGCT
>TARA_R100001594_G_scaffold878_1_pt1 | contig 12958 bp, 17 predicted proteins | sample TARA_R100001594 | Tara Oceans TARA_R100001594 (sample SAMEA2622752) | marine metagenome | biome: marine biome (ENVO:00000447); feature: marine epipelagic mixed layer (ENVO:xxxxxxxxx); material: "saline water (ENVO:00002010), including plankton (ENVO:xxxxxxxx)" | depth 150 m | reverse complement strand
ACAGGAGTCCAGGTTCTCTTACGGTTAAGTAACTTTTCATATGGGTTTTTCATTCTTGACAATCGCATGAAACGGGTTCGTTAGTTAGAATCCCCGCTAAATAGTCTTCAACTTCATCTTTATCTAGAGCAGCGTAAGCGTCTGATTTGTCTTGTACGTCTCCCATAACTTGAAGGCTATAATAAAGCGAGGTTTGGGGACTATCCAGCCACTCTTCCACGAACGCATTGTCGTAGGTTACAACGTCACTCCAAGAGTTAAAGCTGTATCCGTGAAGAAGCCCTGTGTGACGTAACATTGCTACGATCATGTCGGCTACTTTCTTATAAGCATCCCAGCCGACTTCACTAGCTATTTCTACATCACCATAATCATAATGTTGTACACCAAAAGTATCGCTGTCTCTGTCTACTGACCGAGCTATAGGCGGAGCGATCTCAGGCGCACATGTATATCCTTCTCTATCTTTACTTTTATATGAGCATGAAGCAGTAGGTGCTATCGCAAATGCTCTATCCATATTATAGTCTCTTGCTATTTCAGCTGCACCTTGGACTGCTTTATATAATTCTGAAGCTATTAGACCAGCTTTACCTAGTCCAGGTATACCATCTAATGTTGCTTCAAGTGCATCACCAAATTGTTTATAAGTGACTTGCTCTTGTCGTAAGAAATTCGCTAATCCAAGGAGTCCAAGTCCGACTTGGCGATCCGTTTCTGGGGGTAGATATTCACCAGATTTTTCAACACCTGTTCTACCATGGAGTTCACACAATTCGGACATACCGAGAGAGAAAGCTTTACGGAGGTCTCCGATTTTGCAAGCTCCCACGTTGACGTGCTGAAGCAAACATGTTCCTCTGCTTTTGAGGAAGACTTCGAGGCATACATTGCCGTAGATTCGTTCTCCATTTTTGTCATACCTTATTTTTGTGAGCCAAATATCCCCCGACTTGATTCCATGGAGGATGGCGGTCTTAGTAGCTTCAGAGCTTTCTTCCCATCGACGTCCGTCAAGGTTGACGCACCGTTTGATCCAGGGAAGTTCAGATCTGGGAGTTTGCACGAAGTCAATAATATCGGGATGGTTAATATCGAGGTGAGCCACAACAGCACCGTTCTTGTAGATGCCACCTCTTCTAAGTGTTTCATTTAATGTTGAGTAGATTTTTGCGAAGGATATTGGTCCAGAAGCTGTAAGACCTTTGCCGTTTTCACTTCCTTTGGGTCGGAGCTTTGATAAATGGATAGCAACGCCTGCTCCAAATCTGAGTCCATGGCTGACATATCTCCAAGATTTTTCAATTCCATTATCTCCCTCCATTGAGTCTTCTACGACGAAGACAGTACATGACACGGGTAGACGTGATTCTGGATTGTCGATCCAGTTCTGAACTCGACCAGTTCTAGCTATTAATTCAGACATCTATATAAGATCGGTAAGTGTTGGTGGTTTATAGTTTTTGCTCTTTAATACTTTTCCATCCTCTCTGTAGATCGGCTTACCGTCTTCATCCAGTTTGGACATATTGCTTTCATGGACTCGACGTAGAGCTTCGTCTAAATCCCAATTCATATTTGCTGCATATTGATAACAGACGTATACAAGATCTGATAACTCTTTTAAAGCTTCAGCAGTAATATTAGGGTTGTTTCTAAATAACATATCCTCAGCTTCTAAAAATTCTTTAAATTCTTCAACGATCAAATTCTTTTGTAAACTCCTCGAACTTCGACTCGATGAGTTGGTCACATTGAATCCCTTCCTGAACTCTTTGGCTTGTTCTAAATTCGATTTCATTGGATAAGTAGTGGATAGCTTTAGCTAGATCTTCTATGTCGTTATCTTTATGACCTGCACGGCACACATATTTAATTACATTACCTAAGTGGAAATTCATTCCTTGATCACGAATAAAATCCCAGACTTGGATGCTTCCACGCTTGTAATAAGATGGTCCGCTATCATTGGTGGTTTTGGCCATTTATCTAATAAATTTTGTAAGCTATTAGCTAATACAAAGTTCTGTTTCTGTAAGGCAAGGAAGACAGTAACTATGTCCTCCTTTTTTGCCTCTGGTTTTGCTAAAATAATTTCTAATTGTCTAAGCTTAAATTCCTGCTCCGTCTTTAACTCGGTAATTGGCGGAGGGGGACCATAAGATAGGTTGTTGTCTTTCATGGTCATAATCCTCTGTAGTTAATATTCTTGCCAATCTTGCATTGACTAAAGCAGCTTCTTCATCTAAATCTTTTTCTTTAAAAGCTTCGACTACTGTTTGCCAGCTGTATCCTTTTTCGTTAAACAACGATGTAGCACGCTTAACACCAATACCAGGGACACCTGCATAACCATCAGTGTTGTCTCCTGCCATTGTTTGAATGAGGTGCCATTTAGCTCCTTCTTCTTTTGTGATGAGTGTGCTTTCTTCAAAGTTATATAATGTACCAGGTATTTGTCTCATATCCTTATCAGGGGAGATTATTATGTTCCCTGGATTCTGTGTTGAATACACTCCCATACCATCATCGGCTTCGAGTGTAGGCATTATTACCACTTCATACTCAGTCTTGAGTTTGTTGATAATACGCTTGTAGCCACAGGGTTTCTTGCGATTTCTGTGACCCTTATAATCAGGTTGGATTTCCTTGCGGAAATTAGTGCTGTCACTAAAGAACAGAATAATATCAGTCCCATGTCCAAACCTACTAGATATGCGTTTAAGTTCTCGTTTAACACATCCGTAGGCTTCGGTGAATTTGCTAGTAACAACGATGACATCATCGCCGAAGTCGATTTCTGATTCCGCTGCAGCACAACATTTGTAGACAATAAAGTCTGCATCAATTAATAATTTCATATTTAGTGGACTTCCGACCAGTTCATTCCTGCCTTCGACTCAGCAGCAATGGCTACTCGTAAGTTGTAGTATTCACCAGCTTGTGCAGCAGATCTCTCTAATAATTCTTTGAGGTAATCTACGTCTTTCTTTTCACATTCATATTGTAATTCATCATGAACGAATGCAAGTTGGTGAGTAGTTTCTGGTAAGGATTCATGTGTAATTAACATCCAACGTTTTGCTAATACTGCACTTGAACCTTGGATGAGGTAGTTCAGTGCTTTGTGTTGGCTTTCGACGAGGAGCGTTCGTCCATCAATAGCCAAGATCTTGCCTGTGGAAGACCGCTCCTTAACAGCCGATAGAAGTTCTGCCAAACCTGGGATTGCGTTAATGAACGCTTTCCTGACTTCTTTTCCCTTAGCTTTTGCTTTAGCTCTAGATAATTGCTTATCAACTGAGAGTCCGATTTTTTCATCACCAGCTCCATATAAAAATGCGTAAGTTACTGTTTTAACTTGCCGACGGGTGATTCCAATTTTATCGGCGTTTGTTTGGTGAATGTCTCCGTTGAGAAGGATTTCCGCATAGCGTCCTGCATCATATTTTGCAAGATAATGGGATAGTACTCTAAGCTCAACACCGCTAAGGTCAGCACCGCACATAACCATGTCAGGGGATGCCTTAAATAATTTCCTAAACCTTTCATCTGATGGTACTTGGGCTAAATTTGGTTTTCGATGAGCACATCTAAATGTGTTTGTAGCTACTGAGCAGTGATGATGTATTCGACTAGACGTCGTAACAAGCTTCAGCCATGCGTTCACGCCGACTGATATCATCCCTAACTGCTTCTTCAAATCCAGACAACGTAGAAAACTTAACGCAATATCCGTCCCAATATCCTTGAGAACTATCTCGTCTATTACTGGTTTTTTCGTCTTTAAGCTGATTGATGTAGGCGTCCAGCCATAGTGTGTTTGTAATATCCATGCAATGTGATCCCTTGATGTGGGATTTAACTCCTTTAGGCGAGTAAATGTGACACCTTCTATGTAACCTGCTGTTTGGTTATTTCGTTTAGGAGTAAATTCTGATCCTGCAACGAGAGGGTGCCTGTCTCGAAGTAGTTGAGAAGTTTCTTCCAATTCTTTTCTGAGATCAGATTCAAGTTCCCATGCAGCTCGTTCATCAAAATACCATCCATGAATTTCTTGTTGTGTAAGTATGTCTGCTACCTTGTGCTCTAACGTAAGCCATTCAGGTAGGGGTGAAAGTGGTCGCATAATTTTGTAGTTACAGCTACGTCTTGTTCGCAATACATCTGCATTTCCGGTGACCATTCCTGCCAATCAGTAGTCTTTCCAAATTCTCCTTTATATTCAGATATTCGATATCCCCAAGCTTCTAAGCTATGTCTACCGAAAAGTTGAAGAGGCATTAAATCCTGTATCCCTTCATTTCTTCTTCTTTCCTTACGCTTCCAATCTATTTCTAATAAGTTTGGATGGAATAAACGTGAAAGAAGTAGTGTATCTAGTATCTGTTTAGGAGGTTTGAAAAATTGATAAAGACTTCGTATACAAGGTAAGTCAAAACCACATATGTTGTGGCCGATAATCCAGTCTGCAACAGCCAAACGAGATAACCCTTCATGTATTGGATACTGGTTATTACGTTCATCATTAAATGATTCAATTTTATCTGTTTCACTGTCATATATAGATAGGCAATGTATACGAGTTAAGTCATGTAGCAATCCATTAGTTTCAAGGTCAAATACGAGCATCATGTTTCCAAGTGAACGTCTTATCTTTGAATTTGGCTTTCTGGATAGCTTCTTTAGTTGGTGGGTTTGGTTTTCTTAAATGTTTATACCATGGGTGTTCATAGTCTCCGTCAAAAATCCGTGGTTTGGTCTGGTTCGTCGGTCTCAATTTCATGTTCTTCGAAACGACATGTTTGTAAGTTGTATTTCAATTTTGAGCAAACTCCTACTTCGCCTGAATAGCGATTCTTAAGGAGTCGCACAGTCGTAGAGCTTCCTGCTTTATCGGATTGCTGATCTCTTTCGAGCGCAATGACCGAATCGCTAAGTTGAGATATCGAAGCACTTCCTCTGAGTTGTCCAAGGGTTACTCTCGCTCCTTCTTCGTGATTTTTATCTTGTTGTGTTCTACGTAAATGGCTAACTAGAAATAGTGATATACCAGTTCGTTCGACTAAGCTTCTTAACTTGGTCATGGTTTGATCAATCATCCTACGTTCCTCACCATCTAATCCACTTAGTAATATGGATAAATGGTCTAGGAATACAACACGACACTCCAATCCACAGGCAAGGTATTCGATCCTATTAAAAATGACATCAGGATCAAAAGACCCGAAGCCATCAAAAAGGTAAAGGCTCCAATTAGCAATGGTATTACGAAAACACTCTTCAAGTTCTTCTCTGTCATGTTCTCCTATATGTAGAGCTTTTCCAAGCTTTGAGGACATCAATCCTAAAGCTGTTCGTCTGTTACTTTCTTCAAGTGCCAGGTAGCCGATCCGTTCTCCGCTTTCGAGAAGGTGAGTTGCAAGATCCCTGCAGAAGGAAGATTTTCCAGTACCAGTACCTGCAGTAATTGTCGTAAGCTCTCCGTATCTGATCCCGTGTGTTTTATTTTGTAGTCCAATAAATGGGTACTCATGGTTACAAGGTGGTTCGGGTGTAGTAACTAATTCAAGAAGGTCTTTGCCTTCTATAATTCCATCTGGTCTAAATTCCTTTGCATCCCAGATAGCACGTCTTATCGCCTCAGCGTCCCCCGCCTGTAACGCATCTGATGCGTCCTTGTACGTGGAAAGCCTCGCAATCTTGACCTTCCCAGGTGGTAGTACTGACGCAGCATCCTCCGCTGCATTTCTTCCTGCCTCATCTCCATCAAAGAAGAGAACAATCTCTTGATACCCTTGAAAGAGAGGTATTTGTTTCTGAATGTCTTTTTTCGCTGAGGCAGCTCCGTGTGGTAAGGAGACCATCGGCCATCCCTCCATCGCTTCATAACACGACGCAGCATCTAATTCACCTTCAGTAACAACAATACGCTTGCCAGTACTAGGGAATAAATGCTGACCAAATAAGGTGTCAGTGGAAACTCCTTCATAGTAAAAATCCTTTTGCTTAGTCTTTACTTTTGCTCCTTGAAGTACTCCGTCGCTCGTGAAATAATGGAAGCGTAGAAGTTCTCCGTCTCGGAGTATTTTGTAGAATTGATTTGTCTTCTCGGATATACCTCGACGTTGCAGCCTTTGAGCTGATCCTCTAAGTTGTACATCTGATTTCATTTGATGAGTGTGTGTTCTTTCTCCATCCGCTGGAGTGCGTGTATGACATACAAAGCAATAAGCATGACCATCGGAATACAAAGAGTTTGCATCCGATGATCCGCAGTTAATACATGGTGTATGTCTAACAAATTCGCTTTCTATATGAGCCATTCCATTGGTATGTTGACCCATGATGTCCATGGGATTCCATGACGTTCACACCATTGTGCGTACGTCGTCTTAGATTTTTTTGAGATTTTATTGTAAGGGTTTTGAAATACCATCCTTATGTCTAAGTCTGGGTTCTGTTCCTTTACAGCTTTCATTTTTCGCCTATCGGCTGGATCCCAATAACCTTTAGTCTCTAGATAGACATGATTAGGGAGTAGAAAGTCAGGTGTGTAAAAGTGCTGGATTTGATAAGAGACTTTAGTTGGTTCATATTCATAATCAATACCTAGTTCGCATAATAAATCGGATACCTGCTCCTCTAGTCGTGAGCGGAACATTAGAAATCATCATCTGTTTGTTCAGAGCAAGGAGTGGTATCTAGTACAGGATTAGGTGCATCTGCTTTATAGCCTTTACATTTACCAAATAACTCAGCAGCTTCAGTTTCGCCTAAATCTCCAGAGTCAACACCAGCTGACCCCGCAACTGAGACAACCTGAACTCCAGATAGTTTTAACGATGTTCCATAAGTAACACCATCTCTAAGTAGATAAGGTTTCTGTATAAACCCTAACTTAACCTTAGATCCTTCATAGACAGGAGTGTTTTGATCTTGAATCAATGTCCCTTCTGTGTCTACGATTGGTGGTTTCTTATCTTCACCCCAAGAGAACTTGATTATATACTTCCCTTTGGCAACTTCTTCCCAAGGTTCGGGACGTAAGGTGCTGCGCTTAGGGTTCTTGAGTTTTGATTCAGCCCATTTAAGACATTCCACTCTCTCTTCTTCTAAAGTATCAACAAGTTCTTGTCCTACTTCAGCCTTCAAGCTATAGCCATATTGACTAGGCTTCATGACAGCTTGGAATCCAGATAATGTGACTGGTGTTGGTGTTACGTGTATGGCTCTAGACATCACAAGTTGCCTCCTCTTTTACTTCTTCAGCAGGAGCTAACTCTTTAGCTAATGTTTGGCGATACTCTCTTAGTTCAGCTAACTTATCGTCAACTGCTTTAAGTCTTTTCATTTTAGCTTCTCGCTCCGCTGCTTGTAATCTCTCTTCAGAGACGACAACAATGGTAGGTGGTGCGAAAAAACTATCAAATAGTGAATACATTTAACAGAAAAAATAGGTTGATTCGATTACAGACTCAGGCTTCAAGCCTCCTATAATCGGTGGTTCAGACTCTGCTCCAATTTGTTTGGCAAAGTCAGTTAGGTAGTCATGCTCGGCAAAGAGATACATATATGTCTCACGTACTATCCTTGATAGCTCACACATATCAGTTGCACGACATAAAACTGAATCATGTATAAGAGCTATTGGATTATCAAAATGCAGTGATGATAAGCATAGTAGGCTTGCGTCTAAGCTATGGATAAGATTCGGAGCTGTTGCAGCCTTATGTCTAGCTTTATCTACTTCATTACTGTTATCAGTCGCAACACGCATGTTGCATTGACCTAATACTTTAAGGGTTATGCGTTCAAAGTTCTTCTTAAAGATCTGTTGAGTAACAGTGAATCCAGAAGGAGTTACCCACTCCAATTGAGTGGCTCCCCTTTTAATAGCTTTCGATACCTCATCCTCTATCCATTTCATAACAGACATCGGACCAGGTACAACTTGATTCATTGCATCTCTTACAGCTTTAACAGTTTGAGTTAGTTCATCCTTATCAATATCTATACCTTTCTCTTTGAAAGCTTCTCGAATGTATGATCGATTTGAGAAGGGCTTTGCGTTGTAAGGTATTGTCATTACCGTTCTCTTCGTACACTTACGATCCCAGTAAGGATGAAGTCTTTCAGGTATATTTGGTGATGATGTTTCAGCTATTACTTTATACGCATCTTGCGGTTTATCACTAGGTAATACATTAACTAACTTAGCTGTTGAATTATCTTTAGCGAGACCTGCGAGTATTTGTAGACCACTACATGTAGCGTCTATAGCTATAGGTAATCCAGTACTTACTCTGTCTCTCTTAATAAGACAGTGATAGAACTCATCACAACTAGCTAAGAACTGAAATGGTTCCTCAGCTACTTCCCATTCATGGATATTTCCTAATGGATCAGTAGCAATTCGACTGATGAGATCTTCATTCTCATATGTCCAATGGATGCGGTCATCTTCAGTAGCTTTATCTAGACCATAAGTTGTAGCTGCATGGAAACGAATCCAATACTCAGCCTTGTCATCCATAAAAGATTCATCAGCGAATCGAATCAGACTTTTCCCAAAGTCAGTATCTTGAGGCGTTAGAAATGCAGGGATAGGGTAAACCCGCCCTCTGTAATCAAAGCTCCAGGGTATAAACCATCGCTCCTTATCCTTAAATCTAGCAACCGCTTCCATGGTCATCCTTGTGCGACAAGAACGTTTAAATTCTTGCGCTTGTTTATTCAAGACCTCTGCTGCATCTCTTCTATATTTCTTACGAGCTATATCATTCTCACCAATATCAACAGGTTTCGTTGGTAGGTCATGATGAACAATAGGGAGAAATTTACCTACACTGATTTGTCTTTCTTCTAGCTGTTCAGCTACATCAACAATGAACGGATTCAGTGTATAGGCTACCTTTTGAATCTTATTTAGAAAGGTAAAAGGCTTTTCTCCCTGTATACGTGACGACTCAGAACGCCTTACCATGTCATGTCCACGCATGATCTCATTAAGTAAGTAGCCACCTGGTTTTTCAGGTGACCAATCGTTAGGTTCAATCAACATTGGCCAAGCAAGTGGGCTGAATAACTCAGCGTTATGCATGACCTGATCTTTAATCGCTAAGAACTCAGGTGTAGGTACTACATAGTTGACGGTTTTCCTACCTTCTCTCTTAATCTCTGTTGTAAACCATCCACTAACTTCTAATAAACAATCAAGTAACCAGCCTCCTAGTTTGACTCGATTACCACGTCCCCAGGTTTTCCACCTCTTAACTTCATAGCGATTCATTAATGTTTGAATCACTACAACTTTTTGCTGTGTACCTATTGATCTGTGCCAATAGTTTTTCTTTAAAGTTTCTAGTAACCCTGGAGCATGTGTTTCATAATGCCGGATCTGACATTCAGCCTCAACAGCACTACCTATCGCATCACATACATTGACTAATTGATTACTCTTTTCTTTAAAACTAAAGATCTTATCAATAGCAATTTTACAAGCGATGGCTGCTGCTGCTTCCGCTTCTAACTCAGCTAAATAAACAGCGATCTCTTTAAAAGATCTACCGTTATACCCTTTATGTATTCGTAAATTTGTATCCTTAATACATTGAACAACTAAGGGTAATAAAGTATCAATTGTAGCTATTCCATAGATAGAAGCAGATGAATATTCCTTTTCTTCAAGTTTGCGTGTGTTGTCTTTTAATCGTTTGAGTCCTTGTCGAACTTGGTCACGCTCAAGCTCGACCTGCTCAGAAATTTGAGCTGGTGTAGCCATAAAAATGCAGTAGATAACGCAGTAGTTTACTTAGAATTGCAGCTGATGAGTGTGCAGTTGTTGGCTTTCATCAGTTGATTTTGCATATCCTAATGTGGTCTTTAAGTTAGTGTGACCTAGCATATTCATCACGTCAATTGGTGGTGTACCTGACGCCATATGCCATGTCCCAAAACTATATCTAAGAGAGTGAAAGTGATAACCATCCTCTGGTTTTAATCCTAAGTAATTAGTACATGTGTAGAACACACGTCTTAATTGATCAGCATTCTCCCATTCATCACCAAAGATCTTGACATCAGGTTTAGTGAACTCAACTCTTGATTGAAGAATAGGTAGCAATAAAGGATGGATAGGAATAGTCCTAGCTTTACCCCACTTACATTTCTCTAGCTTGAGAATGTTGTGACTAAAGTCTACCCACTTAGCAGGTAGGTTCAGTATCTCCGATTGACGCATGCCTGTTAGAGCAGCGAATTGGATTACATCAGCAAGATCATCACGCCTCATCTGCGTCCTTGCGAACTCAAGCATATCTTTCACATGATCTTTAGAAAAGAAAGTACGATTACTCTCTGTTTCTTTGAATCGATGGAAAGGTAATTCATCAAGGCTAATGTTTACGACCTTCATCTCTTTACAGAATTTAATTACTGTTGAGACGGCAGAGGTGAATCGATTCACAGCAGCGTGTGTCATACCACGTTTCCTTAATCGATTACCTAGTTCATACATCAACGGATAGTCAATGTGTTTGATAGGGAAGGAACGTCCTTGAAATTCAGTGAATAACCCTGAGTAATGGAGAGCGGACTTCCGTCCGTTTCCAGTCATCCAGGTTTCTCTGTTGTTAATAGTGAAGTCCAAACATGTTCCCCATGTAAGAGCTTTACTCATAAATAATTGAGGTTAATTGTTTTACTAAGTCCTTTATCGATTTAAGAGTAGTTGGGAGCTGAAGATACAAGGTGAAATGTATCGTCGACTACCTGTTCGTTCATAAGTTGTATCAGTTCATCCCTGCATGGATGGTTCTTTACTTCTCTGAGTAGTTCTTGATACCTGATTTCTTGTGTTCTGTTAGTCATTGCTAAAAAATTCCTCTGGTGAAATGGTGTGCATTGCGTCATATGTCAAAACTGTGAACTCTTTGGAGTCCTTCATTAATTGACTGACTTTCTTTTTGGCAGCATGTAGGCGCTGGTAAGCGTGCTCTTTAACCTTGCCTTTATTGGTTACTTCTCTAACGACACATATATGTGAACGCTTTAGTTCCCATAACTCTTTGAGTTCCATAAAGACATCAAAAGGTAAAGTCTCGTACTTCTCAGCAGGTACATCTGCATAAGCTTTCCATCGATTGGGAAAGTAGCGTTTAGTTTTCTTCATGTCTTTCAATATCAATTAGTGTCCAGTTGGAGTCCTTGAGATCATCTGCTTTATAAGCAGCGTCCATATCATCTTCACCTAACATATATTTATGGAAAGTAACATCACTATCCACAAATCCATAGGTGACCTTATACATCAGTGGTTGATGAGTGTGTGGCATTGTTGTAATCAATTCATGAGAAGTTTGCGTACTAGCTGTTTAGTTTTGGCCTTAGCTTGCCGTATCTTTTGAGGCTTGCGCCTTCCTTTGTCTTTTCGCCGGACGTCTGCGTCCTTGTGTTTTAGGTAACGGATACTGTTCATCTCTAATCCTTTGTAATAGGTCTGCATATGTAACAGCCCATGGATGCTCTGGATAGTGATGAAGAAAACATAAGATGCTATTCTCTAACAGCAATTCATCCGTCACTTCTTTCTTAGTAGTTGTCATATATGTAGATTAAAAAGTAAATAACTAATGCAATCATTAGTAATGTTGGTAGTAACCAAGTCATGTAGTTCTACGCATGCGCGTGTAGTATTCATCAAGTAGTTTGTTTTTTAAACTATCTACATCCTTGTGTAGTAACTCACATGAATTAGAACGTATATGTGTGTATGGTTGTTTGAATCTACCAATCAGATGTAGTAACTCATTCTTTGTGAGTTGCAATTTAAACCTCCAAAAGATATAGAAAGATAAGGGATAAGAATCCCTCAGTCTGCCTCGAAAGGCAGAGGGAGAGAGTCAAAGTTGTTGTAGTGCTAAGTGTTCATATAGCTTGGTAACTTCTTCATCTGAGTAATACTGAGGAGAGTCCTTGTCTTGACTTTGGTCACGATCATTCTCAAGTTTCTTGATTAATATCTCGTGACTAAATCCATAACAACTGACTCCTTCAGCTATAAACAAACCAAGTAAGTTAGCTAGCGTCCTTGATTCAGACTTAGCCCATGCTTCCATGACGTCATACTGTTTGTCAGTACACTTAAGTGTTAATGATCTCATGTAATTAAGTATAAACAAAAGAGGGGAGAATCCCTCAGCCTATCTATCATTTAGTGATAGACAGGAGGAGAGAATCAGGTAGTCACACGCTTATATAAACCAATCATGTATTCATATACATTTACTGCGTCCTTGCGTAACTCTTGTATCTCATAGTCATGAATACGCATACGATTGCGTGCGTCCTTGATATAAGAATCAAAAGGAATAATGTCAGCAGTTGGTTTAGTTAATTGCGTGCGTCCTTGTGTACGAGTAGGCGCAGGTACTGGCGCAGGCGTAGGTGCGAGCGCGAGCACAGGCACAGGTGTAGGCGCAGGCTTACGCTTACGCGCGCGACGTGCTGCGCGTGGCTTGCTCGTAGTTGTCATGGTTTCCTAACATGTGTACAAAGAAGGAGCGAATCCTTCATCCTGCCTTATGTATACCTTAGTGTATACATAAAGCAAGAGGAAAGAATCAGAAGTTATTAGTAAAGAATGCATAGCCATTGCTGTACTTAACCATGAAATAATCAAAGGTAAGTGCACGAGACCAGACAGCTTCCCAATCAATATGAGCTTGTATAAATATTGGAAGATTGGATTCACTTAAGTAACCGCAATCATCACATAATTGTTCAGCAAACTCAGCACCTGATTGATATTGTCCGTAATATGCGTCTTCAAATTGACTAACTGTTTCTATTCCATAGTCCATGAGTTCTTCAACAAACTCATTAGATAATGAATCAATCATCCCAGTATTTTCTATCTCTTTCTTGAGAGTTTCAACTGGTGATGATAGAGTAGTTA
>TARA_R100001594_G_scaffold3788_3_pt1 | contig 12979 bp, 5 predicted proteins | sample TARA_R100001594 | Tara Oceans TARA_R100001594 (sample SAMEA2622752) | marine metagenome | biome: marine biome (ENVO:00000447); feature: marine epipelagic mixed layer (ENVO:xxxxxxxxx); material: "saline water (ENVO:00002010), including plankton (ENVO:xxxxxxxx)" | depth 150 m | reverse complement strand
GCTATTTGTTTTTCTACTCTATCTAACTGAGCCTCATCAGCTAAAACTATTCTATCTTTTCCAAGCTTAAGAGAGAACCCTTTTACATCTTTATAATTTTCATTTTTATAGTACTTAAAGAACTGTAATAACCTCCTAGCCTTTACAACAACACCTCTATAGAACTGACTATTTCTATCACTCTTATTATAAGCTATTAACATTTTACCATTAGCGGCATTCAAACCTTCAATACTATTTCTATCTTGAGTGCCTTTAATTGATTCAACTTTACCAGATATTCTGTCCCATTCTCTCAATATATTTTCAGGTGTATCCCACCAATAATTCAACTTATCTAAATCATGGTCAGCTTCAAGCCTATGCCAAGCGTCAGCATGATTTATTCTTACAGAATTACCAGTTAGCCCAGTACCCGTTCCATCTTCTCCAAATCCTTTTAATGCAACAATAACTTTATCAGACGGTCTTGTTGTTGGAGTTCTATGAGCTACTATAGCAACCTGATATTTCTTACCTTCTAGTGTCTTATTAAAATCTTCAAGCTTATCATATACTTCACCTAGCTTTACACGATTTCTTTCTAATAACTTATTTAAATCTTTTGGTAAAATATTTTGAACAGAAGGAAGTACATCTTTTTTCTTTCTTTCCTTTGGTGTAACTAATCTATCTCTATCAGCCGCATTCCATTCATTAAGTCTTAATCTATCAGTATGAACTAGTTTATTTCTATTAAGAATATCTATTTCTATTTCACCACGAGTCCAAGTTTCTCTAAACTTTGTATCCTTATCTTTTGTAAACGTGGTCATTCTTAAATCTCTAGCTGAGCCAAAATCTGCAAATGTTGGAACCATATTGCCTTGAGTGCCAAATTCATTGAAAGGTGTAAAGACTCCTCTATCAAATAAGAATTGTCTCATTAAATCATTTCTTACATTCCTTGAAAATGGCATAAATGTTGGGTCAAGATTCATACCGTTCCACATCTCTTGAACCGCTAATTGCTCAGTAGTTATATCCATATCTTCTCTTCTAAGCTTAGCAGCAATATTTGATATATCACCAGCTCCGAATGTTCTTCCAGAATCTCTTAGAAAATCCATTAATGGTTGTTTAAATTTCCAATCAAAATAACTTTGATTTAATTCTGCTGTTACTAAATCTGCACTTAATTGTATAGGCATAGTAGCTTTCTTATCAGCCTTATGAAATGAACTAATAGAGAAAGCGTCTATAGGAAGAGTTATTACTTTATCTTCACCATGTTTTGAAGCTAACAACTTCTCCATAGTATTATATTTTGATTCTGACATATATAACCCTTTAGGGTATTTACCATCAGTACCCTTAACTCCAAGATGTTTTTCACCAGCTAACTTAACAGATGAACCAATCTTTACACCATCTATATTATTCCTTTTTAGATAAGGTTCCCATGCTCTAGATGTTACCCATACTGTTTTATCAATCCATACAGCATCTGTTCCACTTGGAAGTCCACCTATAGCTTTAATTGTTTCTACACCAGGCTGTGATACCCCATTTATAAATTTAGTAGCTTCCATTTTTGATTTACTTACAATATTAATAGAATCAAATAGACTAGCATCACCTATACCTCCTGGGAATACAAAATCACCATCACTATTTTTCTCTGTCATATCCCTCATTTTAAATCCAGGTTCAACTGCGGCTCTAGCGGCTTCTTCAGCATCAATTTGTCTCTTTAATCTTTTATGTAGAGATGATAGTTCAGGTAGAGCTTCACCTGGGATAGCTGCTTCATCTTCCCAATAATGCCATCTAGTATCTCTTTCAATCCATTCTTGCAACGATTTCTTTATAGATTTTTCCTTACCTCTAATGCTGTTAGGTAGAAATTGTAATTCAGGACTATCAAGCATCTTTACTAAATCTTTTAAAAGTTTTTTATCCATTCTCTTAGCGCTAGCATTAAATAACTGCTTCATATATCTTAATTGTTTTGCAGCTAAAGCTTCTCCATCATACCAATTCTCAGCATTAGAAGCCTTCCACCATTCTTTACCCATAGTCTTGCTTCCAATTATATTAGTAAGCATCATTGTAAAGTCTCTACTCATATACTCATAATTTTTCATGTTTTCTTTATATTCCCAGCCATCACTCTTCAAATTAATTGGCTCGGTTATATCTGTAGAATTTCTATCAACCAATGCAAGTTCTATTTCCTTTTCAAATCGTTCAGCAGCTTCTTTAGATATAATAGTCTTTCCTTTTTGATATTCTTTTATAAATGCATGAACAATTCTATTCATAGCAGATGATTGTCGTAAAGTACCAGTAGCCGTCTTAGCGATTGGTACACCTATAAGATTACCATGAGTACCTAAGAAGACAGGGATATAACCAGTTTCAACATAACCACTAGCCTGAGCTTTAAGTAAGTCTTCTCTCGTTCCAGTTCCTTTTTTAAATATAGGAGGTTTTTCAGCTAAATATTCTAAGAATGTAGTTTCAAAATCTTTTGGTGTAGAATCTAATTTTATATTATATGGTCTAGCTATACCATCATCAGCTCTTTTATAAAAATTTGCATCAATAAAAACTAATTGACCCGTAACGTCTTTAATTACTTTATAAACTCCATTGTCTTGATGAGTATATTCTTCCCACTTTGGATTCTCTACGGTCTCAGCAACGTGGATTCTCCTATTGGTTACTTGATTTTTTAATCTATGATATATAGAATTAGTTTCATACATAAACTGAGCCTGTTTAGAAAATAACTTATTGTTACCATCCCACATATCTGATGTATATTGCTTTCCTTCGTGAACTATTACAGCTCCTGTTTTCATAAACTTATAAAAATTCAAAGGAGTATCCATTATAGAAAGGTCTTCTCTTAAAACTCTTGACAAGCTTTGACCATGAAAATTAGCTAAATGTTTAATCTTATATTTCTTTGAATACTTATCTAATGATATTGTAACAGGACTATCAGATGGATATTTACTTTCGTTTTCAATCCTATCTCTTTGATGTACTAATTCTAAGCTTCTAGAACTAGGCAGTATATTTAATGCTAAATTTAATTGAGCTTCTACATCTTGTATTTTTTGCCTTAATTCTTTTGGTTTTTCAGCGAAGTCTTCCCATTTCCACATATTAGTTGATTCATTGTATACACCACTTTTAGCTAATATACTCTGAGCCATAGTAGCTTTACTTGGACTATTCATACTTATATTATAAACCAATTGTAACAAATCATTTATCTTAGCGTCTGAAGTTTTTTGATTAGTAAATGATTTACCTATATTTTCACGGACACTTTCAACTAAAGATTCATGTGTAATTCTAGATGTATGATAATTAAGAGCATCTAACTGACCAACTAATTTAGCTAAATAAGAAGGGTCAACTACAGCTGCTATATCAGTTGGTTTAATAAATCCAAATCCAGGTTTACTGCCAGCTAAAAAAGGTTTCATATGTTTGTCTAAATTATCAAATAGAGTTTTAGAAAAAGTTTCAGGACTTAACCCTGTTATCTTAGAAGCTTCCATTATGGCTTCAAAAGTATTATTAACTACTCCAGATTCTCGCTTAAAAACAGTAAGTAATGTCCCTAAATTATCTTGTTCTTTAGTAGCGATATAATCTACAAAATCTTGAAGCTTTGTCATTTCTTTAGACTCTTCTGGCTTTATTCTCTTGAATGTATCAAATAATTTTTGAAAGTCATTTGTTATACCTCTAATATCTATACTTCTAAACTTAGGCGTAATAACATCAGCTTGCATCAATGTCATTAGCTTGGCTCTGTCTGTAGCATTTAATGGATTACCATCAGTTTTTCTAAGATTAGCTAATGATTCATTAGCTGCAAACTCTTGCAACTTAGCAATCATATCTGATTTATATTGTCGCTGATAGAATGACTGTTCTGAGTAATCAAATAAAGGAAGTTTTTCATTTACTAATCTCATTAAACGTCTAACATCTGATACAGTAGCCTGCTTAACAGATTGCTTACCACCGAGTAAAGATTCAATACCTCCTACGTCACCTGCATTTTGGTGGAATTTTAAAATCTCATTTATTGAATTAATAAAACTATACTCGCGAGAATATTTACTCTCAGATAATTTAGTTTTATCTCTAGTATTTTTTATTAAATCTATTCTATGAGCTAAGTTTCCACCTTTAACAAATACATCACTATACAATGCATTTATCTTTTGAAAATCATCTTTTGTAAAAGCGTTAGTTGTATTCTTTGAAGTAAGCAAATCATTTAATACTTGATAGTGCTCTCTGACAGCCTTAGTATTTAAAACTCCTTCTAGAAAACTTTGAGTCATCTCATCTCCAAGCTGAAGTTTTCTTCCAGGTTCATTAACTAGAACAGCTTCATCACCAAAGACTGCCTTGTTCAAAGCATCTATATGTTTATCTATAACAGCTTCACCCCAAGGTGTAACTCTCTGACCTTCTTTATATTCACCAAAAATCTTATCTACCATATTTTGTGTCATAACTATTTTAGGTCCTCTATAAACAAGATGAGGTCTCAATAGTCTATTTATATTTGAATCAGGACCGATAAGATGCCTTCCAAGAGAAGAATTAGGAGCGTTTACTAGTCTTCCATCTCCCCAATCTAGAGGAGGAACTTCAAGAGGAGCGTCAGCTTTATCCCATTGATAGTCTTTAAATGCCTGTTCAGCCGCTACATCTCTATGCACCTTCTCATAATTTTGTTTAAGTATCTCATTGTACATATCAAGATAAGCTTTTCTATTTATATTTCTAATCTCAACAGCATAAGGCTCCATATAGTACTGATGTATATTTAATATATCTCCAGACTTAGTAACACCTGGATTCTCTGGAGAAAAGTTTACAAGAGAATCAAATTTCTGTTCTTTTAATTCTTTTCTTATAGATTTTAATTGACTATTTGATATTTCATATGCTTCTTTTACTTCAAATTCGTTTGATAACTCACCAATAGCTTCTTTTGTTATATCTTTTTCAACTCTTGCATCAGGTAAAAATTCATGTCTAGCTACAGCAGCAAGGTCAGCATAAACTTCATCAACAAATGTAGAGTCTTTACCTTCTGCTAATTTCTTTTCTCTAGTAATAGGAGCTCCAGCTTCATTTGTCTCTCCAGTATACTTAGGAACTACAATTTTATACTTATCAATAATCTTTTTAAGCTTTTGCATATCATTAGAATCAACTTTTGCTTCACCCAATCCTCTAGCTAAAGATTCTCTTTCATTATATATAGCTCTATATAGACCAGTATCTAAATTAACACCAAGAGCTTCAAGGTATTTATCTACCTTATTCCAATCTTCGCTCATGGAATATGGTCTTTCTTTAAATACTGTTTTTATTTTACCAGTACTTGATTGCATATAAGGTAAAGCGTGACCTCTCTTACCCATAAACATACCAAGAGCTGCGTGAAAAATTATATCTTCTGGCTCCATAGCTATTTCTTCATCTGACATCCACTGCATAAATGTTTCAAAATTAAAAGCCAAAGATACAGCCATCATTCTACTACTAGATTTTGCTATATCCATTGGTATTTCTCTTAAAAATCCAGGATACCATTCTTTAAAGAATGCATTCTCAGCGTCAATCATAGTTCTTTTTAAATCAGCTCTACCTTTTGGAGTTTTCATTAAGTTATCTATATCTCTTAATCCGTTTTTTTCATTGATAGGTACTTTATAATCTTCAGGTAGACCTCTTTTCTTATCAGCTTTCTGAACTTTTCTAAGATGACTAAAGAATCCAGCGTTGTTCTTATAAACATTCTTTACCTCTAAAGCAAATTTCTTTCTATCGGCAAGATATGTTTCAGGACCAATACCTCTTGCTTTATCAGGCTCTAATTCATACTTACGATATCTTCTCTTACCCTTAACATATCCCGAAACTCTAGTCCATCCTGTTCTTACTATAGGCATACCTGAACCACCTGGTATCATTCTTAGTACACCAAGAGCGCTTCCAAGACCAACAGCATGCTTTAATGTTCCGCCTAAGTTTGGTAGAAAGTCAACGTCATCATAAGCCATTGATTCAAAACCAAGCATAGTTGTTTCAACAGCTGCGAATAAAGCAGCTTCTTCTATAGCATGACCAGCTAGATTTCCTAATACATGATTATTAGTAGCTTGACCAATAACTTGATTTAATCTTAAAGCTGGAAATTTAAATATTGATTTAGTTCCCTCTGTTACATATCCAATATTCTTTGCTATATCATCACCTAACGCCGCTGTAATCCTAGTAGCTGTTGCTGTATCAAATCCATTGTCTGTTAATTTTTTAAGTATAGCCTTAGGAGAATCTTCTCTAAAAGCTTTAGCAAAGTTCGTTCTATGCTTAACTGTACTAGCAAGCCTAGCTGCTCCTGTAGGAGTTCCTAATGCTCTAAGCTTACTTATTGGCTGCTCGAGAAGACTTTCTATAAATTCTCTTTCAGTTAATCCTCCAGTCTCACCATCTTTAACCTTCTTTGATACCCATTTGCTAAACTTCTTATCCTTTTGCATTACCTTTACAGAATCATCAACAAACCTTTTACTAAATTTATTTATACCACCAGGAGCCCATCTCCCAACTGCTTTCCCTAATATACTACCAGTCCATTTCATTGGTTGCATAAAACCAGCAGCTCCACCAACTCCTGTAGCAACTCTTTCTGCGAAGTTTTTAGGTAGAGCAGCCTCCCTTATATCAAAACCTGTAAGCTGTTCAATAGGGCTGTATAATAATTTAGGAGCTCCAAATGTAACTGTCTCACCAAATGTCCAAGCTCCTTTACCAAGTGCTTTTAGTAGATTAGTATCTGTATCTGGTTGGAATCTATCTTCGTCTTGACCTGACATTTGGGCTATCTCAGATAAAGTCCTACCGCGCCTTCTTTGTTGAGACATTTGTTGAGGAGGCGTAGGTGTGACATCAGTAATGCCACTTGACTTTCGCATTGCTCTGAGTTGCTCTTGAAATCTTATCGTTAGACTATCTTGAGGCATATATATTTATTTTACTTTCGGTGTTCAGGTAAAGCAGCTCTATTAGCACCTAACATTAAATTACCTAAAGCTCCTATAGCCTTAGACTGGTGCCATGACGAAGGATACACTCTATCCATAGAGAACTTTGATTTAGCTGCTTCAGCTTTAACCTTATCTTCTTTCAAATCATCAATTTGAGAACTTAGATTAGTTATCTGTGTCTCAGCTAATGATTTCATTTCATCAGCTCTATTGAAAAATTCTTCTTCTTCTTTACTTAATTTAACACCAGATGATTTTTTACTATTAATCATTGAAATTTGTGTATCAATATTTTGCATATCTTCTCTTTGACCAGCAATTTCGGCTGATAATAAACTCATTTGTTTACTAATAGAATCAGAATCTTCTGATAATGTTGAATTAGTAATAAGAGATTTCACATCTTCTTGTTGAAGTTGACCAGATTTTTCATTAGATAAATTAAATAAACTCTCTTGTAATTCATCATCAGAAGCTGCATATATTTCATCAAATGTAATTTCAGGTGATATATCATAATCTCCATGACCAAAATCAATCATCTCTTTTAAAATCAAAGCCTGATTCTTTTGAGTTTGCTGCATTTGATTTATCCTATCTTCAGTATATGTTGCATTAGGAGATAATTGAAACACATCAAATAATTCTTTTTGTAATTGAGTAGATTCTCCAGCGAGACCAGCATCCATATTATCTATATGGACACCAATCTGATTAGCTATATCCAATATAGGCTTATGATTACCAGCTTGAGACGCTACAACAGCTGAAGCAATTCTTTCGGATGTCTCTGGTGTAAACCCATATCCATATTTCTTTTTCCCTAATCTAGTAGCAAAGTTTTTAATATATTTCGCCTCATCTTTATGGTAAGTTTGTTGATACAAATACATTAGACCTGACTCTTCTAAAAATGCTTCAGCTTGATTACCAATCATTTGAGCATTAGAGGCTTGTAATAATTCAAGTCTTTGACCTGCTAACTGTATATCTTGCATCCTTTTCTGTTGAGCGAACTGCATTAAAGCTAGAGAGCTTTGTAATTTCATCTCTTCTCTTCTCTCTTCACTCTCTAACATCCTATTTAAAGATGCTAATACATCATATGGCTCTGCCATTATCCTCCTCCAAATATACTTGCGGCTGCTCCAAGACCAGCTCCTACTGCTCCCATAATACCTCTTCCTTTAGCTGATTTTGCTTGAGCATCAGCCGTTCTTTTTTCGTGTTCTAATCTTTGCTTTTCAGAACCTAGTCTACTTTTTTCACCTTCATACCACTCTTCTACACTAGCCATTGATTTACCTAAGTTACCTAATAAGCTTTGAGAACCTCTACCAAACTGTTGTTGTATTCTTCTATACTGTTGAGATGACCTAGCTTCGGTTCCTCCAGATGTAGCCAATCCACTTTTTTGTATAGCTTGTTGATATTGTTGTTGTAAATCTTCTTTGCTTTGACCAGTTTGCATAGAAAGGTCACCTAATTGTTGTGAATATTCTTGTCTCGCTACTTCTTCTTTAGAATCTTTAACACCATCAAGACCTGCTATTGATTCATCTATTCCTCTCATTTGCTGAGAAATCATTTGAGACTGAGCCCTAGCTTGAGCACCTTCTTCTTGAGCTCCTTTAATTGATGAATAAGCCCCTAATAAACCTTTACCAACAGCTATAGCTCCCATTACAGCAAAAGCCTCAGGTAGTCCTGTCTGAGGATTAATAGGTAATTTATCTAAACCAGCTGCTCTAGCAAGGGTAGCAGCTTCTTCTTTGTTCATATGAACAAGCATATCATCACCATATCTACCCTGTCTTGCTAGTTCTGATATATGATTTTGAGCTACTGAATTATTATACATTATTTAATTTCCAAATCCATAATTATTAAAATCATCATCAAATAATTGACTTAATTCTTTATCCAATTTAATACCCGCTTTTGATTTCTTAAACTTATCTATTTCTGACTGTGATGTTTGAGGCATATCTAAAGTTTTTCCACTTGGAGTAGGTCCTTGAATAAGAGGTTCTGCTGAACCTATTGGAGGACCTTCTTGAGTAGGTCCTTGTATGATACCAGATTCCTCAGCTAACGTAGGTTCTTTCTTTTCTTCTTTTACTTCAGGAATAACTGGTGATTCTTTAGTTTCAGTTTCTTTAACTTTACCAGTATCTCTATCTCTTCCAAACGCCTGTTCTTGTTGTTGAAGTTTAAATTCAGCCATTATATCAGAACCAGAAATAGTAGCTCCTTCTTTTTCCCACATCTGTTCTTCTCCCATAATCTTACCCCATAAACTTCTTTCTACTGGCTTAGCTCCTAAAGCCTCTGCAGCTTGTCTTGTTTCTGTAGTCCTCTTTCTTTTTCTACCAATATTACCAACTAAGTCAAGACCTTCAGAAATCATACCAACAGTTGTTGATAAATCACTAGCTTTTATACCAGCTAATTGAGCAGAGCCTTCTCTTTGATATCCAATGTTTGCAACATCATAAAGACTAGCTTGATGTTTAGCTGAAGCTCCTGCAGCTGCTTTATACGCGCTTGCTAATTTAGATTGTGCCATATAATATTATCCCGTTTAATTTACTATAATTCACTAGTCTTATCAAAGTCATATTATCTTATAATTCCTTCAGCTTTTAAAGCTCTAATAATTAAATTTAGTTTACCAGCTAATGTACCAACAGCAGATTCTAACTCAGTAACAGTAGGAGTACTACTAGTTGTAAGTGTATTCCCAGAAAAGCCTGAACTGGAATCATCTAACTCATTAAGTAATAAAGGTATATTAAACTTTTGAGAAGTATCTTTTTTTGTAATCTCTTTTAATTCTTTAATTTGTGTCTGAGCTCTATTTAAAGCTCTTCTCTCAAATTGGTTCATTCCTTCAGTAAAATCTGACATTATCTTACACTCTTTACTCTATAAACTATTTCTATATTATCAATCTCTAAAGTACTAGGTACTGTTTGACTTCCATCTGGCTGTAATATTAACTGAAATGAATTAATATTGTTAGCCTGAGATGATGTAGCTGGTTTCATACTAGCAATTTTAGTTACATTACTAGTTGTAGATAATTCAACAGTTGAATCTTCAGCATCTCCAAAGTCAGCTAAGTCAGAACCACCTTCATCAAATGGATTAGTCTTAACTGAAAAATTATAACTAGTAGCGGCTCCATTAGTTCTATACGTTGCTTGTAATTCTGTATCAGCATTTGCTTTATATGTAACATAAACTGCGTAAATTTTTTTTCTAACACCTGGTAATCCAAAGTTTATATCTTTTGTTTTAATTTGAAAGTTACCTGAACTATCTGGGTCTGGGTCCCATTTAACAAAATCATTCTGTTCGTTTGTATGCATATAAATTAAATCATTTTGAAATACAATAAAGTTGCTTTTTTTCTGACTGTCTGTCATTTTAGAATCACCAAATGTCCAACTCCTTGTAACCATATCATATAAAAATATATCACCAGAGTTAGAAACAGCTGCGTTGCTCTTTACAACTATTAATTGTCTTTTCTTTGGTAGATAACCAATCATACTTGAGGCTGAAGTTGTATCAACAATATGAGATTGCCAAGTTGTATCATCAATAAGCTTCTGACCATTCTTTTCAAGTAGATTAGTTACTTGTCTACCATCATATAAATAACAACCAAGTTTATTAACCCAAGCTATTCCATAATCTGTCTTACAAACCATAGACGGATGATTAACTCCTTTATATTTATGAACATCTTCTAAAAATTCTACACCTTGAGCTACATTAATTATATATAATGTTTCTTGTTTAAATTGAAGTATTCTATCTGCAAATGTTTCAAGCTTAACAATAGATTCACCATCACTAATAGAAGCTTCTACAACGCTAGTTGATGGGAAAATATCAAATTTATTAGGAGGGCTTTTTAACATAGCATCTCCTTTTATTTCAGTTGAACCATCCTCATTAATGACTTTAACATTACCTATATAAACTCTACGACCAGCTATAGTAGCTGTACCGTAATTAGCTTTTACAGCAGCTTCTGTGTCTGATATTCCAGTTCTACTAAGATATGTATCAACCAAATTAGGCGTTGCCAAATAATCATGGTCTACATGAAAAACATATTCTACATCAGCTACATTATGTTCAACATCAAATTCTTTTCCACTAGCCAATACCCTAGCTACTCCTTTTACAAAATCATATTCTATTTGAGCACACCAAGGAGAAAACGTATCTCCACCAGAATCTCTTACATACCATACAGCTCCAGTTATTCTTCTATTAAAATTAGTACTAGCTCCATGCTCTATATAAAATTTTGTTATTGGAGCATATGTAGAATTTGTAACACTTTGCTGTCTATTAGCTTCAGTATCAGTTCCATCATACAATACTCTTATTAAAGACTCTTGATTGCCATCATAAATAAATGAAACACCATGTTGCCATATAGTATCCCAACCAGAAGCTACAATCGGAGAAGCTGGAGCGGCTGCAATATTAACCTCAAGAAATACATTCGGTAATCCAGCTGATACCAAAGATGCGTGATTTGTTGTTGTAATAGTTCCATCTGTAACCTTAATACTTTTTACTTTAACATGAGATATAAGAGCTCCTAGGGATGTATTTGAAACACTAGCTCTTACACCATCAGTATTACCACCATTAGTAAATGCTTGAGCATTAGCACTTCCATCATGAAAATTATTTCCAAGACTAAATGTATATGTTATATCTTTTGTATCACTAGCTGTCATACTTCCCATTTCACTTTTAGTAGTAGCTTGCCACGACACTCCAGAGTCTCCATTAAAATCAGTACTGCTAGCAGAGCCAGCGCTACCAACTGTTAAAGTAAAATCTGCTTGAAAGTCAGTTTCACCAGGTATAATACTACCGCTATATCCTGATGTAGTTATTGTAACAACTACTTCTATACCAGCCATAAAATTATCAACATTATTGTCAAACCATGTATCTTCATCAACAAAAACAGAAGTAGAAGCTGTGGGTGACACAGTATGGTTTTGACCTGCGCTTATACTATAATCTGAAATAGTTGGGTCCCATTGAGAGTCAGAAGCTGGAGCTGAAACAGCTTGGTCATAATCAAACCATCCATCTGATGAAACAGTAGATGTAACAGATTGAAATAAAGTTCTTTTTATATAACCATACCATTTTGAATTATTATTTAATTCATGATTCCCATCTGAAATTCTTAGACCACCTTCCATAGAATAAAATGTTGGCTTAGCGCTAGCTGTAGTACTACTACCTATATCAATTACACCACTACTTCCAGACCCATCATCAGCATCATCCCAATCGCCAACAGATGAGCTATAAACCCATACTTGACCATCAGCACCATCATACATAGCAAGATAATCATCTCCAGTAGCATTCTGACTAGCTCCTTTATCTTCAGCTCCTAAATAATCACTTTTCCAAGAATGAATACCATATCCTTCTTTCATAGTTCCAGTAATACCACCATTATCAGCTGTCGCTCCTGTGCCTAAAGCGGCAGCTGTGCCACCCATCATCTTAATCTTACCAAGTTCATCAACCATAGCGTCTTCTAGTGTAACAAGTTGATTGTCATCTATATCGCTAGGGTTCGCTTGAGTATTTAAACCGCCATGAAACTGGTCTATTTTATATATCTGCTTAGGCATTAAAGCTCAACTTCACCCATAATTATATCTTGAGCGTGAACTGGTAAATCACAAATACATGGTAAATCTTCAGGGTCATCATGTTCAAACATATCTACCCTAAGACCACCTTCTTTGCCTCTTACTGAGCCACCTTCTATAATTGTATCAAGAGCTAATTGCTCTTCTTCAGAAAGACTTTCTATCTCTTCTGATTGTCCCCTCTGC
>TARA_R100001594_G_scaffold1172_1_pt1 | contig 13026 bp, 5 predicted proteins | sample TARA_R100001594 | Tara Oceans TARA_R100001594 (sample SAMEA2622752) | marine metagenome | biome: marine biome (ENVO:00000447); feature: marine epipelagic mixed layer (ENVO:xxxxxxxxx); material: "saline water (ENVO:00002010), including plankton (ENVO:xxxxxxxx)" | depth 150 m | reverse complement strand
GGCTTCATTCTAGCTTCTAATTTCTCTTTAATAGATGCTAATCCTTGTTTGGATGTAGTATTCTCAAGTCCTTCCATAATAGAGCCAATAAATGCATCAACTCCATTATCTAAAGTCTTCCATGTTTCATCTATGATTTTTAAATGTTCTTTTACTGCTTGTTGCATACCATGACTAGTAATTTTATTGCCATTCGCATCTTTAAAATCTTTAACATGATCTTCAATCTTTATATTTTTAACGCCTTGTGATGCAAGCTTAGCATACATTTCAGGGACAGATACTTCTATATGATGTAATAACTCTGTAAATATTCTACCTTCCTCTTCTCTATAAAATTTATCTTCTAACGCTCTGAGTTCTTTAAGTTTTTGTTCAGCTCCAGGCTTTCTATTTACATAATCAGCAGTGGAAGACATAATATCATTCTCTAATTTATCAGCTTTAGCTTTAACAGTCTTTCCTCTTAATGCTGCAGTGACGCCAGATACTATACTTTCTTTTTCATAGCCCCTAGATATAGCCTCTTTTCTTATATAACTTATAACATTATTATACATAGTAGAGTGCTTTTGCTGTCTACCTTTTAATGAATGGCTTATATGAATAAATTGTTCGAGCATCCCCTTTACTTCTGGATTCCTATTAGCTATAGCAGCTGATGTATAAAGCATTTCAGTAACTCCTCCAGCTAATTTTCCTTTACGGATAGCTTTGGATACTGAATTGATTTTATTTTTTAATCCTCTAAATTGACCTTTACTTATATTAAAGTAATCTACATCTTCTAGAGTCATATTAAGTTCTGATTCAACTAGATGAATAAAGGCCTCTTCTCTATTCTCTTCAGGCATATGTTTCTTTATATAAGCATCATTAGAAAAGCTATTCCAAAGCTTTTTAACTTCATTTACATTGCCTTTAGCGCCACATGCTTGGATTACATTCTTTCCCATCTAAACTCCTATACTCTTGTGCAACTAAACAAATCATCTAACCTACCTTTAGCAGGTTTAGTAACTATTTCTGATGCTTGTTTAGCCATAACTTCACCAAATAAAGCTTTACCATAGCTCATAGCATCAACTGGATTTAACGTTATTCCATTACCCATCTTAGTATTAGCACCTATCATTATAAATAGTTCGTTATTCATAAGATCAGGGCTTACTATAGGCTCTAATCCAGCCTCTGTTTGTTTATTATTAAATCTTCTAGATACAAATCCATATATATCTTTATTAATCTTAGACATTAATGTATTATATGTTATAGGATCTACCAATCTATTATTAAGCATAAGCTCATTTATTCTTGACAATCCTTCTGCAGCTTGATCGAACTCTCCTTCTCTTCCAGCCATTTTATATATAGCTCTAAAGAACGCAGTAGCATGGTCGAAGCTAGGACCTGATCTGTAAGGGTCTGTTGTACTCATATCTCTATCTACATAGTATTTAGTATAACTATCAAACATACCTATCATTTCAGAACCAAACTTAGGGATTCTAAGCATTTGATCTATCATGCCATTGCTATCGGCACCTAACATATTGGTATTACCAGAGAATAGATTTCTATATATACCATCTCTTTTAGCTAGTATACCTAATACCTGCTTATAATAAGAATCTTCAGCAGCCTTTTTTGATACATAATTAATCATTCTTTTATATCTTTTAGACGATACAGTAGCAATAGGTATAGCCCTATTATTATATACCCCAGCATTATTTTTCATTTGCTTTGGAGCAGCATAATTCCACAAGAATATCATACCATGCTTGTCAATCATTTGATCCATTGTTTCAGCAAAGACTTCATTGTATGTGTCTTGATCAGGTCTAAATTTAAGTCTCAATCTTTGATCTTCAGTTAGCAACGAATGATCGCCATATGGCAATGATTCTTTCATATTAACATCATCAGCAAAAAAAACTCTTTCCATGTTTTTAATAGATGCCAAGTCAGATCCAAAGTCAGTTCTAGCTCCTTTGAAATTAGACAACTCTGGAGCTAATGTATAATGCTGTATTGTTCCTTCTCTAACTTCCTCATTGTTTTGTATAGATATTAATCTACCAAATTCTGGAAGATGTTTAGCCATCTTAGTTTCTTTGTATTTTTTAGATAACTCAACTCCCAACACTTCTTTAAGATACATTTCTTTCTCTTCTATTATCTTATTTAGTGCTTGTTTTTGTTTTTTAGTTTTAGATTTGTATATTTGAGACTTGGCCCATTTAATAGCTTTGATAGCTTCATTCTTCTTTTTAAAAGCACCCATAATATTTGATGCAAATGCATCTTCATCAATAGCTCCTTCTAAAAACTTATCTAACTCTCTATCTAGTTTAATATAATCATCTTGTAATAAAGCTACTCTATTCTCATGATTTAATGGGTCTTGAGAATATATTCTTTGCAATGATTGCTCAAAAGGAGAACCACCATCACCATTGGCAACCCTTGCTCCTCTAGATATTACATCTTGATGAAATGGACCAGAGCCACGTTGTAACCACCAATATTTATTCTTTTCATCTGGAACTGATTTCTTTGTTTTGTAATCCCATTTTTTAGGAGTATTTTGAGATTCAGGAAACATAGATTTAAACTCGTTAGTATTTCCATATTTATACTTAAGCTTTTTATATACGCTAGAATTTAAATTTTTAATATGCTTAAAATAATCTCCTCCTATACTAATGTAATCAGAGTAATCTGCTTTTCTACTATCTCCAGTTCCATCATAAACATCAGTACCTAATTGTAACATTTTACCATATTCTCTCATAACTGTTCTTATCATATCTTTTTCAAGGTCAGATAAGTTCTTATTGCTTTCGCTGCCATCTCTATTAAGCTTTTTAAATAATCTAATTCTTTTTTTCTTATTTGGATTATTAGCTTTTTCTCTTAAGAATCCTATTCTATCTGAATTAACCTCAGTTCTTGTAACAGATTCATCTATTAAAGGAAATAAATAATTGTCTAACCAGTCTTCCATATGAGTAAATAAACTTCTATCTGCTTGAGCATCTATAATAGCCTGTCCCTCCAAAGCTGTTCTCATAAACCATTCTTTATTATCCCAGTCAATAACAATTTGTTCTCCATCTCTATTTGTAAATAATAACCCCATTTCATTTCCAGCAGCATCTTTAATAGTGGATGATATATCTTTCAAATGATTAACTTGTCTTGTCATTTTTTGAACAACACCTATCCCATGCTTAAATGCTTTGACATCTGCAGCAGATTCTCTCCATGCAGCATTAGCTCTTGCAGAATTATTTGAAACTAATTGAAGTCCAGGCACTTCAGGTGTAAATTGTCCAGGCTCAACACCAGGTATCCAATACTCATTCATATCATTAATATGTTTAAATGTTTCGTCACTATTCATCCACATGTAATGAGCTTTATCTACATCGTAATCACCCTCAAACACAGATAATACATCATAGTCATTAACAATCATAGAGTTGCCAAACTCTTCTTCTAAAAATCCTTTAACGCCCAATACCATCATATCATTAGGTCTAGTTCTTGGAAATCTAGTAGTAGTAATAGCTATTTGATAATCTGTTGGCATAGCATCTAATATATTATACAACTGTCCCATAGTAGTAGCTTGGTCAAAGATATTCTTATCATTGTCACTTAATGTTTTTCTAAAATCATCTAAATCAACTACTTCATCAGCAGTCTTGCCAGGATTACGCTTAATAAGCTTAACTTTCATATCTGGATTATCTGGCATTCTTATTGAAGATTCCATTTCAAAGTGAGGCATTACCATCTCACCATATTGAACCATCTCACCATCAACAAATATACTTTGTTTTAAATTTCTATATTTAGGATTGATTGATTGTATCAATACCGACTGTCCACCAAACCTAGTTCCATTTAACTCTGTTTCAGGAGTAACCTTTGGATCAATAAGCTTTCTTTTTAAAATATTCATCACTATTCTATCTCCAAAAGCCAATGGATTAGAATGTTTGTCAGCTTGTAACCATTGTATAAATGCTCCCATGTTCTTACCACTAGCACCTGATTCCATCATAGAAGACATTGCAAAGTCAGTATCTATTCCCTGCAAATCTAACATAGCATGTCTTAACATAGCTGGATTAGAATAGATTTTTTGTATTTGCATCATAGCTTCATTTAATGGCGCTTCTATATATTTAGAGAATATTTGCTTGCTAGTACCTGAATCAGCATAATTCCATAAAGCATTAGATAATTTAGCATTAGCCTTCTTTTTAGGAGCTTGTATTATACCTAGTGAATTGAAATCCATATTAATAGTATTGCCTAATAAAGATCCATCGGCTTGATTGGTATCAAATAATACATCGATATGTTTTTGTATTAACTTTTGACCAAATGTTTCATTGGGATCAGCTCCTATCTTAGCTCCTGACTTGGCTAATAGCACGTCTAAGCCTTGATTTTTGCTAAATACATGTTGTATAGTAGGATCATGGATAAATACAGTTTTACCATACATATTCTTACCTGCTTTATTAGAGCTTATAATAGGTTTAAATACAAAATGTGTTCCATCAAAATCTAAACCATAATACATTGATAGCATTTTAGCGAAGTCAGTTGATATATATGATATACTATCAAATCCAGTAACATCTTCTCTTCCAGGTTGTAGATCTTCAAATGTTTTGTTTATGCCTAAATCTTTTAAATCTTTATTTAATCTATTCTTAACTGATGTGCCAAATCCACTACCTTCAGTATCATCAAATACAGCTAAGCCATACCCATCTTGGTTCCTATATTTATTTATAACATTAATTTCATCAGGATTGACTGCAAGATTATCTAATGCAGCTATACCATCTGATGTTAATTGTTTTGCTGATGGAGTATAAAATAATGAACCTCTTTTAGATGTCTTTTTATATAGCTCTCCGCCTTGTGATTCTAATAGCTTTAAAAATCTTGTTGGCCCAAGCATCTTTTCATATATCATAGAACGTAAAGCATCTTCATGGTAATCAAAGTTATACTTTTCTTTCCTCATATTTTCTCTAAGGTTATCCATTCTAGTAATAATATCTTGATTCATTTTTCTTCTATATGTACCGCCTTCATCATACTTGGTAAACATATTTTCCCAAGCTAACAATACCTTATCAGCATCAGATTTTTTAATTCCAATAGGAGGCAGCCAATCAGCTATTTGTAACATACTTAATCCAGTAGTTCCATCGGAACCTGTAATATCAAATTCATTACCATCTATTTCATATTTAGATAGTTCATTTAGGTTTTTTTCAAATAAAGCATATGCAGCTTTTTCATCATCTGTATGCCTTGTTTTACTACTAGCAAGAGTAGATAAATCTATAATTCTTTTTCTTGCAAACCCAGCCTTATCTCTAATCCTAGTTATAGCTACAGGGTTTATAATAAAATAATCTAATCCCATTCCATCCAAGAATTGCATTAATTTATTGTCTTGCATAGTACTATTACTAAAATCCAAACCATTATCTCTAAAACCTATCATTTTGACTGTCTTAGAATTTACCTTGCTGGCAACTAAACTAGCCACATCAGCTCTTACTTGTCTAAATTTAGCACTATTAGGATTTAATGTAGAAGCTTTAACCTTAACAAGATTATCTCCTTGTTTAACTTCTACAGTCAATTCATTCATAATATCTTGTATCCTATTAGGATTGGGATCTCCAAGCCCATTGTCTAACCTAATGTGATTAGAAATAAAGTTATTCTGATCTATTAATTCTTTTAGTTCAGGAGAATACTTTTCAAAAAACTCTGATTGAGATAAATGTTTTGAGCCTATAGTGGTATCATGAGTTCCATCCATCATAGCATGATATTGTTCTTCAGCCTCTTTTATATATGCATCTACATCATTAGTAGTTACTCCAGCTCTATCTATCTTCTCTTGTATCTCTTTGATTCTTGCTTTAGTTAATGAATCTAAATCATAACTAAATCTTCTTGAGCCAGGACCTTGATCCACTTTAAGTATATTATTAGCTTTTAAAAATGCCATTAACTTAGAAGCATTATTTGGATGTAATTGCATAAAAGCAATCATACTATCTCTAAATTTATCATTACCCTCTATCCTGTTTATAAAATCTACTAAATCATCTTTAGCAATTTTAGCTGTTTCACCTACATTATTATGTATTCTATTATATATATCAGATACAATAGTATCACTAACAACTGCAAGAGGTTCTTTTTCTACTCCAATAACCTCTGGTCCAGCTTTTTTCATTTCATCAACAACTTTGTTATACGCTTCAACTTGATCTTTGACATTTTGATCTATAGAATTAGTCTTTAATTTTCTAATTGTAAATCCAAACTTACCTTTTTTAGATGAAGAATTATACTTAACTACATCAAAACCAGATATATTAAGCTCCATTAAAGCATCTATATGTCCACTAGTTAAATTAGATCCAGCTATATTATCAGTTATAATAGTTCTTACTATATCTCTAGTATACATAGTAAGCATACCTTCGCTAGTATTTAATCCTCTTATACCTAATTGATTTGCTAGACTAAATTTACCACCTATAATATTGTTATAATCTATTTGTATTTCAAGACCAGATGTATCAGGATCATATTGATTTTTAGCTGACATAATACTATGTATTGAATTTAATAATTTATATGCAGAGGATCTATCAGCATCACTAGGAGCATTAACAATATCAACATTACCTATATCTCCTTTAATAAAATATGTATCTGTTAAAGAGTCATCAGATCTAACTAGTATGCCAGAGTTAATTAAAGCTTTTTTAATTTCATCATGATCAACATTCTTCCTGTCGAATAAGGTTGATATAGCTTTCTTGGCTTTTTTAATCTGATTTATTTGTAAGAATCCAGCAATGTCAGGCATTTCAGCAAAATTAATAGGTATTTTATTACCTAATTGATTATTAATCATACCCTCTGCTTGGTCTAAGTATCCTTTTACTTGTTCAAATGTCTCTTCATTGTTAATAAACTTAATATTAGTATCAGGATTTGTATTTTCTTCTGCTCTACCTATCTGCTTAGCTGTCTTAACTAAGTTATTTATCTTTATTACTGTTTGATTTAATGCAGCCACAGCTTCATCGCCACTTAGTACACTACCATCCTCAGCTTTTAATCCTGTTAACTCTCCAGCTCTAGCAGCTCTCCTCATTTCTTCAGACACATCTATTTGTTTAGGTATCTTACCAAACATCTCATTATCAGTAATAGGAATATCCATTCCAGGCTCTCTCAATATAGTCTTAACTGTCTCAACTATTTGATCTTCAAATAACTTTGCAGAAGTTTCAACCTGCTCATCCATAACAGTTCTGAAATCTTCAATATCTCTTATCTTTCCACCCTCTAATACGTCCCATTCTTTATTCTTAATTCTGTTTTGAATTTGTCTAGCTACTTGTACAGGTATTTCATCTAAAGATAATACATGTTCACCTTCTTTAGCTGTGCCATTTAAATAATAATGTAGTTCTTCAAATATAGATAAATCTTCTTTACCAGAAGCCATTGCAACAGACTCTTCACCAGGCTCTAATGACCTACTAAATGTATCATATTCGGTAGTAATAATACCAATACCAGGATCTCTCATATCATCTTGTATAGATCTTAAATTCTCATGATTGTTCATTGGATTTAATTCAGCCACACCAGCAGCACCAAACGTAGGTATATCCGCTATTAATTGCTTAGGTTCTATACCTAAGGACGATAAACCCTTCCTAACGTGATTAACTCTTCTTCCTAGGTCCATACTACTAGGCATACCTTTTCTACCCATAAAGGCACCAATAAGGAACTGTGTAGCTAAACTCTCTGGAGCCATTTGATCAAGATTATCCATCTCAGCAAGTACAGGCATATTGAATATTGCACCAGTCAATAGCATTCTTTTCCAGTTATCAGATATATTTTCCCATTCTTCTTTTGCAGCCCATTTAATTAACTCTTTACCTTGATCACTAGTGGCCCCAGTCATTGCCCTTCGTAGTATTTCAGCTTTCGTCTCCTTTCCTAGTAGTTTACCATCTATCGTCTTACTGTCCAGCATCTCTGGGCTTCTAAAATCTACATCAATTTTTTGTCCTTGATAATCAACTGTTCTTGTATATATAGGATTAGCTTCATTTGTTTTCTTAAATCCAGCATGTATTTTTGAATGAGATACAAGATCTTCATAGCTCATATTCCTAAATGTACCTCTAGCAAATACACCTTTTATCCCATCCATAAAATCTTTTCTAAATGAAGAAGCTTTTCCACCAGGCATAAACCTTTGTACGATACCCATAGAAGCACCAATACCAACACCCCATAATGGTTGGAATTTGTCATAAGGTCTATCTTGAGCATAGGCTCTAGGGAACTCCATTAATCCGTCAATAGTACCCCATATAACAGCTTCATTAAGCATCTCACCAAACATCCATCCTTTTTTACCAGGATATCTAGCTTGCATTAATCCTATAAAGTCATCAAATGATTGTGTTCTCATATTTTTATTAAACACTTCTTTTAATGCGTTACCTTCTGCTCTAGTTATAACCCCTTTTTTAATGTTATTTTCAACAGTTTTATTTAAAATCTTTTTAGATGTACCACCAAAGTTCTTAGCTAAATCAGAAGACCACTTAGCTTTTTGATTTAATGTTTGATATTTAGCGGTTGCTTGAGATACTACAGAGCTAATACCTTTACTAGCGCCTTGTTTAGTAGCTAATTTAGCACCTTCCCCTGCTACTTTCTTAGTAACGCCTGATATAGTTTGTTTACCAGCAGCTTTAATAAATGGTTTAGCAGCAAACCCCAATGCTTTAACTCCTACTTTCATAGGTGCACCAAGCATAAATCCACCAAATCTACCTAATACTTCACCAGCAGAGCCTAATCCTGTCTCTGGTGTTATAGGATCTATACCTGCTTGTTTGGCTATAACTCCTGGGATAGCGAATCCTGCCTCATCCAATGCACCCCATGCAGCATTTCCTAAGAAATCATACAAAGAGTTTCTATCTTTAGTTTCTACTGGTTGAGTTAATAATCCTGGAAGGTAACTATCTTGTCTTGGAGCCTCTTGAGTTCCGCCTAACTCATTAATATAATCTTCAAATGCACTTGTATAAGTCATTTATTCCCCTTTTTTCTGCGTATTATCTGGTACCCCTAAGTCTTTTACTGTAAATATATCAGCCATTATTGTCCGCCACTTGTTCTATATAAATCTGGTAAATCATCTAAGCTTTCTTGTATTAATCTTTCTAAATTCTCTTTAGCAGTCTCAGCTTCCTGCCTCTCTTTCTCTAAAGCTTCAAGCCTAGGAGCTCTTAAACTGCTAGTACTAGAAACCTGACTAGGAGATAGCTGTCCTGCAGAAGTATGTCCTAATAAATAGTTTAAAGACTCTAATGCAGCTTCCTTATCTTTAATTGTATTATATAATTTACTACCTGCTTCACCTATCAACGCAGATTGTCCTGCATTAACTACACTTTCAGCTTGCCTTCCACCAAAATAAGGAGTTTTATAAAACAGATCATCTCCCTCTGTATGTTCAATTTCATGCATTTGATCTAATGATTTATTTAACTCTGCTATTTCAGCCTCTAATGCCCATTTTTCAGCATATGCATCTTTATATGCATCATTAGCCTCTATATATTCTTGTCTTTCCCTGGCATAAGTATTTGTTCTTTCAGCAATTAAATCATCCGTTATCCCAGATAATATAGGAGTTACATCATCGATTCCAGCGTCTGTTCTGCTAACATATTGTTTAAACTCACCTAACTCAACTGGATCCATCCTAGTAACTACATAGTTTTTTAACTCTTCATTTTGTATATTATTTATATCTTCATATGCATTAGGATTAATCTTAGGATCATATTCTGTTGTATAAGCATTCTCCCAAGATGCATACAATATATCATCATCAGTATATTGAGCTATGGAATCTCCTAACATAGTTATATATTGAGGATCTACACCTTTTTCAGTTAATACTCTAATTCTTTCTGCGTCAGTTCCTAATTGAGGTTGTCCTGTTTGTAATTGTGGACCAGCAAAAGGATCTGTGACATTCATATTGCCAGTAACATTTTCTGTTTGGAATGCTTTTAATGCAGTATCCAAATCTTGTGGTATAGCAGTAGGTTCACTAAAATCTGTTAATGCAACTGATTGTTTTTCATATGCATTACGTGTATTAGATATAGTCTCCATTTCATCAAATAAAGGCATTATATAATTTTGTGCTAATCCAGGGCTCTCTTTTATTAATTGCTTGATTACTGCATTATTTCGGCCACCATTCTTATAGTGTTGATGCATCCATTCTAACGGTTGAGAAGCTGTCATTAATTGATATGTAGCTGAGAAGTCTCTTGCAAAATCATCAAGATCCATTTCTTTACCAGTATTAGGATTGTAATATTGAGTCTCTCCATCATCATTTACAGACTTTAATCCAGCTCTAGTTTGCCATGCACCTGTTGCATCCATAAGTGTATTAACAGTTTCTTGAGCAGTAGTATATGCAGGTTGTGTAATAAGATTCTCTAGTTGAGTTTGTCTCATTGCAACTTCATTAGTTTTATATGATTGATATTTCTCAGCATCCATAAACTGAGGATTCATTAATACACCTTGAAAATATGAATCAGATCTGCTTCTTATCTTGCCTTTATTTATATTCCACCAATCACCTTCAGTCATAGCCTCAGCCATATCTTCTGCAGATGCACCGCCAGGCAATAACTCGTCTCCATCCATATCAAATAAGCCCATATTAATCATATTTAAGGCATCATTATATCCTATATTCTCACTTAAAGTTAATTCATTTATAGCAGCTTTATCTCTTGAATAATCATCATGCGTATAAGCACCAGCACTTTCATCTTGAGTTCCATATGCAAAGCTAGATGCATCACCTAGGCCAGCAGAAGCTCCAGCTAATTGCCATTTAACTCCCTCTTGTTGAGCCATCATACTATTCTTAGTATTTATACTACCATCATCATTGTATTCATAATACTTTGGATCAACTTGATCTAATGTTTTTAATTGTAAAGCTCTTTCATGAGCTAATGCACTTTCTTGCTTCCTTCTATTATTTTCCATTAATAGATATGGAAGTTCATTTAAAAACTTATCTAATGCATTTGTAAATTGCTCTGCCATTATAAATCACCCATATATTTTTTTGGTTCTGGTTTCTCATCTATAGAAGTTTCACCTCTATTATAAAGCATAGGACTTTTATACAAAGGTTTATTTAAACTATCCATTAAACTAAATTGTTGCTTAACATTTTCTGGAAAATTATCATATACAGCTTGATGTAAGACTTGTTCTTTATTAGCAAGCTCTAATTGTAATGCTAATAACTGATCTTTTTTACTTAGTTTCTTTTTTTTCTTTTTTTTAAATAAATTAAACATATTATTCTTTTCCTGGATCCTTATATTTTTCAGCCTTAGCTTGGACCCAACCTTTATTGTATCTATTACTTAATTCTTTTTTGCTACTTCTATTCCAACTTTTCCAATTATCCCACTCGCTCTTGCCTACATCTTCCATATATGCTAAGAACTTTCTTTCTTTGGCATTATCATAATAATTATCTAATATGCTCATTTCCCAGTGGCCATCAGCTCCATGTATATCCTTTGCAATATCTACTACATTTCTATTACCGTCTGTAATTTCATCAGCAAGGCTGCCAGCTATAGAATATTGAGCATTTAACCAATCTCTTTTAGTATCTTCAATAGCAAGGGTATCTGCTTGTCCTTGAACCTCTTGTTCTTGCTCAAACATAGACATTAAATTTTCCATACCTTGAGCCATTTCTCCAGATGCAGCAAAGCCCATTTTACCAGTTTGGCTAAGTAATTGCCTTTTTTGATTATTTAATTCGAATCTAGCCTTCCTACTTGCAAGAGCTTGTTCACTTTCTAATAACTCTTCTCTTGCTGGATCATATTCTTCAAAGTATCCATGTAAATCTTGAGGTATATTTTCTCCTGTAAGAAAAGCATCTAAACTATCATATATTGTATTTGTATTTGGTACGTATTTATCTGCCATTGTTAACTTTCTAATTTAGGATAAAACAAACTATCTGGCTCATCTGGAGCTAAGTCTGCTAATGTATTTTTTAATTGATCTTGAAGTCTTTTTTGCATCATAGTAGAAAATCCATCTTCAATTTCAGATCCCATATATCCTTGAACTCCGCTACCTGGGACAATATCTTTTGCAACTTTTTCTTTACCTTTTTTTAATCCAAATTGCTCTAACCCAGCTTGAAATAATTGTCCAGGGGAAGTCTTAACTTCTCCCACAGCTTTTGTTCCTGCTTTTAATTTTCCAAGAATGCCTGCTCCTTCTGCGCCTTTAGCGCCAGCTTTGAATGCTTCGCCACCTCCTCCTAGGGTAAATATAGAAAATGCATCGCTTGCTGCACTAAATGCTCTGTTTAGCTCTTCGGCTTTATCTGCTTCGGATAATTGTCCTTGTATATCTCTAGACTCTTGCTTATAAAACCTGCCTTTATAATCTAATGTATCCTCTCCACTAACAGAAACATCTCCAATTTTACTGCCAATATAAGAACCTGCACCAGCCATTGCTGAAGCAGCCAGTAAAGATGAGCCAGCTGTAAAAGGCGCAAGTGCGACACCAGCAACTACACCAGCAGCTCTTCCTATAGTGCTAGCCATTTTATTCTTTTTAGCGGCATTCTCAGCTGCTTGAGTTGCCCTTCTTAGATCAGCTCTGTCTTGCGCTTTATCGCGAGCAAGCATATAACTAGCTCTAGCTCCATATCTTCTAGACATCAAAATCTCCTTTTAAGATAAATTCCTTCATCGTAATATATAATACCATTATGCTATTTTGCAAACTAAAGGTATAATACATTTGTTATTTTTTTTATATTTACAGTTA
>TARA_R100001594_G_scaffold8675_1_pt1 | contig 13065 bp, 7 predicted proteins | sample TARA_R100001594 | Tara Oceans TARA_R100001594 (sample SAMEA2622752) | marine metagenome | biome: marine biome (ENVO:00000447); feature: marine epipelagic mixed layer (ENVO:xxxxxxxxx); material: "saline water (ENVO:00002010), including plankton (ENVO:xxxxxxxx)" | depth 150 m | reverse complement strand
TATTTTAACCAACGTTCTAAAGTTCTATCATTTAATCTATAACTAAGTGGCTCATTAAGAGGTGATCCAATATCTTGTGCTCTACTAAACAAAGGTACATCTGTTTCATTAAAATATACTCTATCAATAAATTCTTTTGCTTCTTTTAATGAATTTGCAGAATCTTCATTCATATAAGAATAAACATCTTTTCCTTCTGGAATTTCACCAAAACCCCAAACTTTATAAGGAGCACCTGCTCTTTGTTGTAAATCTTCAATTGCAAAACCTCTATATTCATAAAGACCTGATTCTATTTTTTTAAGTTTATTTGTTGTTCTACTAAACAAAGGTATGTCTTGAGTTTGTGTATCAGGTGCATTAGCAACTTGTAATGCATAATCTATATCATTTTTATTAAATCTTCGTACCATTGCTATTGGACCAACAGAACTATCTGATAAAAGAGGAGTTTCAAATCCAGTATCATATTGACTAGATAATGTATTTATTCCTATATCTACAGGATTATTTATTACATCTTTAAGTTCTGTAATATTTGGTCGTTCTTTAATAGCAACCACAACAGGTATTGTTTGAGCACCTTCTAATTGTAAAAGTGCTGCTCTATGTCTACCTTCGTGTCCTGTTACTTTTCCTGTGTTATCAATATTTAAAAATATTGGATATGTTCTATTATCTACTTTTGCAGGATCAAACTTTCCAAATTCTTTTTTAACTTCTTCTTTAATTCTATTTATTTCTTGAGGACTTTCTGTTGTTAAATTTAAAAAAGTATCAATAGGTAAACGCATAACAAATGCATTAGGAATTTTTTCTCCTTTAAATCTATATTCATCAAAACCTACAAATGTATCTATATCTTTACGATTTAAATCCATATACGCAGGACTTGTATCTGTAGCTGCTCTACTAAATAAAGGTGGTTGTTCTGGAGGCAACTCTGCACGTTGTCGTATTAAATCTTCTTGCCTAGTTTTTAAACCATCAATCCTACGCATATCTTGGTTATATGTGTCATTACTAATATATTGTCTATCAGCTTCTGCTCTACGTTCTAGGTTGTATATTTGCGTTCCTAGTTTATTTATTTCATCATCTAAAGATTGCCGATCTGATGTTGTTATAATTACATCTTTTTGCCCTGATAAAACATCACTTGGTTCTATTGCAGCAATATCCACTAATGTAGAAGCATTTTCTAAAAATCCTGACAAAGCAGTATTAGCTTTTACAGGCAGTCCTATAAATTCTCTAATAGAATCTACAAACTTAGACCATGCACTTTGTTTTTTAGGTACAAAATCAACGCTTTCTAATAATTCTTGGAACTGTCTATTTGTAAAACCAAAAGTTAAAAACTCAGAAAGATCAGCTTGTTTATTTTCTTTTAATTCTTTAAAAGTTTTTCCTTTTGGTTCTTGTAATCCATATGTTTGATAGCCAATAAAATGTCTGCCCATTTGCAAAATTCTAAAATTTAACTCACGCATCCTACCTTTAAGTCTATCTTCGTTTAATGGAGAGGTTATTCTTTCAAATTTACCATTATCTATATAACGACTTCCTTCAAGTAAATATTTTTCTGCTGGTTCTAATATTAATTTATCAAGTTCTAATGCTATATCTTCATTTCCTGTAGATTGATATTCTTCTATTTTATCTCTTAAATTTTTCCAACGACTAGAAATTTCTGTTGCAAATTTTTCTTGTATTTCTTCTAAATTTTTAAATAATTTATCTGCTTTTTTATTTAATCCACCTAATTTTCTTTTATAAATAATAGGAACAGTCGCTGAATGTATAAACTCATGCAATATAGTTTCATAATTTACTCCATCATCACGACCTGAATCTCTTCTATTAGCTAAAGTAACTGTATTTTGTCCTTCTAATGGACTATATGCATTTTGTCCGCTTCTACCACGAGGCAATGCTTTAATTTCTATAAATGTATCTATACCTGCATTAGCTAGTTTATTTAAAGTTTCTAAAACTTTGGAAGAAATCATTTTGTAATCTTCGTTGGGTGCATTATCTCTCATCCATTGAAGAAATTTTCTTCCATCTTTTCTTACACCTTTAGGAACGTCTTTATAAATCTTTTTATAATTATCTAAAATAAAATTTTTAGTATCTAAATATTCTTCTGGTGTTAATTTTTTTACATCATATACTTCACCAACAGGTGTTGCATCTGGACCACCTACTCCTGCTCTAGGTCTAAGTGTTAAACCTGTAAGAGGTCTTGAAGGTACAGTGCCTGGAAACTGTTCTATAGGTGTTGTGGAAATAATAACTTCATTGCCATCTTCATTAACCCCTATAGTTGTATATGGAGTTCTTGGTCTTGTTTCGTCTATTTCTACAATAGGTTGTAGTTCATCAGCAAGAGGCACACGATCTATTTCTCGTAATGTTCTTATTTCACCACGTTGTCTTTTACCAACTTCGCCTTCTTCTATTGCTCTAAATATATCGCTTGACTTGTCAAATCCAGAACGTCTAAATGCTTGACCAAGAGACTTAAAGAACTGTGTAATCTTTTCAAATATAGTTTCAGCTTTCTTTGGAATAGCTGGTTGAGAGAATCTATTACGATATAGTTCAGCAATAGCTTCTTCTACATAAAATTCTTCTGCTCCATCTTTACCAACATTTCTACCTTGAAGAGTTCTTTCATTTAAATCTATGCTACGTTGATAATAAGTTTTATTTTTAGCAAATGCCTCTGCATCTACAGACTCTGGCACTTTTCTGCGTTTTACTTCTTGTCGTAAATATTGATATTCTTGTTCGTTAATTAAATCTTTAGCCCTAAGTGCATGAATCATTTCATGGTCAATGATTCTATTAATACGTTGTTGTATCTCAGCATCAGTAGCTAGACCATCTGGATTTACTGCATTTAAAGAAACAAATACTATGTCTGTATTTCTATCATATTCTCCTTCTGAAAAACTTGTTTCATCCCTATATGCTCTAGGGTCTCTTTTAATAACTCCATCAGGAGTTTCTATTAAACCCTCAGTAGATAGAATCTCATCACTAATAATTACACCAGTTTCTTTAAGACCTGCTTTATCTAGTATTTTTCTAGCTTCTTGTGCAAATTTATTAACTCTGCCTTCTTCTACAGATTGTGCAAAGTTAATCATTTTTGGAGCTACTTCTTTCGGTGGTAAATATTTTTCTTGACGCACCTTCTCAGCCTCAATTAACTGGTCAATAGTCTCTTGAGGTAATACACCTTCTCTTACAAGTCTTTCACCAAACTCTTCTGGTGTTTCATTAAATCCTTCTGCTTTCCTAGCTACTTCAAACTCGTAGTTTTTATTTATTTTATATTTGTTAGTGCCTTCAACTTTATTAGCTCTACCACTGGTTGTTAAATCTCTTACAAATTGTTCCGTTGCAGGTTTGTTTCCTGCTGTAGGACCAGCTTTAAGTAGATCAGCAACAGAGAACTCAGTATTGTTAATACCCATATTAGCTACAAAGTTAGCCATATCTTCTGCTGAATATTGTCTTGGTCTAAAGTCTGGGAGTTTTGTTTTGAAATTAAACTTAGGTAGAGAATGTAAACGTGCTAAAAATAATTCTTTTGCACCACGATTTTTTACTTTGGATATATCATCATAACCAGTAACTTCTCTGGTAAAGTGTTGAACAGCAGGGTCTTTGAAATCTAATTCAATATTCTTAGATGCTGCTATTTCTTTAATATATTTATTGTTTACATTAACTTGGGATTTATCATCACGAATGGATGGTTCGCCTCGTTTTTCAGATTGTCTAAATATTTGTTGAGCCATATCTGACTGCAATCTATTGAGGTCTTTAGGTGCAAGAATTTTTCTTACTTCTTGCATTGTATATGTTGGTTTTAAATCAACTTTCTTTTTAGTAAAATAAGATTCAATATCTTTACGATCTACTTTTTTAACTTTTGAATCAAAGTTTAATATTGATTGAGGGTTTAATTGAATACTATTAGGGTCTAATAGAGTTACACCTAAATCAAAACCAGAAGAACTATTAATAAGTCCTTGATTGTATAGGGCATTTTCAATATCTATTTTAAGATTTTTTACTCTTAACTTATTAAGTTCTTTTTCTTTAGCAACGATAGCTTCTGCTTCTGCTTCAAATGTTTTAAGAACAGGACTACCTTCTTTGCTTGTATCAAGTAAATTAAAGTTACCTTGAGTATCTTGAATAATCTCAAAGTTTGGTAATGGTTGTATTTCACCTACAGGTATAGGTATATCTGGCTTATCTTTAACTTCTACTGGTTGTATTTCTTCTACTAAACCTTGCTCTACAGCTTTATCAAATCGTTTTTCATCTTGTAGCTGTATTCTATTTTGTCTTAACTGTGCTTCTCTTTGTTTTAAATTTTCATTGCCAATACCTCTACGACCAGCAAAACTATTAACAACAAGATCAGCACCTGCACCAATAACACCACCAATGGTAAATTCATCAGCTAAACTTTCACCTATTGGTAGTTCATCACTGTATAAACCTCTAGCTATAAGGTCTTGTGAAAGACTAGCAAATACTTCTTGTGCACCTTCTTGTGTACCTTGTATTAAAGCTGATCTAATTTTATCTCTAAGTGCATAATCTTTTAATGCAGTCTTGGATGTTCTAGCTAATAATGCACCAATAGGTAATACTTCTGATATACCTATAACACCACCTGCTAGCTCTGCTACTGTTTCAGAGATACCTCCAACATCTTCACCCATTTCTCTAGCCATCTGCACTCTATCGGCTTGCTGTGCAACACCAGTGGGTACTGCTAATGCAGCAGGTAAAGTAAATTCTGGGGTTTTAAAATAACCTTTACTAAAAAATGGTTTTGGAGCTTGAGTTAATGCTCGACCTGCAAGACCTGCACCAAGAAAAGGTACAAATGATCCTAATCCTTCACTAAGTTTGGTAGTCCACAAATCTTCATATCCTGGTTCAGCAGCTAATGGAGATTCTTCTCTTACTTTCTTTTTAAATCCTTGTAAGCCTTTAACAATTTTTCCGTCATTACCAACATCAAATACAGATGCAATACCTAATGGAACATCAGTTGCTAAACCTATAGCACCTCTGGCTATTCCTTTGGGTAACTCTGCTGCTCTACCTAATATAGTAGTTTGATTTATATCAATGCCAAAATCTTTTTTAATATCAGCAGCTATTTGTGCTCTTTCAACTGGATCAATGTTGTCTGGAAGACTAATTACACCATATCGAGGTATATTTATTTTTTCCATTTATGCTGTTTTATATTTTTCGTAAGAACCACTTTCAGGTATATCAATGCCTTGAAGTTCTAAAAGTCTTTTATTTAATAATTGTTGATATAAAAATAATTCAGAAACTTCATCTTGATTGCCTGAATCTATTGCAGCTTGTATTAAATTTTCTATTGTCTGTAATTGAGCATTTATTTGTGTTGGTTTCATATTAGCAATATCAGCTTCATATTTAGCAGCTTGTGCTGCAAGGACTCTTCCTTGTAGACCTTCTAATTTACCTTCACGTCTAGTTGTTTGTATTTGTCCTGCTAAATTACCAATACCCATAGCAGCTTCACCAAGATTAGTTGCACCACCTAAAATCCCACCAAGTTGTGCAAGTGTTAAGAAATCATCTGATGCAAAACCTTGTTTTTCTGTAGTAGTTGTATCAGTTGGTTTATCTAATAATTTTTGTAAATCTTGTAAAGAAGATGCTGCACGTTTTTCTGCATCTGTTAAACTAGTATTACTGGGTGGTTTTGTTTCATCTTCACCATCACCTACCATACTTCCAACAACAGCTAAACCTCCAAGACCAGTTAATCTTGTTGGTATTTTTAAATTTTTAATTTCTTGTTGACCTACTTGTTTTGTAGTTTGTAATGGTTTTAATCCTTGAGTATTTTTAGGTCCAAATCTTTTTGTAGGGTCTTTACTTAATGCTCTTTTGCCCATAAAACTTTGTAATCCAGATTTTATTTTTCCTGGAAGTTGAAATAAATTTTTACCAAGACCTGTACTTGCTAATCTAGCAGTACCTAATGCAGATGATGTTGGTTCAGGTATAAGTATTGCTGCAACAGCACTTGCTGTTAAAAGACCACTGCCTACTGCTTTTGCTATTTCACTTTTATCAATACTGCCATCTTCATTTCTAGGCAACATATCTAAAATTGATTGTGTTCTTTGCAATTCTTGATTAGATATTTGCTGTTCCATAGGATTTATAAAACTTTGTGACAAACTATCTCCTGATATTCCTAGAATACCCCCAGATTGCATTTGTGTTATTCCACCAGACTTCATGGGGGTCGGTGCTATACTCCTAAGACCACCTTCTGATGATGAGAGAGATGAAAGCGAATCCATCATGGGTACAGCACCTTGACCAGCTAACTCCATAACTGATTCTTCTGCAACAGTTGTGGTAGGTTGATTCATTTTAGCTGTCTGATTTTCATACATACGCCTCATTTGATTGCGTCTTTGTATTTCAGATAAAACTAAAAATTGTGGATATTGCCCTTCAGGACTCTGAGACATTTGTATAAGTTGTTCTTCTGGAACATACTCTAATTCATTTGCTCTATCTACTAAACTCATAATATGTTATCCCTGTAAGCCTTTATATAAACCTAGACCACTAAGCCCAAGTCCTAAAGTTTGTTGAAATAATCCAGGTTGCTGTGTGTATGTGCTAACAGTTCTTTGTGGTTGAACTGGCACACCTCTTAGTATATTACTATAGAAACCAAGTTGTTGTTGTGGATATTGTTGTTGACGTAAAAAGTCTTCATATCCAAGATCAAGTCCAGCTTGACGTAATGCTCTTTGTTGAGAACCAATGCCTGTTAATGCAGCAATTCTCTGTTGTACATCTGCTTGTCTAGCTTGACCAAGACCTGCAAGTTGTTGAGCAGCAGACTGTCCATATCGTTGTGATAAGTCATAAGCTGATTGCCCAAATCTTTCTTGTGCTTGTCGTGCAGCTTCTTGTGCTTGAAATTTTGCAAGAGCTTGTTGACCTTGAGCTTGTAAAGCCTGTTGATCTGCTTGAAATCTAGTTTGTCTAAACTTCTCTTGTGCTTGTCTAGCTGCTTCTTCTTGTTGTTGAGCAGTAAGACCAAGTTTAGCTGCTTGTTGTTTAGCTTGTTCTCCAAATGCAAATGCTTGTTGTGCAAGTTGCTCTTGTCTTTGTGCAGCTTGTTCACCTAATCCAAATTGTTGTAGACCAAATTGTGCAGCTTGTAAATCTGCTGCTCTTTCTGCACCTATTTGTTGAACTGCTTGTTGATATGCTTGTTGAGAACCCATAGCTTGAATATCACCAAGTTGTTGTCCTAGATTTCTTTCACGTTCTGCTTGTAAGATAGCTTCACGATATCCACCTAAACCACCAGCTTGTGCAGCCTGTGATCCAATCTGTTCACCTGTAATATCTGATTGTCTTCTAGCTTCTCTTTTTTGTATATCAATAACATTCTGTTGATAAGGAGACATAAACCTTTGTAAATTTTGTTCAAAACCTAAAGGTTGATATTGTTCTGTTGGTGCTGTAGCTGTATAACCAGATGCTCTCATAGATGGGTCATATCCTGCATCAAACGTACCAGCAGCATACTGTGATGAACCTAATGTACCTGCTTTATATGTTTGTGGTCCAGTACCAACTTGATAACCTGCTGTGTATGGTTTTGTTAAACCAGTAAGCATTTGTTGTGCTTGACTAAATTCTTGAGGTGTGCCTGCTTGAGCATAACCTCTAGTCATAGCTTGAGCTTTTCTTTCATCTGGTGAAAAATACGCAAGTCTTTGTCCACCATAAGGTGTATATTGTTGTAAAGACTCTCCCTCAGTTCTTTGTAATAGTCGTTTAAAATACGGCTCTACATAAGGTGGTAACGATTCACTGTAGACTGTTTGTTCAGTAGGTGCACTACTTCCTCCACTTCCTCCGCCCATAATTAATCCTTGTCAAATTTAAGTTCATAAAATCTAGAAGTTTCCTTCCAGCCCTTTTCTTTTTTTATCCAGTTCCAAAATCCTGGTCTGCCTAATGCTTCTATACCATCACATTTATTGTCTTTTGCCCATTTGTATAGGGTATCAAAACCTTTATCGACCCATTCTGAATATTGTTTACCAGCTAAATGTTCTAGATTTAACATACGCAAACCACTTGGATAATCGTGTAGTTGTGTTACACCACAACCTATAATATTTAAAGTATCTGTTTCAAATATAATCCAAAGACTGCTTCTGTTTTCAATACATCTAGCATAAATATCTTTTGGATTTATTCTGCCACCAGACCTTTTGCAAGAACGCAATAATATTTTTTCGCATTTATCCCAGATCATACTTACTTGTCCAGGTAAAACTAACGATATATCAATATCTTGTTCTAGTTTTTGTGCTGTTTCATTCATGCTGGCATTACCTTTCTATCATCAATTTCTTTAGCTTGTTTGGTTGTTCCTGTTTTAGTCATGCGAATCCTATCAAGCATTGCATCTAATTTTTTAGCACCTGCATCTGAACTGCCATCACCAAGCATAGACATAGCATCTGCTGGTATTATGTATTCATCTTGTGATACAGCTACTGGTTGTGTTGCACCTATCATTCCAGTTACATCATCTTGCATACCACCATTAGCCATACCTTGTATCTGACCTTGAGTTTGTGATCCAGGAACTATACTTTGTAATACTTGTTCTCTTACTTGCATAAATACTTCATTACCATATTTATTAATAAAGTCTCCAACAATAGTATCGTCTTGTATTTCACCCATTAAAAACTGTATTAACTGTGCAGTTAAAGGGTCTTGCATAATTTCAGTAGGTCCACCTGCTTGAAATTTATTGGTTGCAGCAGCAATCTTAGCAACACCTTCTCTACCTTTTGGTCCAGATTCATACATTTTTTGAAGATTTTCTGGAAGTTTATCTACTTCTATATCTGTTTGTTTACCTTTTTTTCTAAAATCAAAGTTTGGTAACTTATTTATATCTACAGGGGGTAGATTACTAAAATCTAAAAGTGGCATATTTTGTAAGTTAGGACTTACAAAATTAGCTATATCTACGCTTTCTTCTGGAGTTGTTGGTTTTGCCGTAGCTTTAGGAGTTGGATCACCAGGAACTAAATTACCTATATCACCCATACCTGGATCACTAGGCATTGGTTCTACTGAATCTTCTAATTGAGTAGGAGGTCCTGCTATAGGCATTATTGGAAAAGGTCTTGGTTGATTTAATACTGGTGGAGGTGCTTGTTCAAACTGCACTGGTGCATATGGATCAACTACTTGTGGAACTATATCTTGTGCTTGATCTCCGTAGAAATTTTGATAACCCACAGTTTGTGTAGGATCAAATCTTCTAGGCATAGGAGAGGGTGCTTGTCCTGCTGATGTATCTAAAACTGGTGCTTCACCACTAGTTATGTCTGTAGCACTAGGATTTAAGTTAGTAAAGTATGTAGCTTCACCTTGAAATCCTGGCATAAAATATGGGTCTATAGGTGCTGCTTCTCTTTTTTGCACATATCCTGTATCTCTATAGCTACCTATATTAAAAGGATTATAAGGATTATAAGTTCCATCATAAATATTTGTTTTATCTGCAACTTGATTATATTCTTCTTCACCTATACTAGTATCACCACCTTCTTGCATTTTAGTAATGCCACCTGTAGCTATAGGTATCATTTCTGGATTTTCAGCTATTATCCTTTGTCTTTCTTCTTCTTGCTCTCTAGCACTTCTTGCAAGCATATTTTCAAATGCTTCTTGTGATTCCATAATAGATGTACCACCCATACCTATTGATGCTGGTATATAAGCTCCTGGTTTTGTTAAGCCAGTTAATATATTTTTACCACCTTCCATACTAAATCCACCTGCATCTGTAAATGCTTGTCCTAGAGTAGGATCAGCAGCTAAATATTGTTCTGAACCAGGTATAAAACTTTCTGTTCCTGGTATTCCAACACCTGTTTTTGCAGCTTGTGCTATTGTATCTTGTGATGCAGCTAATGCTTTTGGAACATATAAATCAACTGCTTCTTGCCCTGCTGCTGTAAGACCTTCAGGCATAACTCCTAAAACAGGGTCTGATACTGCTGCTTGAAATAAAGTTGGGTCTGCGGATGCTCTTATTGAATCAGTAGCTGCTGTTGTTGCTACATTAGTAACTTTATCTGCTGCTGCTGTAGCTGCTTCTGTACCTTGTGCTGCTGCTCCTGCACCTTGTAATGCAGTACCAATACCATATCCTGTTAAACCAGCTAATAAACCTTTTTTAAGATCGCCTGTTACGGCATATTGTGCTAGACCAGAACCTATAGCAGAACCTAATAACGCACTACCTGTAGCACCTGCTAATAATGTACCACCTGCTATAGAACCTAATACTGGTGCAAGAAAAGGTAAGAAGGCTTCTGGCTGTCCTGTTTGTGGATTAATTGTTATAGGCAAGGCTTGTGCTAGCCCTTTTACTTCTGCTGGATTAACGTGCAAAAGCATAGAGTCTCCATAACGACCTTGTGCTGCTACGTTTTTAGTTTGTTGTTTTATATCCATTATTTATCTTTCCTCTAAGGTTTCGCAACCAAATACGTTAAAACTCATATCTACTGCACTTGTATAAACTTTTAAAACATCTGCTTGATTTAATGTTATGCCAATAACAATAGCAAATGAATCATTAGCTGCTACAGATTTATCATAAAATAAAAATTGTTTATCGTCTGCACCTGCTCCTGCTACATGAGCACTTAATCTAAATGTTATTGCAGAGCCTGTTCTATTAGCTGCAACTATAGAACTTATTGTTGTTTGTGTTTTATCAGGCACTGTATAAAGCACAGTTGTTGTAGTAGCTGCTGGGTCTAACTGTCCTAATACTTTTAAACTATCAGCCATGTTTTACACCCATTAATAAAAATTGATGTTTGCGTATGGCTTTGCTAACACCTGATTGTTGCATTGTTTTTAATGTTCCTATTTCAGAGTTAATATCTTGAAATGCTTGTTCAATAGTTCTTCTTGTAACTGTTTCATTAACTTCATCATATTCTATATTAGCAATAGGTAGTGGTATTGTTGATTTTTCTGCCATTATCGTTTGCCATCCTGTCTAAGTTCTAATCTTAAATCTCCTAATCGCCATCCAAAGTTATCTGCTGTATTTTCTATTCTGATAGCACTTTGCCTACTTCTTGCTCTAGTATTTGTAAATGTAGAGTTAGGAGTAACAGCAACTGTTTGTAATGTAGATAAATTTTGTAATGGATAATCTCTACCTTTAATTACAAAATTTACAGTATTAGCTGTATCATCTGATCCTCTGTATTCAAGGTCTGGTATAAGTTTAGATATAAACATAAAATTTTCACCATCTGGGTCTAAATCAAAATCTGATGATTCTATAAAAGCTGTAAATGATAATCCATCAGCACTATGTCCTACTTCATGATTATATAAAAAATTATTATCACTAGTATCTAATTTTCCAGCAGCTATAGGATTATCTAATATATATGCTGGATTCCAAGCTGTTCTAGTAAAGCCATCATTAGTTGTACCTATTGTCCATGATTGCTCTAAATAATTGTATGCAATATATTTATCTACTTCAGTAGAACTAGCACTAGGATAAAACCATATAATTTCATTATGTTGTGGTATTGATGCAGCAAATACTTTAAAAGATTGAGAATAATTAAAATCATCAAATATATGATCTAAAACAGAACATGGTAATCTTTGTGCAGAACCTGCATATTGATAAAAAGCTCCATTATCCATAAAGAAGACTGTATTACCACCTGTTGCCATAGCATTAGGTGATATTAAAGACATACCAGTTGCTACTTCATTAAAACTAAATATAAAAGGTGCTCCAACAAAACGCATTGAAACTATGCCTGCATCTGTCCAAATAAGTATTTCTTGTCTTGTTTGCATAGCTCCTATTATTGTAGAGCCTGTAGAAAGTTGTACACCACCTGCTGAATTAGTTGCTGTAGGTGTCCAATCTACTGCACTTTCTGCATCAGAAAAACGTACTAATAGTGGGTCTATTGTTGAAGAACCTATAGGATTGCATCCAAATGCAATAACATGACGATCAATATCTGACATCATTATTTGAAATACTGATGTTGGAACATTACTAGCACCTGCTCTACTGCTTGCTAATACTGCTCTTGTTTCAACTCCAGATGATTCATCCCAATAAAATATTGTGCCATTTCTAGCAGCAGCTATTGTATCATCACCAAAATTATCAATACTCCATAATCTAAGTTGATTTGTTAATGATAAAGCTGGAGATTGACCCCATGTTCCTGATCCCCATGCTCCTGAACCAAATCCACTATAAGGAACATAAAAATCTAAACCTATATTTATTTGATATGCAGCAACTGTGCTAGAACCACCATTACCAGTATCTGATGAGTTTGCTGTTATTTCACCACCACTAGAATTTTTTGCTTCTATTTTATAAGAGTTACTATTAATAATTGTATCTATTTCATATTCTTGATTAAGTATTGCAGCAGTTATATTGCCACCTAAAGATACTGCATCACTAAAAGTTACAAAATCTCCTTTTACTGCACCATGTCCATTTTCAGTTACTGTTATAGTTGCATCACCATTTGATGCAGAAAAAGTTGCATCACCTGCACTTGTCGTTAATCTTATGGGAGTAATATCATTAAAGGTAGTACCTTCTTGCACATATAATTTTTTATGTGTTCCTATAATATTATATAAAGATTGATCTGCATCTTTATAAGTATGTATTTTTCTAGCTGTTCCAATAAAAGAATTTAAAGAATTTTTTTCCCAACCACCTATTCTTTCAGGTCTACCTTTTCTAAATCTAACTTTATCTGCATCAAACCAACCACCCTCATTAGAGTAGTTTGTTCCTTCTTTATTTATGCCTGGTTTAAATACAAATTTAGAAAATGGCATTTATACCTCTGTCCAGTCTTTACCTTGAAATAAAAGTGCCTCAGCTTC
>TARA_R100001594_G_scaffold47989_4_pt1 | contig 13067 bp, 26 predicted proteins | sample TARA_R100001594 | Tara Oceans TARA_R100001594 (sample SAMEA2622752) | marine metagenome | biome: marine biome (ENVO:00000447); feature: marine epipelagic mixed layer (ENVO:xxxxxxxxx); material: "saline water (ENVO:00002010), including plankton (ENVO:xxxxxxxx)" | depth 150 m | reverse complement strand
TGGTTATGGTTGATTTTGATGAGTTTTTTGTTGAAGACACTTTTTGTTCCTACGAAAAATTTATTGTTAGCGGGGTTAGTTCCCCATACGATTGCGGGCGCACCGTCAATCTTTGCTGAAATGTGACTATCTGCGATGAACCACTCTAACACGGTTAAATCCCCGTTTAGGATGGCATCTTCAGGATGTTCGAGGTGTGTGTTTTTCATACCTCTATTATACACAAAAATACCCCTTACGGGGTAAAATGTGGACACTTTGCCAAGTGGTTAGCATCCCTTTTAAAACTTTATATAATTTTCTGAACAAACCATACAAAGGTATGTATAATAAAGTTAATCTTCACACTCGGAATAATGTAAAGGTTTCTGACATTTTCTCTTTTTAACAAATTTTAATTGATTCCAATTAGATTCAAAACATAATACTAATGTATGAACCATTTCATGTTGATTAGTATTTTGGGAATAAGTACATGAAGGTTTAGGTTTAACTCCAGTTTCTATAGTAATATAACGCTGATGTGCGGTAAACCCTTTTCTTTCTTCTAAAGGTGGACATTTAAAGTAAACCCATCCTTCTGTAACTCCATATTTGCCTGCATCCCAAATAACATAATCATTTACTTCGGGAATATAGGACATTGTTACATATCTACAGGGATATACCCAGTTTCTTTGGCATCGGTAGGATAACGAGGATCATCTTGTAAAACTGCCATCAATCGCTCAGGTGCTACACCTTGTTTTTGATATTCTGTTAAAGAAGCGTCACATTGCTCTTTAGTGAGCATTTGTGCTCTATTTTCCACTAAAAACCATCCTGATGTAGATAGTTCCATAATCTTGTAAAGTTTTTCTTCAGTCATGGTTCCTTAGTAATAAATTAATTTTAACCTATAAGTAATTTATTGTCAATGTGGATTATACCAATTCATTAACAATACAGTGGCAATAATACCCATTACAACACCTAATCCCATCACATAAAAAACAATCATACTACAAATTCCTCCAAATAATAATCAACAGTGATTTCAAGTTTTGATGCTTCAACTTCACAATCAGCGATAAACTCTTCGATAAGTTCATCAGTTTCATTGATGGGTTTTTCAGTCATTAGAATCCTCCTTGCAGGTACATGCTGTAATTAATGGTTGTAATTTGTTTAAACATGATTGATTTAATTCTGGTTGTTCACCATCACTAGCACCTAGCAAATAAACTAGGTGCTTAATCTCATTCTTAGTAAGATTAACAATCATAAAGAAACAGGTGATGGAATTGTTTCTATATTAGGAGAACCTTCCCAACTTCTTACATTATAACACGTCCATTCACCATTGAAAATATATACAAACTCGGTATCACTTTCTTGCCCATACTTTAAATATTCACCAATATTGTCATGCTTAACTGGAAGATTATCATCAATACTTTCACCGCGCTCAGTATAATAAAGTGGACCTAATTCCCTTTTCTCATCTAATTCCCATCCATTATCTGTCCACACTGATGACATATTACCGCCATCAATTAGTTCAGCAACTTTATCCGGTGTGTTAAAGTTCTCTACTAAATGAACACCAACATACTCAGGATAACCATCCCAATGACAATAAACGGAAAGAATTGAATCATCAGAAAGTCTTAAACCGATCCGTGAACGAGTTCCCATAACTGCTTTGGTTGAATACTCTTTAATAATACCCGATTTTGAAGGTAAATGGGAAAAAAGTGGACACTTCTTTAAGTGGTACTCCTTCCCTTATTCATTACATAAAATGGAGTAAATTAACATCACTTTCACTTAATCGACGATTTGCTATCTTAATATAATTATCATCTAAATCTATTCCTACAAACTTTCTATTCTCCTTCATACATGCTACTCCAGTGGATCCACTTCCACAGAAAGGATCTAACACTAAAGTATTTTCAGGTGAGTATATTCTAATAAGATATGACATCAAATCCACGGGTTTAACAGTTGGATGATTATTATCATCTCCCTTTTCTTTTCGGGTTGCTCTAGGCGCATAGAAGTACCGCTGATGCTCACTTTGTACCTCACCTATTATATTTGAGGGATATCTACCTTTTGGATTTGCATCAACAGTTCCGAATTCTTTTTGGGTTCCTGTAGTTTTGCCTTCACGTCCAAATGTACGCCGACTATTACCACTTTTCACCCAACCTGTAGGAGGTTTTTTATCCCAAGGTATTCTAGTATTTTCACTATCTATTAACCCACATCCCCATTTTTCATGGTTATGTTTCAATGAACCTTCATAAGGTTTTTGTGCTACTACTATAGGTTCATGTGCGGGTTTTAATCTATTATGCTTAGGCATCTTGGTGGTTGTCATCCAAAATATCATATCTTTAATAGTAAATCCTGCATCCTCTATATTAATCGCAAGTCTATGATATAAGGTAGGATCACAAAATGCCAAGCAAAAAGCACCTGGACGCAAGGTTCTATAGACTTCTTTCCATATACTTAATGGAGGAATATTATAATCCCATTGATCCATCCCTATACCATAAGGAGGATCAGTTATGCAACTATGAAAAAAGTTCTCCCCATAAGTGGAGAGAACTTGTTGACACTCACCATTGATGATTGAGTACTTTTTGCTCACATCTTTCTCTATCATTATGGGTGAAATAATCTTTCTTTCCTGCTCCATTTTGTACATACATGTTACGAATGTAGAAATCAAAACCTCTATCATCTTCCCATTCTGGGTCTTGCTGATATTCAACAAGAACTTCATTTAATCTACTAAGTAAACCTCTGTAGAGATCTCTCTTAGTTTCATGTACAATATCGTCAGCAAAGAAGATTGTAGTTTCATTATACCTCTTACTAGAGAAAATGTAAACTACTCCTTTTTTTGGCAAACCTCCATTATATGTGGGATAAGTTTGCTTAGAAGATTTACACTCAATATCAACAGTTTTGCCGTTCTTAAGTGTTACTCTAAAATCAGGACTTGCTTGAATCCCATTAGGTTGAGCAACATAATCAAATCCATGTTTAATTAACAATTCCTCTACTTGTTTCTCATGTAAAGGATTATCTTGAGAATTGGACTTGTATGGAAGGTCTAAGACTTCCTTAAAAAATTGGTTCATTTATTCTCTAACGCTAGGCGTTAGTTGAAAAGAAATAGGTGAGAGAAACAAAAAACGGGGACAGTGCATTACTCTTTCAGTCATGTGTCAGACTAGAAAGAAACCGTCTTTGTTTCCCATGTACCTAATATAACCGATATTATGGATAATGGGGAAAATAGTGGACACTTTAATTACCGTACCACAGAAGTTGCTGCTTCTCCCTTCTGAAAGATAGTATCAACTACAGTATTAACGCTTTTAGCGGTGCTAATTCCCACCTTATCATAGACGGGAACTGCTACTATACCAAATTTCTTGTCATCATCACCCTTTCTAATAACCCTCCCAATTGTTTGAGAAATAGTAATATAATTCATATTTCTCATAAACAATGCCGCTTCTAATCCTGGTACGCTAATACCTTCAGAAAGGATGCTATGATGCATAATAATAAATCTCTTACTCTTATCATTACCCCACTCTCTTAAAGTAGAAAAGAAAGTTTCTCTACTAACCTTTTCCCCATTAACATATCCTCCAGTCTTAGAAGTAATATAAAGTAAATCATATCCCCTCTTCTCTAAGTCACCGCAAAAAGTATTTTTCTCATCTACTAAGTTAATAATTTGCTGCGTTCTTCTAACACAAACTAAAATCTTATCAACATTTACTTCATCAATAGATTCAATTAAATGGTGACAATCTGTTTTATTAGTTTGTTCTGCTTTTGCAACCTTTTCAAATTCTTTTACTACAACTTTAGGGGGAAGAATAACTCCTTGCTTTACTAATTCAGGCGCAGAAACTTTAGTAATTACTTTACCATATACTTCCTTATCATTCATTCCAGCATGTGAAAGAGAATAACTATGCTTAGGAGTAGCAGTAAAGAAAAAGCAGCGAATATGCTCCAAACCTGCAAAAAATTCAGTAGCAGGGAAAAAGTTTCTTTTAACACTGTTATGTGCTTCATCAAAGTAGATAGTATCTACATTTATACCACTTTCTTGTATACGATGTAGAGAATGATATGTAGTAAAGATTAACTTATTATATCTGTAATTATCCTTTGTCCATTCTAATATCTTACCAGCATTAGTAGTAGAATTATGATGAGTATCACCACTATGTACATGCAGAATTTTATACTGAAGCATAGGATTTATGCCTAAAGATTCTTCAAAATCTTCCGATAGTTGCTGAGATAATAATATACGAGGCGCAACAACAACAGTTACTTTTCTTTCAGGTGTCTTAAGAAACAAATCCCACGCGCAACCATTAAATTCTCTCTCTGTATCTTTAATCATACAAAGAGTTTTACCTGCTCCTGTAGGCATAATCAATTGTCCCTTATCTCTACGCTGCATGCTCTTAACTGCTCGTAGTTGATGAGGTCGTAACTTAAACATGTTGTGTTACTACCATTTCAATTCTTCCATCATACACGAAAAAAGACTGTTTAGGAAACTGGTTGTGCCACTTCCGCAAGTGCCTCCATCCTAATGAACTGCTCATTAGTATTATAATAGAGAGTATAATTATCTGTAATCAAATAATAACCATCAATATCTTTCCCATCATCAGTGTAACCATATCCCCTGACTCTCTCCTCTATACCATCAATACGAAGTTTTTTATTACCATTTCTAACATAAGATTCGTATTTTTGGTCGAGGTTAAACATAGTTCTAGAAGTAATGTGTGTATACTATAACATTAGTTATGTAATTTATCTATAAATTTAATAATTTCTTTATAGTTCAGTAACTATTCTTCACTTAACTTCTTTTTTGCTTGCTTTTCCCGCTTAATACGTCTTTTAACCATTTTAGCAAATCTTACCTCCTCTTCAGTATACCAATTTGGATGTTCTTTTGCTCGTCTGATAATAGTCTTTGCTGCTTTCTTATCCTTCAATGTTTTCTAGGTAATGTATCCGAAAGACTATTTAGTAAAGATCTTCTTCCTTCTCTGTTTCAATGACACAATCTGCTTGAGGATAACATACACATAAAAGAGCGTATCCTGCTTCTAATTGATCATCATCCAAAAAGGATTGATCGTCTTGATTCACGCTGCCTTCTAATACTTTACCAGCACAAGAACTACAAGCACCAGCACGACAAGAAAACGGAAGATCAATTCCTTCTTCTTCTGCTTGATCTAAAATGTAAGTATCTTCAGGACATTCAAAATTATGTTCGGTCCCATCTGGAGATTTAAGAGTAATGGAATAAGATGCCATGTTTAATCTTTACGACTCGCTGCTATTTATTATACCATACAAAGTCTATTCCTCCTATTTGTCACCAAGACTAAACTTTTCTAAGTTATCATCTTGAGATACTTTTCTGTAATCACTATGTAACCTTTCTAATGCCGCTATTACTTCAGGAGTTTCCTCCCACTCCCAAGTAGATTCACGCCCTTTTTTATCAATATTTTTAAATTTTTTAATTGTCATAATGATTGTACTATATTAAATGCAATTGAAACTCTTTCTTTTGATGTAGTCTTTTTCTCCACATAATGAGAACAATGACAGGGGAACAGGTACATATTCCCTTCACTAGGATCAGTTATAATATCATATTCAGGGAAAACAGTCGGTTGTCCATCATTATGAATATACATTATACCTGAAAGAAACCCGTCCTCGGTAGCATGATTATGGAGTGGATTATCATCTCCTTCATAGGTAAAATTTGCCCAAATTCCATATTCATCATCATAACTCAACCCAGAAGGATTTCTAATACTAAAAGAACGATAATCTTTTCCTCCTTCAGAATATTTAGCAACCAATTTTAATGTCCATATTAACCAAAAAGATTCCTCCACTAATCGGAAAGGAATAGAACATTGATAACTATTATGTTTCACTCCACTTCCATTATAATTGTATCCTACATTAGAATGAGATTTAAGTTCTCTTAAAGGATGATCTTTAATTTTCCTACATTCATTTATCCACCCCCTTACTTCTGTAAGTATTTCTGCAGGCATAATTGCCTTGGTAATAGGAGAATGTTCATTTACCCTTTCAATTTTAAAAATATTATCCATTTAACTAAGTTTATGTGTCATCTTTATAATTCTCACGGATTTGTTGATTAAGAAGATAGAACCAAATCGTTCCTATTATCATTATAGCACCAATTCGGATAGAATCCCAGTCCCATGATTTCATATTAAAATACCCCCAACTTCGGTTGAGGGTATTTATAGTTCTTTATTTAAGTTAATTAAGGTGGATGTGAAAAAATTAACATGTGTCTTAGATTTAGTAGTTGACTTTAACCGTAAACTAAAACCTCCTTACATATACGTTTACATGTGCTTTGGTCGTCTTCGCACTCGATTAAGCACTCGTAGTATTCTTCTATTAAATCATTGTGAGAATCAACTTCATATTCTTGATGTCGTGATCCTGCTAACTGATTGTATGGTATTAAATTGTGCATTAATCGTGCTCCATTTACAACTGTTTACTCATAATATGGGTCATGATATAGACCTTTAATGCATTTTCCTCCTAGTGTGTACCTTATAGGTGACTATTATTATTTAGCATATTTGTGTGCTTTTCACAACTTTTATCTATACAAATATAAATGCCTACGAATTTATACTTATTAACTTAATACCCACCATAAGGATCATTTTCAGGAGTAAACTCTGGTTCTAATCTTTCTTCAGAACCACCTAGTGAATTAATATTTTCACTCCCACCTATCGAAAAAGGATTATATTTTGCTCTCGCAATTTCATACATCTTTTGATGCATAGTTTTTTCTTCTTCTATCTCATCACTTTCATCTGGTTTTTCTTTTTTATCCCTAAACCACTCAGCAATTTCTTCTTCTGGTCGGGGATTAGACTCTAACTCTGCCATTTTTTCTGGGGATGCATATTTATTAGTACCATTTGCTACGGGCATAGAATCCAATGGATTCTCAAACCATTCATCAGGATTAATTCCTAAATCATTTTTCATAAAATTAAAGCACCAATAACAAATCCTTTAGCGAAAGATACGCATAACATTTGATAATCAGTTAAATTAAACTTATCTTGAAATTTACGAGCAAGATTTCTATCCAACTCCACTACTTTATCGAAATACTTTTTCATTTTTATTTTCGTAAGGTTTTAACATACTCCAATACATGCTCTCTCACTGCCATTAACTCATTAAAACATTTCTGATTATGAGCACAAGCACGTAATTGATGATCTGGTTTTTGAACTGATTCTATGTAAAGATCCAATCCACGATTCCATTTTTGATCGGGAGTTTCATTCTCCTGAATTGCGTTCTGATCCTTCATAACATCCTAATTTAGTGTTCAATTTGATAACATCAATTACTTCTTGCTTTTCTTCCACACGGGATTGTTTCACGGATTGAATTAAATCCTCTGCTTCAGTACAATTAAAAACAGTAGCAAGAAGAAGCGGAATCATTATACTATATACTCTATTTTATGTATATAGTGTATTATTTGATTACCTCCCAATGATCATCATTCCCCTCAAACATTTCAAAAGAATATCTTTTAGATATTGAATCAAGAAAAACTTTTCCGTGCTCACGTTTAACAACCTTACACGAATGTAATCTACTCATGTCATTGTTAAATCTATCGTGAGCAATACGAGAACGAGGTTGGACACAAATAAATTCTGTTTTTACTTTAGAAAAAGACATAGTTAAAAGTAGAGGAAAATACACGAACACCCCAGTTCATAAACCATATAAAAGAGGCAATAAAAAGGAGTTTCTCAGATGAAGTTAAATTCACGAAACCTTCACGAACTCCATTACTATAATCCATTTTTCTTTTTATAGGAATTTTATGTGTCACTTATAAAAGTGTACCACCCCGTTATAATATACTTATTACAAGTTTCACTTACTACTCCTTGATGAGGATGTGTCCAATATGCGGGCCACATTAAAATATCTCCTGCTTTAGGAGAAAATTTTCTATCTTGAGATGGGAAGAAAGTATATCCTCCTTCTTTAACATCATTCAAATATACCATCCATGCTATTAATCTACGAGATCTATATCCACTAGAACCTTCATTCTCACAATGTAACTTAAAATATCCTTCTCCGGGATTATATTTCTGTATTTTACATGATGAACAAATTTTCCATCCATTTAATTCATTTAAAAAAGGATATATTTTCTTATATTCATTACAACAAGGTTCTAAAATATTCTTTAACAATTCAAATACCCATACACCCTCCTCCTCTTTAAAGTACATCTCGGTACATTTTTTATACCTTTCATCCACTTTATTAGAAGATCCCAACGTACCTTCACAATGATACTCAGGATGTTTCTCAAAAAAATCTATAAAATCTTTACAATGTTCAGGACGAACAAATTCTTCTCGATGATAGATAAAATCCTTTATCATAATTCCTAAAGAAAATTAACATTAAAAGATATCACCACCTTACGATCTGAAGTGTTATTAGGTGGAGAACGATGCATAAGAGTAGGATCAAAAATAAGAGTATCTCCTTCATTTACATCAGGTTGACTCATATCCTTAAATTGAGTAACGAGTTCCCTAGACTTTAATTCCACATAAAATACATTTGCTAAGGAAATTCCTGGAAAATGATTATGAAAGTCGTGACAATCAGATGAATTCTTTTCATATACTTGATACCACATGTTAGTCCAGTCAAAATCCCTTTTTACTTTTTCATATAAAAAATGAGTATATCCTTCAAAATAATATTTTTGGAACAGACGAGCAAAAGTAGGATCCTTGGTATCACTATTCCAATTAGATTTACTAATTTGAGTCATAGAATGATCTTCCTTAATAGAAGCACCTTTATCTCTTTCAATATAATCTAAAAATAAATCTCTAACTGACGATGGTGCTCTATAAACCCAATAATTCATCCCTTATCCAAGAAAAATACTTGATTTATTCTATGATCCTCAAAATAAGATTGATCACTAATATTAGCACCATGAAAAAATTTATCTCCTTCAAATACCACTAATCGATTAAATACAGACTGAATGGTTTCATCAATCTTCCAATAAGTTTTAGGACGCCACGGTGTTTGATGTTCTTTTCCCTTTTCTACATCTTCTTTCACTGATTCATATAAATTTGTACCATGATTAGGATCATAATTTAAATACACAATTCCCGTATATCCTCTATCTTTATGAGGCCACCAATAATTATTCTCATAATCATTAAATTTATCCTTCTCAAACTTGGTTATATTAGTTACTAAAGGATAATTATCAGGAATAATAGAGTTAGGAAGAAATCCTTGAATAAATTCATATGCTGGTTTAAGTTCTTCTATCTCTAACTCATGCCTATAATCATGAAAGTATTCACCATTATAGGTAGGTTTATCATCTCCTTTCCATAAGGATACTGGTTCATTCTTCAAACTATAATGAACTTCTCCTGGAAATTTATAAAAATTATCTATAAAATATATTTTTGTTCCTTTATAGTCTCCCTCATTCACTTGGAGATTATCATTTATTAAAAAAGTGCGTTGACAGTTTTTCATTATTTAAAATTAGAATTAATAATAACACGATTCTTATTAACAGCAGGAGAATGTCCTGTATGATAATAATTACCATCAAAAATAACTACCCGATTCGCTCTGGGTTCCACCACTTTTTTAACATTAGAAGGAGATAAATCCGCTTCTGTAATAACAGAATCCTCTTCATGAGCATTATAGATAATAGTTTCTCCATCACTATTATTCACATAGTAAACGCATGACCAATGAAAAATTCCTGTTAAATCGGTATGAACACCATGAACGAATTTCTCAGGATTATACAGAGTCATATCAATGCGAGAACGTATGGGTTTACATTCACCAATAACATCCTGTACTTGAAAGAGAAAAGGCATTATTAACTGTTTGACAGGACTATTACAATCTACCATTTGTGCTCTTTCAAATTGTAATATCCAATGCTCAAATCCAAACGATCCAAAACCACCATACTCACCATCAGCAGTAGTGTTTGTAATATTATGAGCATAACTCCAAGGGAAATTTCTACCCATTAATAGATTATATAATTCAAGATGATAACTTGGAGTTAAAAAATCATCAATTACTAATACATCTCTCGGTTTCATAAGTCCCTTGGGTTTCATTTTTATTATGTGATCCATTATTATCTCCATTTAGGACCTAAGGCCCAACATACAGCAGCAATTCTTTTTCCACTTTTAATCGGTCTAACCCGATGTGCTAATCTACTATCAAAAACAATTAATGTACCTTTCTTCTTCGGTCCTACTTCCATTCCACTATATCCAGGATGAAGAATTTGTAATTCACCTCCTTCATAATCACTTTCCTCTGATAATTGTACCACACATGTTAACTTTCTATCAATAGGGTTTTTATCCAAATGAGAATCTGTATGCCAATGATAATATTCCCCAGGAGAATATGATGTAAGTTGAATATTTTCCATCTGTTTTATATCATATTCAAAATATTGATCATTAATTCCTTTCACATGATACCATATCAGAGGTGCTAACCACCCCGTAGTTGGTATCCATTCTAATTCACAATTCCTAGTAGAAATATTAACGGATCCATCATCTCTCATATCCTCACCTCTTCCATCAATAGTTTTTCCCACCACTAATGGTCTACTTTCTATATCTTCTGCATACTCTTCAATAATAATATCAATCAACTTTTGAGGCATATCTAAAGAATGGCAAAAAGGAGCCCTTCCTTTAACAAATACTTTTTTTTCACTCATAACAAAAAAATAATAATTTAAGCGAATAAATCGTGAGTTGCAGTAACCGTCGTAGTAAGATTGCTACAATCGATATCCCACCTTTTCTTTATATACGCTTTAAAATACGACTTTTGCATCTCATACGTATCAAATTCCAGATTGATTACTTCATCCTTATATTCGCCAAATATATTTTCTACTATCTTAAGTTCATCATTTGTAATTCCATTCGCTGTGGTAAGTCCCACCATCGCTGTAGTAATCCCTAAGGACTGACAATCAGTTAGATCAATATCAAAAGGATTACTATAATTAGTAGAGTTGACAGCATCTAACTTAACCATCACTTGAGCAAAAGAGGTAGTTAAACCACTCCCTGTCATAAAATGATCACCTATTCTTTTATTTAATTTCTTCGCAAGAATTTGTTTATGTAGTTCTATTTCTTCCCATTTTTTTGCTACTAAGGATGCGTCATCAATAGTAGGAGTAGACCAGGAACTTCCATCCCATCTTATATTCTTTGTACTAGTATCATAATCTGGAGGATCTACTATGGTAGTAATACCAATCGCATTCAATTCAGATTCACTCATAGTATTAAGGGCAGTTCGCGTACTACCATCAGCCAATCTAATACGAGATGGTAGGCCATTCATTGCTTCTGAGTTGTATTGATACCAGGCCATTTGATTATGCTAGAGTTACGTTAATGAAAGTTAAATCTTTTTCTACCTTACAAAATCCAAAATGAACAGATGAAGGAATAACTAAAACTGAATTTTCTTCAAAAGGTAGAAATCCATACTGACTATTATATTTAGACGGGTAAACAGTCTTAAAGAAATTAGACTGAAGATATGAGTGAGGATTAGTAAGTAATATCTGCGTTGAAGAAGAAAAATTAATTAAAAGATTAAAATTGCAATTTAAAGACTTTTGAACTTGTATATATCCTCCTTTGGGAACTCGCACCCCAAAAGAACCTCTTGCTTGTAAGTTTTCGAGACTGTAAGTATCAGCAACTTTTTTTATCACTTGTTTAGTAATAAATTCCTTTAAATCTTCAAATTTAGATAAACCAAAGATATCATTCATTGTATCTTTAGACCAAACTGCTTCACAACAAGCAATTTCCTCAGACATATTCTTACAAATATTATCTACTTTCTTTTTAAGAGTATCTGTAATATATTCACTAGCATTGCATCCTATTACTGCTGTAGGAAACAATTCTGTTACTTGATAATCTGAATATTCAGTATTCATACATTAAAATAGTAAATTGAATCATCAACATCATTATCTGCTTTATCAGAGAATGAAGGAGGTACCATATTAAACCAACCTGTCATAATATATTTCTCATCCTCTACTATATCACCAAAATGAGTGTGTGTAAAGTCTGCGGGCCAAATTAACACGGAACTTTTAGCAGGATGTAGTCTTAAATTATAATAAGGAAAATTAGTTGTACCTCCCTTTTTCACATCATTTAAATAAATCATCCATACTAATATTCTTTTTCGATTATTAAAAGTAGAACTTTCGAAATGAATATTTTTAAAATGCTGACCTGTCTTATAACGTTGAATATTAAAATCATCATGTATCATAATATTACAATCTTTCAAAATAGAATATGCATTAATATATTGTTCTAAACAATAAGATAACGCTTGAAATGGTCGCAAAAAAATGGGCGATAATTCCTCATCACATTTTATTTTATTTAAACTTAAAGTAATATCAGTAGTATCTTTTTTTTCTTTATTTACATTTATTCCACTATCTCCAGCAACAACTCCATTCGTCTGTAATTTTGAATGATTATTAAACCATTCAATTATTTCAGCGCATGAAGAATCTATATCAATCCGTTGAACATTAATAAAATTACTCATAATAAAATCATTTAATTAAGAATATTTAGTAACTAGCTGTGTATGCTTGTTGGGGTCCACCATCTTCATCGGCAGCAACAGATAAGGTAGTGCTGGCATTAATACCTGCACCATAACGTACATAAATGAAACCAGGAGTCCCAGGATTACTCGATTGTCCTTCTCCGCATCTCCCACCGGAACCACCAGCACTCGTAGGCATCCCTACATACTGATAAAATTCAAATTTAGTTCTATCGGTTACA
>TARA_R100001594_G_scaffold32644_1_pt1 | contig 13093 bp, 10 predicted proteins | sample TARA_R100001594 | Tara Oceans TARA_R100001594 (sample SAMEA2622752) | marine metagenome | biome: marine biome (ENVO:00000447); feature: marine epipelagic mixed layer (ENVO:xxxxxxxxx); material: "saline water (ENVO:00002010), including plankton (ENVO:xxxxxxxx)" | depth 150 m | reverse complement strand
TTTAATATTTGTATAATTTCTTCAGGAGATTTAGGTTCTGTATTTGATATTCCAGTAATTTTTCCTTGACCATTTTCCATGTCATATGATGATGTACAATCATCTGTGACATACCCCATTTCTCTTTCTTCTTTTCTCTTTTCTTTTTGTTCTGCATATATTTCTTTTTTTATTTTATCAAATTCTTCTTCTGTAATTCCTAATCTTTCTGCACAATATTCTGAATTCTTTTTCCATTTTAAAGCATTTTTTACTTTTTCTTTTAAACTCATAAGATAGCTATATTAATTAGTGATGCTAATATATAAAAAATTGTTAATAAAAAAAAGAACCCCAGATGAATATCCGGGGTTCAGAGCAATTTGCAGAGTTAAAACCAACAAAAACCTCTACGGATCGCTTTATGGTGCTAGTGTTTTTGCTCTTATTGTTACACTAGCTTGTTCTGTTACTGGACCAGCTATGGTACTTTTTAAATGAAACTCCCATACTGAATTAGGATTTAAACCTCCTGCTACAAAATTCTTAGTTGTTCCTGTTGCTAAGGCAGCTTCATAATATGGTGCAGTTGTTAATAATTGTGTATTAGCTTGAACCCAAGGTCCTGCTGCTGTTACATTTCTTTGCCATATTTGTATACCTGTAAGATCAACTGCTCCAGAAACAGGATCATTAGCTGTAGGAACACCATCCCAAAATAATTCAATAGAATCTGTAGTTACTTTACCATGATAAAATAATGGAATATGATGTTTCCATGTGGTAGGTTTTGTCATAAATAATGTCATTTTTTGTAAAGTCATGTCTAATCTTTCCCCACACTTTACCCATATAGTATCAGAATTTGCATTTTTCATATAAAAGAAATCTGTATATGGATAATTATCTTTATCATATGGTGTACATCTACACCAGCTTACACATTCTTCACATTGAATATCAGCACATGTTTCTTTACCTATACATGACTCATCTGTATATTGACAATTAGATGGTAATGTTAAACTTGTGTCTTGACAAGCACAAGGATTTGAAGTAGTATTTCCGCACGTATTACAAGCCATTTTTTTAAATTTTAATTATTAACATGTTGCACAAGTTTTTTCTGTCCAAAAAGGAGCTGATGCATTATATCTTGCAACTCTTCTAGTTCCAGCACCTGAACCATCTCTAAGACAATACCAATGACCAGCTGTAAGTTCATCATAATCTGATCCACCAGTTGTTCCTCCTAATATAGCACCGTTTAAAGTACTATAGGCTCTAACGGCAGTATCAAATACTGTACCTGTAGAATTAAATAATTCAACTAAACCGGTTGAACTTGCTGCATTTGAACAAGCAGTTGCACAAACTGTAGCATGTGTTCCAAATGTTTTATGAGAACCACTTATCATATTTTGAGCAGTTGGAGAAGTAGTAGCACATCCTATACCTGTAGATCCACTTCTTAAGCCCATTATACTTAATATAAGCTTATTAAATGCAATTGCTGACCAATCATACCCACTTTCTACAAAAAGAGTTGGTATATAATTTAATTTATGTATACCATCTCTAGAATATCCACCAGCTGTAGTACCGGTTCCATATGGCACTGATACTGGAGCTGTTCCATCTAATATATAATTTCTTAAGTCTATTGGATACTGAATGCCTCCAACTTTAAAACCATTAAATTCAGAAAGAGTTAATTTTCTTCCAACAATTGAACCAGTCATTTGAAGTGCAGTTGCAGCACTTTCATTTAATGATCCAGTTAATTGGCATATATTAACTTGAGCAAATTTTAAATTACCTGCTGCATCATTAAAGTATTTATGTGTTTTACCTGAACCCCATGCACTTTTAGCTGTACCACCTCCTGCTAATGTTAACATATCATTAACTCCATCAAAATCTGTGTCATATTGAGCTGATGGTTGTGACCCCCATCCTGTAGATAAAGAAGCATCAGCATAACTACCATTTGTATTACCTTGATTTGTTATTGCAAAAATATATGTAGAAGCTGGAACAGGACCTGTAGATGCAGCTCCCCAATAAGGAGGTTCTGATTTAAATAGATCCCATGTAGTAGCACCAGTTGCAACTGTAAGAGAACCTGAAGTACCACCCTTTTTATCTACCATTGCTAATCCATAATTTAAATAATCAGCACTAGTATTTGCTCCAGTTGTTCTATCAACTGGTACATAATAAATAGTACCTGTCCATGTATTACAAATTGTTTGAATTTGAGTTTTTATACTTTCAAAAGTTGTTTTTATTTTATCAGCATCTGCATATGAAGTTGAATTAGCATCTACCATTACAACAATATCTGTATCATTATATGGTAATACAGTTGCTCTTTGTATAGGAATTGTAATTGTATTACTTACTCCACAATCATTTGTTAATTTAACAGAAAATGAATCTGATACCCAAGGATCGGTTGATGAAGCTGTATAATTAAATATACCTTCAGTACTAGTAGCAGTAGTAGAAAGTGATGCTGATCCCTTAGTAGGTTGTGAAACAATAGTCCAAGTTCCAACTGCTCCTGCAGTTGCTCCTGCAACATTTACACTTATTGTTCTATGTTGATTGGTTGGTACAAAATAAACATCATCATCTGTATCTACTAAATAAAGAGCTTTGCAATCACAACAAGCAACAACTTCTAATATTGTTTTAGTCATTTTATTAACTAATGCATATATATAATAAGTTATTCCATTTGGTGATGTTGAGGCTGTTACATATTCCCAACCACTTCCTGTATTACTTGCAGATAATCCGCTTGCATATACTACATTATTGCAAGTAATAAATGTAGTTGGATTTTTACTTACAAGTGTGCCATATGTTATAAAAGTTCCAGAAGGTGCTGTATAGGTATCTGCTGTACCTTTATATGCTATAGGGTTATTACCATTATCAAATCCAAAAACAACTTGATTATTATTTACAGTATCATTATAAACTGATAAAACAGTTTTAGTTGCACCTGTTTTAAAATCTGTTAATGCTGTTTTAAATGTACTTGCAGTAACATGAACTGCTGTACATGTTGGTGCAGTTGTAGTAACTTGAATTTTTTCACCTTCTGTTTCTACACCTGTTTTGGTTATAACTGTTGCAAAAACTTTATAGCTTGTTCCTTCATCTAAACCAGTAACTGTACCAGTTATAATTGCACTAGGAGCTGAATAAACAGCAACATCTTTAAGTGTACCACCAGGTGTTTCTGTTGAAATTTTTATTGTATTTCCAACAGTAGTATTTATACCACTTACTGTATATTGAAAAGAATTTTTAGTTATAGCAGAAGTTGAAACAGTTGGAACTATACTTTTATTTGTTAAACTAATATTTATAGATTTACCAACAAAATTATCACCATCTGTAAGTTGTATATCTATAGTAATTTCCATATTACTTGTTTTGTCAATACTACCTAAATCATCTATAGAATAAGCTGTATTAGCTTTATTTTGTGATATTTGAACATATTTATATACAGAATTTAAAGAAGAATCTTTAATTGTTATTTTAGATCCACGCCCTCTATCTGTATCATAAAATGTAGAAGGTATAACATTTGCATTATCTGAAAAATCTAAAACTATACCAGAAACAGATGGTCCTGACATTTTAAATCTTGCTTTTACATTTAAATCATCCATCCATGTAACAGCAGCCGGTGTTGTATTTTTTTGTAAATCTAAAACAGCATTTCTTAGATCAGCAATAGTTAACCATGAATTAGTTAAAGAACCAGCTATATCATTAGCACCAACTATCCATCCAGCCATATCTCTCATACTTCCTTTTCCATTTAATCTAGAATCTGTACCTAATGTAGCAGGTTGAAACTTAATAGATCTTAAAACATCACTAGGTGAACCTACAACAGTTCTTAAACTACAAAACGCTGACTCAAGAGCTGTTAATAAAGTTTTCATTTCTACAGCTGTTCCTGGTCTTGATACACATTTAGAAATTACTTTAGGTAATACAAGTGTTTTAGCAGATTGTCTTTCTAATTTCTTTACTCTATCATTTAAACCTTTTTCTTCATTTTGTAAAGATTTTATTTGTTTTATAATATCATAAGATGCAGCTAAACTTACCATGATCCATTTTTCAGCTTCTAAACCTTTAGCTGCGTCATGAGGATACATGCTATTAGATATCTTTCTTATAAAAGGGTTATCAGGTGAATAAGGACTTCTTATTTCACCAGCAACAGTAGGAACACTAATAATTGTATCTTGACAACATTCTTGTAATATGTCTTCTACATAACAAACATAATTTATTATTCTTGTTAAAAGTTCTTGAATATTAGCAGCAGGTGGTAAAGGATTTTGAGTGGTAGGATCTACTTGAATACATTTTTCATCAACTGTACCTAAGTCTATGGTGCACTCACCACAACTGTCAGCAACTACAGAACAAAGCTTTTCAGCTAATTTTGCAATTACTGTACTAACAGTATCTCCTGTGCATAATCCAATGCAATCTAAGTTTGGTCCTTGCCAAACTACACAATTTGATGATGTTGGGTCACATCCGTTAGTTTTACCTCCTGTATTACTTGGTATCATAAATATATTTTTTACAGCTGCAATTTACTTACTATATACTATAATATACAATTTTTTAAATTAACAACCAAGTTGTTTAAATACTCAATTTAAGTACACAAAGGCGCAGGTGGTGTATCACATGCTTCTTTTGATGTACTATCATTGACAGTTAATAATATTTTTTGTTGCCGGCATTCACCTTTTGTTGTAAAACAATGACAATTATTTAATATATGTTTTGTTACAGTTCCGGCATTAATTATTGTAGTTTTATATACTCCTAAATCATTTGTATAACCTGACAATTCACCATCTATAATAATTGGAAATTCCTTCATTGGATTTCCATTTTGATCTACCACTTGTATATATATACATTCTGAATCATTTACGCATGTACCTCCATTTGTTGAAGCAGCTGTCATTCCACAAAAATGAATTGAATTTGGTGTTGTATCAGGACAAATTTTTGTAATTGTTAAAGTCCCTGTATCAAGTATTCTTGAAGTTCCATTTGAAATAGGACAACAAGGCCATGCTGCACCTGAAGCACCTCCAAACCAAGAACCCCAACCATCCCATACTAAAGTGTGTACATCTGTTCCATCTACTATATAAAAAGTCATTACTTCACTGGCATTAACACCATTTTTACCCGCTGTATATCCAGCAGAAGGACATTGAACTGCTGTACCACCTACAGAAGTTCTAGGTACATCTATTTTTAAAGCATCATATGAAGTATTTTGTAACCACTCTGTAGAACTTGGTACTATAATGTCTGTCATAACTGGAGTTATTGCTGTAGTATTTGTAAGTGCTTTTTCCCATATACCAACCTGATCACCATCAGCATCAGCAATATATACAACTAATCTAGCAGTTCCTGATGTATTAGGAAGTGTTGCTAATCTATCAGGATGCATGTACCAAACTATTTTTGTTTTATCATTTAAATCTCCAAGAAAACCACCACATCCTCCTAATGTATCAGAAAATGGAGGCCAAGCTCCTATACCAATACCTTCTGCACATATACCAGTTTCTGAAATTATCTGCACCCATTCATAAACAGGAGTTGCATTTAAAGTCCAAACAAAAGGTTCTGTATCAGTATTAGTATGACCTGTAGATGTACTATCTTCATAAGTACCTGAATAAATAGGAACTTTTTTATTTTCCCATTGACATAATTCTTTTTTGATTGTATATTTTTGAAGTTGATCTATAGAACAACATGGAGACATTCCATATCTTTTTGCTCTATAATCTTTATAAACATAATCTGCAAATGTTTGTTCTATTTTAATTTGTTTAAGTAATGATTGTTCTGACATATCTGAAATTATTTACAACAAACGTCACAAGTTATTTTCTTTAATTTCTTTTTTGCAAAATTATAAAGTTCCATTCCTTCACTAGGACTATGACAATATTCTACTTTAGCTTTTGCAGCATCTATTAAAGTTCTTATATAACTCATTTCAGCTAATAATTGTTGCTTTTCAGAACTTGGTTCACAAGGTTGAACATCTAACTCACAAAGTTTATCATAATAAGTAGACATTATACTACTTACTCTTAAGTAATTATATTCTACATATGATTTATCATGTGGTGCAACACTATATCTAATTACATAAATTCCATCAGGAAATGATGCTCTTGATGTTTCACAACCAGTTGTTGTTAATTCAAATGAACAAGTATTAAAGTTCATATTGAATTCTTTATTTAATTTAATTACAACAGGGATTGTACCTCCTGGATATAAAACTTGTAAGTTTCCACAATCTACATTTAGATTATCTGCGTATTGACTAGTATCCTTTATTGTAAATATTTCACAATTTACAACTTCAGGTATTTCTAGACTTAGTATATGTTTAGCTGCCATAAATAAACTTTTAAATGCACTATATAAATAATATACAAAAAATTAAAGATAATAGAAATAAAAAAGGGGTAGATTTAACTCTACCCCTCCTTTAATAACTGATATTACCTTTAATTAAGGTATATCAATAGTTTCAGCAGTTGAACCTGATCCAAACGCTGCAACAGCCATCTCATCCCACATTGTATCTAACAACGTAGTACTAGCACCAGCTCTTACATAGACTGAATAATGATACTGATCATTGTCCATAACCCCACTAGGATTATTTCGTCTAGGTACACTATGTAATACATCATAGGATTCATACAAGCCACCAGCATGAACTTCAGCATATAACAAGTCACTTCCTTCTGCCTTTCTAAATCTAGCACTATCTCTATTACCTTGATTATACGGCATCTGAGCATAATTCTCATCTAACAATAAATCTTTCATAACTGTATAAGCAGAAATATTTGCTTGTTTAGCCGTAGTATTTACAGTAATTGCTTTAGTACCTTGAGCAGCAGCACAATCACATGAATTAGCAGTACCTGATTCATCTAAGAATGAAACTTGCATTTGTAAAGGTTCCCCTTTTGCAACAGTTGTTCCAACACCATTACCATCATCTTCAGCAGATGGGCTAAAGTCTGTAGTTTCAAATGAACAAGATCCCCACTCAGTGTCAACATAAGCAGCTTCTATTTCAATTTCACCTGTTTGGTTAACAAGCCAAGTTCCAGCAGTAGCTGCAGTATTTAAAGCTGCATCTGTTTTAATAGTTGCACATGTATTAACTGTAACATCACCGGCACCACCAGCTAAGTTATAAACCATTTTGTTAACTTTAACAAACTTATTAATAATTGGATCATCACAAATTCCTATTGCCCACTCTCTAACAGCATATATATTATTCATATAACCACCATTACAAGCAGTACAACTAGTACCTGTATCAAAAATCATATAAGCATTGTGATTTAAAAACCGTAATGCTGCAGCACCTTTAACATCAAGTCTAAGAAAATTATTTGCACCTACACTAGCACAAGTAAAACAACTTTGACTAGCTGTACCTGCGGAAGTAGAAATAGTAATTTTATTAGCCTGAGCTTCAGTAGCATTTGTTTTCCAGATCTTATTAATATATTTTGGAAGAATCATTTTTGATTTCCACGTTTCAGTGTAACCCCCATGCCCAGGGTTGCTTCCAATTGTATCAGATGTTCTGTATCCTTTACCAACAAGATAAAACCCTTGATTAGGTTTTAACAAGTCCATATCAGTTGCTCCAGTAGCATATGTAACGCCAGACCAGTCAGAAGCTAAACAAGCTCCAAAGTCACCGCCAGTAGCATATGTCCACGGTTTAGCACCAGCTGCGTTTTTTAAAACTTTAGCAGGACCAAAACATTTTTTAAATGCATGATTAAAATAAGCCATAATTAAACTTTTTAAAAATTAATAAAAATAAAAATATACGTTGGTCTTCATATATAATATACAAAAAATAAATGATACTCTTTGAATACTAGTTATTTTTTTCTGCTGATTGTGAACCCCTTGAAAAGTTATTTATATCTCCTATGTCACCTGCTATAATACTAACAGCTTCATCAATAATCAATTCTACTATATCATCTTTAAACTCACAAGGAACATCAACTGTTGATTGACTCCCTGTATATGGATCTACACAATCTATAATTTGAATGTTTACAGGTTTTCTGTAATAAATTAATTCAGGACCTCTTATCCAAAAATCACTTCTCCAAATTCTTAATTCTTTCTCTTTAAACGTTACAAATGTTTCACCCCAATCAAAATCAGGATTTTTTAATGGATCTCTTAATATAACATCTACATTACCTACTTCTGATAAATATACTGTCATAGATCTTGGATCTTGACATCCTTTTTCTTTTTCTACATTGGGAGCACATGTACAAGGAACAGCTGGCACTGCAGGTGTACCAGGTGTACCAGGTTCACCAGGAATAACTTCTACTTCACCAGTATCAATTGTTGTTAGAAATGAAGTATAGTTAGATCCAAAGTCAGGTACTATAAAACATAGTCCATCACATTCTAAAAAATTTGTATTATACCCATCCAAACAATCAGGAAAATTTTGTGTAAAAGTACCATCTCCATTATCTATTGGCCAACAATCTCCTCCTTCTTGCCAAATTGATGAAGGCATTGCAGGATCACCATCAGTAGGACAACTTGAAGTTTGCATATAATCACCTTCTGGAGGAAGAGTGGCTAATACTTCAGGATCTGTAATAATAGTACCAGACGTAGTTACAAAAGCTTCAGGAAAGTCAAATGTCCATTCACCTGGACCAGAAGAGTAATATGCAGAAAATTCTACATAATTGCATGGATTACCAGTCATAATAGTTATTCCATTTTTAGTTCTAACTATAGGCCAATGTACACTAATTGTTGATTCTACTTCTTCAAATATTGGTATTTCTGTAGGTGGACCATCAGGAGTTCCTGGTTGTGCAGGAATACCAGGAGCCCCAGGATCACACTGTATAGCAGATGCTTTAATTCTTTTATACTCTAGATAATCACCAGTATAAATATTTTGAAAATTACTTGATTGAAAATAACCAAATGTACTATCATAATTTACATCGTCCCCTATTAAATCTACTTCCTTTAATAAAATTTCTAAATCATCCACTCTTCTTTTAGACATTTCATCACCATCTTTATACATATTGGTTCCACGTAATTGTCTTCTACACCATTCAATTTGAGCTTTATTAAAAGCTTCAACAATTTGCCAACACTCTATATTATCATAGTCATTACTGGCAATTTTGTTAAGCCTTTGTTTAAACTTTATTTGTAATGTATTATTATCCATAATTAGCTTCCATTTGCTATTGCTGTAATTCTTGTAATATCTGGGTGTATATAAGTATTATTTTCTTCATCTGCAATAAGTACAGGTGATCTTGATTCTAATTCCCCAGCTCTTTTAGTTAAAAACTCTATAACATCATCATTTCTATCTAATGTAACTGCTAATGTAACCATCATACTTTTTGCAATAAAGCGGTCTGCAGCCGCATCATTAAAAACTAAAACTACACTATCTCTAGCTGTACTGTATATTTGTGTTAGCTTATTAAGGCTAACACAATATATACCAGTTGCAGAAAGTTTAAACATCCAAAACATTATCTATTCCACATTTTTTCTACTTTTCTAACTAAATTAGTTGATATCTCATCATTTAATGGACTCTTTAAATAAGCAAGTACTTCAGAAGTTGTCTTACCTAATTTCATATTTGAATCAGAGTCATGAATCCAACCGCTTCTATCAACTAAATATTTAGATTGAGTAGCATCTTTAATAATAGCTTTTAACTTTAAATTTTCTAAACTCTCCTTAGAGACTTTTAAAAAATTTGAAGCTGCTCTTTTAACATCTCTTTCAATTCCTTGACCATGAATATAACCATCCATCATTTCATATATAATATCATTAGGTGTTGATTTAATATATTGTGTACTATTAGAATCAACTACCTTTGCAATATAAAATAATTTAGTTTGATTAGAATCAAATAAATTACTTAAAGCAGCAATAGCTCTATTTCTAACTTTAGCATCTTGAGTTCTAGTATTAACACTATCTTCAATTTTGTCTAAATAGAACTTAGGTGGTCTTATTTTTGAACGAGCATCTTCTAAGTTTTTTGCAACTATAGAAAATCCACCTGCTTCTATTGCAAATATTTTTATAAGATCATAAGCATCCTTTGCTGGATCAAGATAAAGAGGTTCATTACCACATCTTATAGTAATTTTACTCCAAAGCTTATCATTATCAGGTCTAAGCAATTTAACTTCATTCCAAAAATTAGGATCCTCTGGATCTATTATATTTTGTGCAAGTTCTGCTTCTAATTGAGCAACAGCTTGTCTTATTTCTTTTATCTTAGCCTCTCTCTCTTCTTTAGGTAATCCTTTTACTTCTGGAGCAAATTCATTTAATCCTGTAATGTATCTTTTTACTCCATTTATTTCAAGACAAGATAATTGTTCTTGATGATAAACTCCATCAAAAAGAGTCATACCATAATTTTCTAATCCTAGATTTTCATTTCCTCTATCAAAATAAGGACGAACTGCAACTTCACCAGATTTAACAGTTTGCCATTTTTCTATCATTGTATACTCTTCCGGCTCCATTTCAAAATTTGGAACCTTTATATCTTCTGTAATTGTTTCTACTGGAGTAGGAGCAGTAGCTACAGATGTTTCTTTTTTGTTTTTAGTTTTCTTTGCCATAATGTAGTTTTTTAAGTTTTTATATATATTTAATTTACAAAATTTAAAAGAGGGATCCTAAGATCCCTCCCTCAAATTACTAACATAGATTAGAATGATCCACCAGTAGTTGGATTCTTCATAACAATCTTCAATACCTTAGTAGGGTCTTTCACCCATATTGCAGGCATGGTTTGAGTCATATAAACTCTATATCCATTGAAGTTACCAGAAGAAGCAAACCCTTGAGATCTTCCCATATAATCCATAGTTCCATTTTGATAGAACCATTTTAATGCATTATCCCATGAAAGTTTCAATAAGTGAATATTGTCATTTCCATTGTCAGTTACATCAAAGATTATAAATGAGTAAGAACTTAATGGTCGGCCATCAACTAAAGGATTCTCAATATCATTAGTATGTAAACTATCAAATGCTGGGTTAAGTACAAACTGAACATTTGCTAAGAATGGAATTACATATGATGTATATGCATATCCAAATCCTAGATTCATTCCAGAACCTGTTACAATACCGTTACTATCAGCATTAATAACATAGTTACTACCCATTCCACCTGCTTCAGCAGCAATTGCAGCATTTATTAATTTCATACCACCTATCCCTGTTTGTACTACTAAAGTACGTTTAGGATCTGGTCCATCTAATTCAACTTTTCCTTGATAGAAGTTATACAATTCATTTTTAAACATATCCATATTAAAGGTTCCTTTATTATAAACACGTTTATATGAGTTGTCTAACTGACGCCATAGACCAACAGATAGACGCATGTCATCTGGTCCGTCTTGCTTAATTCTACCACCATTACCCCACATTAAGTAAGTTTCAATATCAGTAGCTACCTTAGAAAGATGAGCTGCTTCTAAATTAGTTAGGAAAGTTCTAGAAAGATCACCATTATCAAACGCTCTCTTTACATAGTCTTTACCCATAATTTCCACCATACTTTCAAGTGAAGAAACAGAAGGATTAAGATTTTGGTCAAAAGTTCTCCAAATCTCTGTTACAGGAATAGTACCATCAGCATTCATTCCTCCTTTAAGCATTAAGTCTGCTCTTGAAGAAATAGAATAATGAACGTGTGCTTCAGCTCCTCCTACAAAATTGTAGAATTCTCTGAAACCTGTTCCTGTTTGAACATCTGAATATCTTTCACCATATTCACCACGTGCAGAACCTTTTCTAAAGAATTTAGTTCCGTGCGCTAAATATTTGTCTGCTAAAACAGCTGTATTGCTATTATTAACAAGTTGACAAGTATACTGAAAACCATCACCAAAAGGAATTATTTCCTCTGCAGTAACGTATAATTCAGCACCATTATACTTATCATAAGTAATAATGTCACCATGCCCAAACTCTCTTGAACTCAAAAGAATTTTAAACGTAGTTCCATCTTTCCCTCTATCTGCATCAGCTGATGTGCCTAGCGAATATGGGAGGTCTTGTGCAACGGGAGTTTGCCACTTATACTCACCACGAGCGTTATCCACCATGATTGTATTCTTTCCACCAAATGATGCTAATTGATATAAAGGCATTTCTACCTTTTGAGCCATAGCCCATATATCAACCGGCCCCATATCCATTGGTTCCGCAGAACCCAAGATATTAGTTAAGTGATAAGAATCAACATGTGAACTCACTTTGTAGTTAGTATCACGTAGGAAAATCCCATTATTTAAAACTGGAGTTGCCATATTGATTATAAATTAAAAATTAAACACTAAATTAAACATATATTAAAATCTTTTAAAGAAGTTATTATTACCACCTCTTGGTAAAGTTCTTCTTTTACTTGTTGTTTTTTTACTTCCTTCTGCAGCAGCTGAACCAGATGATTTTTGTGACTGTGCTGTTTTTAATTTTCTTACAGTCTTTTCAACGGCTCTTGTTTCACCTTGCTGCATTATTCTTGTTTTGTATCCTTTTGGATCTGCTAATAACCATAATGCTTCAGTTATTAACGGATAATTTGGTTCAACAAACTGGTACTTTTCCAAAAGATGTCCCAACAAGTTTGTATTTTTTCCTGATATTGAAGGATAATTAGGATTTACTAATCCGTTATATAATAATGATTGCGTCTTTCTATCAACCTTTATATTATTTATCCTCCCGTCTCTTAATGTGTTATACACATTTTTCATATAGTTTTGAGATGCTTGTTCTTGTTGCTTCTGCTTCATTTGTTGCTCTTGTAATTTCTTAGCAACAACCTTCTCTTGCATCTTATCTAATTTTGGCTTAAACTTCTTTGCTTGTTTTTCAAGCTTTCCTAAGTCTTTCCAAATTTCTATTTCTTC
>TARA_R100001594_G_scaffold5882_2_pt1 | contig 13118 bp, 7 predicted proteins | sample TARA_R100001594 | Tara Oceans TARA_R100001594 (sample SAMEA2622752) | marine metagenome | biome: marine biome (ENVO:00000447); feature: marine epipelagic mixed layer (ENVO:xxxxxxxxx); material: "saline water (ENVO:00002010), including plankton (ENVO:xxxxxxxx)" | depth 150 m | reverse complement strand
ATTCCATTAATTGCTTCTTGTCCTTTCTCAATGATAGAGTATAAATTTCCTCTTGTATACTCATAATCCTTTTCTACGTCGTCTTTGGTTAGTCTATCAGGTTTTTTTATCCCTACAGATTCAGTTGGTTCTACTATAACATCTGTTACATCATGCATGGATCATTCCTCAAAAAACACTACCATCAAATCCAAAATCATCACCTACTTCAATAAGATCAGCATCAGCACTAGTGATCTCATAAACTTTAGCACCAGAAACATGTTCTTGAGGAGCAGTATTGTATTGACCTCTTCTTACTGTTAAATTATTATCACTAATTTTATCAATATACATATTCTCTTGACCAATGTAAATATTGGTTTCTACTGTAAGAGCTTCAGCATTATCTACTGTAATAACAGTTTCTGTTAAATCTATATTTTCACTTAAGAATGTCTTATCATCTCCATCATAATCCTTAGTTGCTTTAGGAACAACACTATAAGTCAAATCTCTCTCATAAGTACCTGTTCCTCTATTACCAGAAACATATCCAATTTGAACTTTCTTAATGACATCTCCAGTAATATTGGTAATAGGACCATAAAGATAAGTCTTAGCAGTAAATCTTAAAGTATAAACAAGTGCTCTTCTCGTATCAAAATTTCCTTCATAATCATCTTCCATAGTAATATTATCAAGATTAACTGCTACATCTTTTACATCATTAGCATTGTCACCAGTTAAAAATTTAATAGGTATTTGATAAGCAGGTTGAAAATAAGGTAAAATTTGTTCAACAATTTGTAATGCATCATCATTTAATTTTGTCATGACACTAAGTTCAATTTGCATATTATATGGAACTGGCAAATAAGCCTTTTTAACATTAGTTCCAGTAGCAGTATCCTTAACGTAAAATTGTTGTGTTTGGGTAGATTTTCTACTAGGGTCATATTGAACCCCAGTAAATTCAAATGACATCCTAGGTAGAGACATTTGAATAGGTTTATTTAAATCTGCCTGTTGTTGTAATCTAGCAAGAAACTTTTGAGTTGGTCCATAAGCGAGAGGAACTTTGATGACGCTTACCGTTGCATCATCACTATTCTTATGCTTAATTTCTAACCCATTAAAAAGGGAACCAAAAGATATAATAACGGATCTAAAGATCTCGTTATAAAAATACTCAAACATTTTCCTACTATAGGGATATAGTACTATTTAACAACTTTTTAATTAAGGTAGTCCCATCCATCCTGTTATAATATATTTTGTCTGTGTTTTACTAGTAACACCTCTATGTGGATGAGTCCAATAAGCAGGCCAAATTAATATATCTCCTCTTCTAGGTTGAAACTTTTTCTTTTGCGCAGGAAATTCTGTATATCCACCATCTTTTACATCATTCAAATATATCATCCACGCTAATATTCTTTTAAATTGATCTTCTATCTCTGATCCTACATTTTCACAATGTAATTTAAAATAACCTTCATTTGGTTTATACTTTTGAATTTTATACGCAGACATTATTGACCACTCTGGTAATTCATTTAAAAAAGGATAAAGTTTCACATATTTCTCAATAGATGTAGTCAAATGATTATTAATAATATCACCGTGATGATGATTGAGATAAATTTCAGTACATTTTTTTAAACTAGAATCTGAAGATTTTTGATCACCAAACCCAGATGTTCCTACTTGATAAAGATCTTTTCTAGATTCAAAAAAATCTATAATAAATCTACATTCTTCCTTAGAAAGAATACTTTTATTCCTTAAGATATAATCTTGATCATTAAACATTATATAAGGGGGTATAATAACTTTTTAATTAAGGCATTCCAAATGGATTAGTATCAGTAAAGTCTATAATATCATCTGCATTTGTTTCTATTACATCATTATCAGCGAATGGATCTACCAAATCATCAGTATTAACAGTTCTTATAGTATAAGTAGCTCCAGAAGATTGCCCAATAAGTACCTCACCAGCACCAAAAGTTCCTGTAACAATACTAATTTCTAAAGTATTATTTTCAGCATCCCATTCCTTAACACGTGCCTCAGTTCCTGTAGTAATTCCTTTAACAACTTCATTAAAGAGGAATGTACCTTTACCCATAGTAGCACCAATACCAGCAGGATCTGTAATTGTTACTATACCTACATGAGGTTGAACAGAACTATATCCAGTACCTGGATTAACAAGATAAGCAGTAGTTAATATACCTGCACTATTAACATGTCCTATACCATAAGCATAATTAGCGGTAGGTCCACTAAATGCTGTTCCAGGTTGACCAAATGTAATAGTTGGATTAGAAGTATATCCAGAACCAGGAGTACTTGCAATACTAATGGTTTGAATAGATCCAGTAGTGGTAGCAATTCCAACAGTTGCTGCTGCTCCAGCACCACCGCCTCCTTGAATAGTTACTATAGGAGCTTCTGTATATCCAGCACCTGCATTAGTAAGAAGAATAGCTGCAACTTTACCACCTTTCAACCCATCACAATTAACAAAATCATCAGTTATGGAAGCAATACCAACTGCAGTTGTTCCACCAGAAGGAGCAGAAGAGAATCCAATGATAGGTGGCATTGTATAACCATTACCCATATTAGTAATAGTAAGACTATTAATAGCACCACTAGTTGCTATTGAAACTACTGATGCTGCTGCAGTAGTTGCTGATCCTATCAAAGTAAGAGTTTGAATATATCCTAGTTGTTCTATTTCATCGTCTATAGTGTCTATACCAGTATCAATAGTTTCATCTTCATATCTGTAAAGTTCACATCTAAGTTCATAGACATAATTCTTTCTTAACTGATAAAAAGGTTGTTCATGCTCTACATATTTTATTTCAAATAATCTATCCCCTAAAGGAAAATATATTAAATCCCCTTCCTTAGGTCTAGTTGCTAACTCAATATTTCCTAAATTTTTAATTAAAGGTTGAATATAAGTTTCCCATCTATCTCTAGAAATTATTACAGTGAGATCATCTTGTTCTTGAATACCAAATTTTGAAAGAAGAGTCCCTTGTCCTCCATATCCTTCATAAGTATCCACATATGCTTCAATTGGATAAGCATCATCAAACTTTGATTCAATTACTTCTTTTATAACAGTATTTTTACTAACATACTTTCTTGGCATATAATATATGTCGACGCCATACATCTTCAATTGCTCATCTATCAGATTCTGAAGCAATCCTTGTTCACTATTGGAACCATTGAGGAAGTATGGATTAAGTACCATAATATTAACCTATCATATCCAAAGGTGGAAGTTCATAAGTACTCAGCATACTTTGTTTAATCTCATCAATTTCCCTTTGACCATCATCATAAAGTTGTCTTCCATTAAATTCAACCCCACCTGGAAGTTTTACACCTTGAAACTTAATAAGATTTTGACCCCATTGTTTTTTAAACAATGCAGTAGCATATGGTTTTAAGAAGGAATCATTCCACACTCTTGGATAATCACTAGGATCCAAAGTTCTCCAGCAATCCATAATTATAAAATCACCTACACTAAATTGATCCCAATCTACATCCAAATATAATCTATCTTGTCTCTGATTAAATCTAATTTGTTTATGAGTATTTAAAAGGAAATTCATTGTTTCCAAATAACTCATTGCCATAGAATATGACAATAAATCAGTTTGACCCCAATAATAAATATCATTCAAGAATAACTGATATTTAAAACTAAACATATTGCTAACGCTTATAGATTGAGCGTTATCCCATTGCATTACCTTTTCCACCCCTATAATATGAGGTGGTACTGGAATATAATTACTATTTTCATACCATGAAAAATCTGTACTACCCTTAGTGGGCATACTTTCAGTAATAGTAGTAGTGGTTATACCAGTTTGAGTACCTTCTGGATTAGCACCTGGTGGACGTCCTTTTCCTCTATCCTTATCATCCTGAGTTACTTTATACTTTAAATAACACCTGGAAACACCATCAAAATGTCTTTCATAGAATATTTGTAAGGCATCATCAATTAGATCCTCACATTGTTCCGAAGCAAGATTAACGTCTATTACAGGAGCACCTAACTTCCTTAGAACGTATTCTTTAAATTCAGATCGTGTAGTAGGTTGCGCCATTATACACTATACTATTTTTATTATTTATGGTGCTGAAGCAACACCAGATATTACTAATACATTTCCAGAAGCAATTCTATAAGTAGAGGCTGCAGTACCTGCTCTTGTAAATGTAACAGCAGTTCCTGGTAAAATTTCAGCAGAATGGGTATGAGCAGTTCCTATAGTGACGGTACTGGTAGTAACTGCAACCCCTGTAACATAGATATCTGATAATGCAGATCCTACAGATATTGAATCACCCACTGCCACGTCTGTCACTTTATTCACAATAAAATTAACACTACCTACACCTACAGTGTGACCTACAGCCACTCCTGTATTTAAAATAGTAGCAGTAGCACCCCCAGCTTTAACTAAAATATCATAATCATATCTACCACCCGATAAACCATTAGTTCCATCAGCATCTAATGAAATTTTAAATTCTCCAGCTGCAGCACTTGTAAATCCTACAGTAAAAGTTGCTGCTGCCACTGTAGTAGATCCTGTTCCAGTGCTCTTTCTCATCTGAGCAGATCCACTATAATTAGTAAAATCAAAATTAGTTTTATCGGTATTTCTAACTTTAAAAGTTTCCTCAAAAGTTGCTCCAGTATTAATGGTTACATTAGCCCCATATGACACTCCAGCATTCGGATCAAAAGTAATATTCTTATTGGCCATTTGATTCTAAGACTTTGAGAAGTAAAGATTTAATATCATTTATATCACTTTCAATTGAATCTAATCTTTCTTTATCAGAAAGAAGTCTTTCTCTATTTTGAACATATTGTTGATATCCATTAGTGTCTTTATTAATAATAGCTCCTGTAGAACTATCTTTATAAAGACCATCATGATCCTTGACACGAATTAAAGCCATTATGCTAATGCAAGAACCCTTAAACTCTTCACTCTAGGAGCAAAAGCTTGATTAGTACTAGTTCCTATAATTTTAATTCTGAAAGAACTAAATGGAGCAAGTCTATCAACAGTAAATTGATATTCTTGGAAACTGCTACCTGATGGATTAGGTGAATAAGAGTCTAATTTAGGAACATCTTTGTCTGGTCTTCCATCACTATCCGCCCTATTAATAATCTTACCTTCCACTTGTTGATCTAAGTTATTAAATCCAGGGAAAGGAACAAATACAGTTTCAGCAACATTTGTATCTTGATTAATGGCATAAAATACCCTCAAATCATTATCATTACTAATATAACCATCTAGAATAACCTTTAAAGAAGTTGAAGGATTATCTAAATTAATATTTTTAGTAACATAGAAGAATCTACAAGGATCATCTACCACTGTATCAACTTTAAAGCTAGTTGCAAAATTGCTAATAGGAGAATTAACTCTATTGGTAATTAACTTAAGAGAAGACTGATCCATATCCACCATTGGTGTTAATTTAGGATTAGCAGTAGTGAAATTCATATTCAAAGTAAGAGACTTATTACCAGGAAGAGCACCCAAATAAGTAGTTTCATTAATTCTAGAAGCAATTATTCTAGGTGAATCAAAATAATTTGGTTGATTAATGGTGATATCCTCAAATCCTTTATCTACGAAGGAAGATTCTGTTCCATCTACACTAGTTCCACTAGTAGTTCTGAGAGAAGAAGTAATATTAGTATCGGATGGAGCAATAGAATTAATAGTAGGTATGGCTTCTTCAAATTGAATATTATAAGTTGAAGTAGCATCTACTCCTCCCAGTGACTTGGTTTCATTAAAGAATAATGCTGGCAAACTACCTGCTGCACCTGTTCTATTTTCACCATTTTCAGCCATATTAATCTTAACATAATAAGTATCCAAAGTAATTGGATCACTTACTGTTACTTCATTCAAATTGTGATTAGTGTTAATTCTTCTTAGAGAAACACCATCTAACTCATACTTATAAATCTGATCACTTACTGCGTGATTAGCGGCAACTGTACTATTTTGTGCTCTACTAATTCCAGTTAAAGTAGCACCGGAAACACCAGTATACTTAATAATTTCATTACCAATCTTAGCATATCCAGGGTTAGTAGATCCAACTGAAGTATTTTCAAATTGCCCAAAATTGGTAGTAGCACCAATACCAATATCTGCTGTAGAAGTACTTAAAATAGCAGAACTTAAAGTAGAAGGAGAAACATCAGAACTAACATCTGCTAACGTAACTACATTACCAGTAGCGTGCATACCATGGTTTCTATGATAAACCTTCAGATGAAGTCCATCATTTTCAGTCCTAATTGGAGATTGTGGAATAACTGATCCAGAAGGTCCAACAGCATAATTAAGAACTGTTGTAATACCAGAAGTATTAGTATAACTCAAATAATCTGAAGATACTGTTGTAAATTCTCCTTGAACTCCTACCAATCTCAATTCATTCTGTCCCTTAAGTTCAGTAACTGAAAGTCTTAATCCAGATCCAGTGGTAGTAGATCCTATAGATGTTGCTGTTAATACATCACCTACCGCATAACCCTTACCACCAGCATTAATAGTAGCAGCAATTGCTACCCCATTTACAATGGTTATATCAGCTGTACCATTTATTCCACTGCCACTAAGACTGGTAAGAGAAACATTATCATAAGATTGACCTGCAGCAAGAGGTGTATATCCAATACCAGTATTAATTAGTGTTAAAGCACCTGTAGCAGATCCACCATAACCAACGAATATACCAGATGCAGTGGTATTTTGCTGAGTAATCTTAGCTCCTGTCACTAGTCCTGTATCTGCTACTGTAGTTCCCAATCCTACCCTAATATCTTTAGATGTAGCAATTAATCCATTTTCTTTAATTTTTCCATTTTCAGTTAAATTTAACTGAGGATTAAAGAATTGAATGTCTCCTTCAGGAACAAAATTAGCACGATTAAGTACAAACTTCAGATCTTCATACTGACTAGGTGTCCAAGTAGAACCAGTCTGCGATTTAAATAAAGATCCAAGAGTTGTTTGAGTGGATACTAATGTTTGACCCGCTTCTCCCTCAGATAAAGTAGTTACATCAACCTCACCAAGTCTAGAAATCCAAACCTTATAATCTGTTACATTAGAAAGTATTACAAGTGCATATTCTCTTTGACCATTTAAATAAATTGGATAATCAAATCTAACGTTAGTTGCAACAGTAGCATCATCAGAAGTTACAATATCTTGTGGATTTAGAACCACTAAAGATCCTGCAATTCTCTTATCAATTGGAACACCTAATTGAACTTCTCTTATTTCTACTTCTACGGGACCATTGAAGTCCACTAATCCAAAGAACAAATCCACACTAGTTACAAAGATTCCTTCAGTGTCATCAACAACAAAAGATTGAGCCAAAGGATCCCTATATTCAGTTGCTTCAGTGCTACCAGTAGTAAAGGAAGCAGAAGCACTGGCTCTATCTCCTATGGTTCTATTTTGCAATAAAGCAGGATTGGTTTCAGAAGTATCAACAGTAACTGTTGCATTTCTAAGTGATAAAGTAACTTCTTCACTGTTATCAATATCTCCCTGTGAGAAGAATGTTTCTTCTGCAGAAGTGCTGAATAATCCACTTACCTTACTATTGGTAGGGCTACTAGTCAATCTTAATCTATTTCTACCATTTTCAAATCTTGGATTTGCTGTATTTTCTAAATTAGGAACTCTAAAAGAACCAATTAATGTTCCCATTCTGTCTGTCATCAACCTAACATCAGATACCCTGGCTTGAGCACCACTAGTTTGACCTATTAGGATCATTCCATCCATAATAAATCCACCTTGTGCTATCCTATTTTCATCAGCAAGAGAATTAGTATCAACATTTAAAATAGTTGATGTTTCAGAATAAGTTTCAGCAATACCTAAATCTCTATCATAAGGGTTAGAAGTAAAAGTATCAGTTGGATCATCATATGGACCATACTTATGGTTTGATTGAGCAACTAAAGTATTAAAAGTAGGAAGACCTGAATTAGATACTTGAGTGTTTAAAATGCCTACTTCCATCATTCCTACAACTTCTTCACCTACCTGGAAAGTACCAGAAGTCATTGAAATTTCTATCAGTTTAGGAGTACACCATTGTGTAACATCAACATTATCAAAGAAAGAATATATCCTAGTATATGGTTTTAGATTTCTTCCTGTAAATTCAATATTACGAGATCTCATAAAGTGAATGATCTCTCTACTGACCATTCTCGATCCAAGTGATTCTGTATCAATTTTCTCAACTACTGTATTCTGAGTTCCTCTTCTCCTTTGATTGAGATCAACTCCTACAGATCCACTAATAGTGGTTTCAGTGGAACTGGTCTCTTCAGCAATTTGGAAAGTTTCAGGGAATCCATCTGCAAACCAATCGGTATTATCGGCACGCCAATCATCATCAGATATTAATGCCAGATCACCAGCTCCACCTTGTCTCCAAGTAGTATTGTTGTTAGTCTCCTGTGAGGCGTCCAAACTAAAGTCTACATTAACATCAGTAGTTTCCCAAGCACCCCAAATAACAGGACTTACACCAGATCTAGATCCAGGTTCACCTTGCAGTTCTACTCTCATAGCACCAGCAAGACCTTCTAAAGATCCCATCATAGTAACCGCTCTGGTTTCAAATTGATTAGTATCAATCCATATATCAGCAGTTGGATTTAACTCCAAATTACCTTGCCAGAATCTAACTAAGAAAGGAGTTACGTTTTCACTTCTGGTAGCAAAAGGTTGAGTTAACCATTCTTGTTCATCATAATCCAAACATAGGACACTACTTACACCGCCATCATTCTTAGTGTTTCTTGTAACATTATTTCCAAGAAGATTAGCATATCTAGTGTCTGAGCTGAGAGCAGTGGTTCCTATACCAGCAATAGCATCAGATCCAATTTCCAAAGAAACAGCAGTAGTATAGTGAGCAGGACGAAGTTCTCCCTTTCTCCTATCAATACTATTTCTAACTCCTACTCCTAAATCTTGACCACTTAAATCATTAAAATTATCTGTAAAGAATCCAGATTTAAACCTATTCAATCCATTTGCATCAGGGACAAATGCATTGGCAGCATTTTGCTCTAATCTACTCAGAGAAGTATAATATTCAACATTTCTCAACCTTTGCTCTAATCTATTGATATCAGACATCTGATATCTCTTATGATCCATGAATTTTATTTTTACCTGATTTGTGTTATACAAATAAGCAGGTAAGAATGCGTTGGCAATGTTTAGAGCTCCAGGAATACCTTCAGGAGGAACTGGATTATCTGCAGGAACCCCATACTTAACAGTAAATAATCCTTCAGTATCTAAGTAAATTCTATCAACCCTTGGCAAATAATAAGTATAATCCAAAATAAAGGATTCATCATTTGCTATTACATCCTTAGAACTATGTTGTCCACCATTAAAACTTCTACCTAAAAATTCAAGAGGAGATCTAGAACCTGCACTTGCACTAAAATCACTTACTCTAGGACGAGCATCTATAATATCACTATTTCTAACTCCATTTACAGATGATATTTCTGTTCCATAATTAAATTCATTATATGAATTAATAGTGGTTATATCTCCAGTATCTGAAGAATTATAAGTAGCATTCAAATAATAAACTTTAAGTTTTCTGGAAGGAGTAGGTGCATCTGATTTTCTAGTAATCCTTGCATAATCATAAATGGAACCTTTTTGTCCATTAGAGAAAGTAAAGTTTCCAGTAATATTTTTACTACCTATATCCACACTTGCCGAAAGAGCACTTATACCAGATTCAGTAAACCTAACTAATTCACCATTTCTGAATGTATTTTGATTTTCATAAATCATCTGAATAGAAGTATCAGATAGCCTACTCATATAAAGGGCTCTTGCGCCACTTACTTGGCCAACTACTTCTTCCCCTATAATTAAATCAGTAGTTGTAGCAGTAGGACCATCCATAGACCCAACAGTCATAGATGGAGGAATAGGATCACTAGTATCATCAGATTCAAAGATTGCATATAATGTCTCCACATCTGGTACATTAAGAGAAATTATAGAATCTTGCACTCTAGTTCCAAAAGGATAATTACCAAAAGTTAATCCATCATTAAGAGTGGGAAGAGCACCTGAAGCATCTGTGCCAGATGCAGAATTGTTTGAATATTCAATTAAAGTATTAGATCCAACATTTCTAACTTTTTGCTTAGAAGTAAGATTACTCTTTCTTATAGTAGTAATAACAGTAGCAGCGGTATCAGTTGTTCCCTGAAGACCTTTAAATGTAAGTTCAGTATTACCAGAAGTACCAAAATCTAATTTATCTGCAGAAAGATTTTCTGTTCCACCATCAGACCGAACAAATACATATCTTTCTTCATCATAACTTAAGAATACCTCATTAGTTCCTGCTGATAAAGTACTACTTTGTCCATTAGCATCCACTGAAACATTGGTGAATTGTCTTCTAATATCAAGAGTAGAATCAACAAAATTAACAGATTCTATATTTTTTCTTGGGAAAACACTATAAAGAGATTCATTATTTGAAGCATTACCAGATCCTACTTGTTCTTGTAATCTTGTTTCTAGAAGAGTAAAATTAGTAACTGTAGATGGAACTAATGGGAGAGCACCTGTACAAACACCAATTACACTAGCAACTGTACTTATTCCAATAGAATTAGTATTAACTTCACTTACTCTTGCAAAACATTGATCCTGTTGTCCAGGAAGACTATAACTTACAATATCTCCAGTAGTAACAATACCTGGCCATGTAAATGAAGGAGAAGTTACTGTGGCAATTCCACCTCCATTGGCTTTAATCCATGCAACACTTCTATTTGAAACAGAAAGAGATGCAATACCAATAACTCGTGCTTCTGAAGGAATAATATCAGCACTAAAAGTTCTTGCAGCTGCTACATTAGTAGTATCCTGTCCAAATACAGAACTTACATCAGAAAGTGAATGGTGAGTAACTCCTATAGAAGTTCTACCATCTGTTCCTATTCCATTAAAATTGAGTCTTTCTCCTACAACAAAATCACCTTTAGTATTATAAAGAGTTAATCCAGTACCTACTACGACTTCATATCTTAGAAATCCATTAGCACCACTAGATTGACCTTCTACGAAACAAGGAATTGGTTGAGTAACAGTATCATTTACATTAATGTCTGTATATGTTTGAACATCGAATAAGGATAAATCCCACTGATTTAAACTAGGATTAGGTAAATCATAAGAACCAGATTCTAAAGCAAAGTCATAAATTCTAGCAACTCCAATTTCACTACCAGGAGCTACCATAGATCCTACACCTACTCTCTCATTTCTTAATCCAATAGTTCCAGTAGTATCAAATCCAATATTAGCTGCTCCTGTTACTCTATTGAGTCTCAAAGTAGGACCAAATCCAAAATTAACTGCTTGATTTTCTTTTAAATTAGTATTACGAGGTTTAGGACAATCTAAAAAAGTAGAACCATTTTTTTCAATCTCATATCCTTTAATATATGCCTTTCCTGGAGAAATCTTATATAAAGCTAAATCTTCACTAGGCTTATTACCACCATCAGTTAATTGATCTGCATTATAAATTCCCCTATTACCAAATCCATTATTTAAACTATCTTTTACAGTAGTTACAAATTCTTTTATATAATAATGTCCAGATTCATCAAAAGTCCTTCTAGCTAATTCATTTCTTAAAACATTATTCCAAGGATCTTTATTAAGATCTCTAAGAATTCCATTTCTAACTTCTGCTATTTGAACAAAATTTTGATCGTCAAATTCCTGAAGATCTCTTTTAGCAAGAGTGGCTGAAATTTTTAATCTATCAGCACCTGGTGCAGTGAAATTACTAAATCCTTGAGCATTATCGTTTAAAGTCCTATCACTCTCTGAAGAAATTAATTCTTCTTTAACAAATAATCCTATCCTATATGAAGGAGTATTTGAATATTGATCAAGAATTAATGTATCATCAAAAACATCAACAAAATATCCTCTTAAAAAATAAACTCCAGAACTTATACCAAAAGCAGATCCAACTTGGGCAGCTCCATCTGCTATAGTTTGAACGATGCCTTCTCCTGGAGATATAAAAGTATTAGAAAAACTTATTGTTTCATTAATAGTAAGAATTTCATTATCAAAAAATTCTTTAGTCGAATTAGAATCAGCACCAGATTGAATATAATCAACGTATAAAGTATAATTACTTCTCTCAGATTCCTCATCAGTAATATAATTTACAATTTTAGCAGTAATTCCAGAAGTTCTACCAGTAACAATTTTACCTTTTAATTGATCTAAGTAAAGAGATACTGGAAGACCAGTAAATTCAGGTTCTATTTGAACAGCATAATAACTACTTAAATATGACGTTTGCCCAGGAATAACTTTAGCACCTTCTTTGAAAAAGTGATTACCAACGTTTTCAACTTGATCTTGCAGTATTGACTGAAGATTATTTAACTCTCTTGCCTGAACTGGATAGGCTGGTTTGAATAGTACTTTATAATAATTGCTCTGCGCATCAAAATCATCAAAATAGGGAGCAACATTAAGGTTCGTTTCCTGTGGCATAATTCTTTAGAATTGCAAGATAATTTTGACGTCTTCTTTTTGGGATGATGACCTTGTTACAGATGGTCTATTATCAATATGAATAATATTTCCAGAATATTTTTGAACTTCTGGTTGAGCCACACCTAGAGTAAAATCTTGTCCCAGATAATAATCTCTATTATTTATTACCACTTTATTATCTGTAAATGATGTTTCAATAGATACAGTATTACCAGTTGTGGGGACAATATTATAACTACCTCCTGTAGCAATACCTGCAGTAAATCTATTTAAATCAAAACCATAAGTTGGATTTGTAATAGCAGTTCCCACTGTGGTAAATCCAGCAGTAGTTCTATCTTGCCATAATTTCAATACACCTGTAATTTGCTCATAAGCAATTACTCTTCCAACAGCAGTTGAACCTACTCCAACTGTTTGTGTAACAAAACT
>TARA_R100001594_G_scaffold34008_2_pt1 | contig 13160 bp, 37 predicted proteins | sample TARA_R100001594 | Tara Oceans TARA_R100001594 (sample SAMEA2622752) | marine metagenome | biome: marine biome (ENVO:00000447); feature: marine epipelagic mixed layer (ENVO:xxxxxxxxx); material: "saline water (ENVO:00002010), including plankton (ENVO:xxxxxxxx)" | depth 150 m | reverse complement strand
GCTGGTGCAAATAGAAAACAAGTTCTTACCTATGATGGTAAAAGCTACGAGAATGGACTTCCAGAAATGAAGTGGAAGGGTGGTAGAGTAGTTGAATAATTTTTTTAAAAAAGAGGAAAAATTTAATCCAGAAATAACTCATGGAGTTTGCCCTACATGTGAAATGCCAACAATGTTAATATCTCTAACTAAAGATTTTTACAGGTGTATAACTTGTGGCTCTGATTTAGAGCAAAAAATAAATGGTATTATAAAATACATACCTAGTTCAATTCTAAAAAAAGAAAAAAAACCTGAAGCATAATGTCTAAAATTAAGGGTTTATACGCAAAAGTAGCACATGAACCTATATTTCATAAAACTTCAATAGGGCGCAACCCTAGCTTGTGTAAAATGAACAAACATAAACGCAGAAGATATAAAAAATATCGTGGACAAGGGCGTTGACAAAGTTCTTATAATATCTTATATATAGAACATGAAAGAAACACACAAAAAAAATAATGAATATATTTTTTTTAGATAAAGATCCAAAGATCGCTGCACAATTGCAGTGTGATAAACACGTTGTTAAAATGATATTAGAAACAGCACAAATGTTATCCACAGCTGCACGTGCTCAAGGTCATGATATTGGTTATAAATCAGCTTATCCTAAACATCCTATGACATTATGGGTAAATGAATCACCACATAATTATGCATGGGCTATTATTCATGCATTTGAATTATGTGATGAATATACCAAACGATATAATAAAGTTCATAAAACACAATCAGTAATTCGTGATTTATATGAAATTTGCAATGGTGATTATACTCAAATGACAGAACCACCAAAGTGTATGCCTGACGAATACAAAACCAATGACTATGTGCAATCTTATCGTAACTACTATGTAGGTGATAAAAAACGTTTTGCACGGTATACAAACTGTAACACACCAGAGTTCATGCAATGAGATACAAATTCAAAGTCACTGAAGATGGTAAACCTGAAGAAGAAAAGGAGGCAATGTCTTTTAAGAAATTGTTAAAATCTTTAGTCATTCCTAACTCAAAATGGACAGGCTGGATAGTATATAAAAATAAAAAAAATAAATATGTTAAACACAATATTTTAAATGGTAAGCAAATATGAAAGAAAAAAAAGTAACCCTATCCGCCAAAGGCGCATCTGTTAAACAATGGTCTGACTTGATATTAGAGTTAAATCTAATGAAAAAATCGTGGCATCGTTATGGTGTTAATATAACTATTCAAGCTCCAGAAATTAAGAAAATATTAGCATGGGGCACAAAGAAGTATGATACAAAAGAAACTTGATGAAGTAGCTAATCTTTGGAATAAAACCAAAGATCCTAAATATAAGGATTTATGGTATAAACTTATAAAGGAGTGGAATGGAAATAATAATTTTAGACGACGGAATGTATCATCTAGTTCCGGTGACGAAAGAAATGTTGAAGAATCTGGTGATAATCGCTAAAATAAACTGTTTTGATTTTTGCGACATGCTAAAATTAAAGTTGACAACATATTCTGAATCTATCAACGCTTACGTGATGAACGAAGGTAGTGGTTATTTTTTTGGATGTATATGCAAATGAAGACACTCTAGATCAAGTGTTCATTTTGGGTCCTTTACTCTCTGGAATACATAAAAATTTAGTATATAAATTAAATTCATTAACCTTTTCTCTACCAAAGTCTCTTATTAATCTTGTAGAGTGAGAATACCCGTATACGGTGCAGTCAAATTCATCATTAAACTTCACTCTATCTGTTTGAATCTGCTTACACTGAATAGTAGTTGTGGCGCTACATAACCACATTAAAATTAAAAATTTACTCATTGACATTCCTCTAGAAATTTATATATTATCCTATAAATAATGAAAGGAAACTATATCACATGACCGATATAAGCAAATATAAAAATGTATCTCTATCAAAAGACACATATGCTAAAATTGATAAGCTTAGACGAGCTATCGTACCTAATACGACTATAAGTCGAAGTCAAACAGTAAATATTTTAGTGAATGAAAAAATAGAAAAGCTAAACGGAAAGGCAAAAAATGTTTAAAATATCGCAAGACGATAGATCAAAAATATTAAAGTATCTATCTACAAGACCTTATGCAGAAGTTTTTCAATTAGTTGCAATGTTAGTTGGACTAAAACCTGCTGAGAATAGTAAAAATAAAGACGAACCTAAAAAGGATAACTAATGTCTAATATCTGTCCAAGATGTAAAGGTAATGGTTTTTTTAAAGTTAAAGAAAGTGTAGAAAATAAAGTAGACGTTGTAGTTCAATGTTCAATGTGTAACTCACAAGGAGAAGTCCATGATAAAGAGTTTGATGAGTATTTTGATACTCACCCTTTGCTTAAGTCACTGCACTGAGTTTACCATGTTAACGAGTGGTGCAGGAATAGCTGCAAGTAATAATATGTACACCAAAGCTTATGGTGGACTAGATTTTTTAACCATTATTAGAACGGAGAAAGACATTAAAACACATTTATATGAAACTATTCGACATGCTGACTAGGGCTGATATAAAAAGAATTAAAGACGATCGAGGTTCTTTGGATTTAACAAAAAGAATTGAAGATCTAGATAAATCTCTATCGATCGCTCTTGACATCAATGATAAATATCAAAGAGAAAATAAAGATTTAAAAGATAAGATTAGAGAAGCTGGAAAAATTAATGAACTTCATCAAGAATTATGTAAAGACTTAAAGAAACGAGCACAAGAAGCTGAAGGTGAATTAGTTATTATTAAAGGTATTGGCAATACTTCGCCAGAGATGAAAGCTTTACAAGAAGAAATAGAAAAACTTAAAGCGGATTTAGCACGAGCCAGAGAAGACCACCAATACGACAACTTAGTTCATCAAAACGAATTAAAATCTTTGAGGAAAAAATGAATGATAAAGTAAGAAAAGATTTTGTTAAAGACCACGACATAGCTACTAAAGAAAATAAACGAGTTAGAGTAGACTATCAAATGTTTAGATGGGGACCTTTGTTAGTTAAAACTAAAATACCAGATGAGCTAAGACTTAAATTTTTAAGTGAAGCCGAAGCAAGCACATTAGATTTTAAACCTAAACTAGCGGGTATAATTGAAAAAGAAGTAGGTTTTAGAGATAGTAAAATGTTTCTACCTTTCTTTACACAAATATTTGATATGTACGCTGATGCTGGATTTAAATGGGCACCAGAAATAGGATCAAAACCCGAAGACTTTAAACAACAATACACATTAGATTCTTTATGGGCAAACTTTCAAGGCCCAGGTGATTTTAACCCCCCTCACGATCATGGAGGTGCATTATCTTGGGTTATCTATTTAACAGTGCCAGAAGCTCTAAAGAAGGAACGAGAAGCCTATACAGGACGATCAGCAGGTCCAGGTGGCATAACTTTTATTTATGGTGAAGGGCCAAGATCATATATAACTCACCATTCACATTTTCCTGAAGAAGGAGATATGTTTATATTTCCTGCAGGATTAAAACATTGGGTATTTCCATTTAAAAGTGACTGCACTCGTGTTTCTGTATCTGGCAATGTGGCAGATTCAATACAGATTAAAAAATTAAAAATCAAACCAGGAGTAAAATGAACACAACAACAGCGAAAAGAGTTATAAAAAGACAATTTAATATAATTATAGATGAAGAAAAAAAATTAAGAAGAGTCTTGTCTATGGAAACGAACGACGAGCAGCCAAAGGCTTTGTTTGATGGACTATATACGAGAGTCGAGCAGCACTTAGATGCTATAATTAAAGCTCAAAATAAAATAGTTTTATTACAACAAATTATTAATCCAGATTAGAATATGGCAAATAAAAAAGAAAACTGTGAAGAGTTATTAAAAGAACTTAGAGCTTATCGTAATGACATGGTAGCCAGAAACTATCCATTTCAGCAAATCAGTGACATTATTACTCGATGGGAAATGAAAGAAGTAAAAACAGTGCCAGACGAAGATTTCTTGGATCAAGCTGAAAGGGAGAAAAAAGAGCTAGAAGAATCGTATCAAGAAGCAAAGCGACAAAAAGAAGAAAGGAAATCTAGAGAATGGATTAAAGGCTATAGCCAATGGAAAAAAAAATAAAGATAACTTATAATAGCTGGGGTGGTGTGCGTGATGAGTCTAAAGTGATTGAAGCGATTCAGGACAAATGGTGCAAGGATAATGGTTATCCCATTGTTAAGCGAAAAAGAACACGACACGCAAAAATTAAACCAAGAACAACTAACTCTACTTTAATATGATCTGGTTATTAATTTTTACTGTCTTGATAGGGTATATTATAGCTGATCGTAAAAATATTCTAATAGGATTAAAAATAATATGGAAGAAAATAAAATGAATAGAATATTTATAATTATATTTAGTACATTAACGTGTGTAATTTTATTAAGTATTTTTATGTTAGTAACATTATAGCAAAATGACAAAAGAAAGTAAGAATTGCAGCATCTGTAAAAAAGATTTACCCCTAGATCAATTTTATCTAAACCGTGATGGTAGTTATAATTTCTGCTGCACACCTTGCGATAAAAAACGAAAAGCTGTGTATCGTGCTGAAAATAAAGAGAAAATTGCGATTCAAGAACACAAGTATAAAAACACAGAAAGAGGCTATGTTATGGAAGTAATCAACGGCGTATTCTATAGATACAGGAAGAAAGATGCAAGGCTTAAATGGAAACCTGAATGTACTAGAAAAGAAATTTATGCTGAACTCATGTTATATATTCAAGATCATGGAAGACATTGTGAATATTGCAAAGAGCCTTGGACTTATAAACGAGTATTTGTTGACAAAAATAGAAGTCACAATCAACGAGGACCAAAAATTGAAACAAATTTTTCAATTGATAGATTAGATTCAACTAAAACTTATGCATTAGACAATTTAGTTTTCTGCTGCGTTGGTTGCAATCTTCGTAAAAATCAAGTAAGATTGTCTGATATAGTTAACATTCTAAGAGTATGGATGCACAGAAGAGTAAATGGAAAGGAGAAAAATGAGTTTTAATAAAGATCCGTTATACTATCATACTAAAGTTAATTTTGACGAGTTGCTAGAGACGAGAGAAAAAGCTCTTAGGTTTAGAATTAATGGCTTAAAAGTTTGGATGCCTCGAAAATGTTGTAAGCATTTAGATAAAATTAATAATGAAGTTTATATTTGGACAAAAGTATATGAATCAAATATGAAAAAAACCAAAGAGTTTGTTGAAAATTTGAAAGAAACTAAACAAGAAGGCTTATTACATTAGAAAGAGAATGAAAAAAATAAAAATACTAGATCTCTTTAGTGGATTAGGTGGATTTAGTTTAGGATTAGAGAGAACAGGGCATTTTGAGACAACAGCTTTTTGTGAAATAGATAAATTTTGTAAATTAATACTTGATAAACATTGGAAAGGAACTAAAATATATGACAATGTCAAAGAAATCACGAAAGAAAGACTCGAAGCAGACGGAATTCAATTTCCAGACATCATCACAGGGGGTTTCCCGTGCCAAAGCTTCAGCGTCGCGGGCAAACAAAAAGGAACGAGTGACAGTAGATATCTCTGGCCAGAAATGTTTCGAATCATCAAAATATTCAAACCGAGGTACGTTATTGGCGAGAATGTGCGAGGCATTGTTAACATCGAAAACGGCATGGTCTTCGAGACTGTGTGCTCTAACTTGGAAGACGAAGGATACGAAGTCCAACCGTTTCTTATTCCAGCTGCAAGCGTCGGTGCTCCCCATAGAAGAGAGAGAATCTGGTTCATTGCAAGTTTGGTCAACCCCGAACACGATGGATTATCTACCTCAACGATCGAAGGAAGCTCTGCTACGTCAAGCGACAACAACGAGAAAGGGCAGAACGAGACCAGCGAATTTAAGGGAACAGGTGGATCCAGAGACAGTGAGATTATGGAGAACTCCAGACGCACATTGCAACAGGGGACCGAGCTCCGAGAAAAGAATGAAAATGAAGTTAGAGAAGAAAATGCCGATCAGTTTGAACGATCAAGTAGCCCATCCGAATCTAATGTGGCCGACACCTACGCAAGACTCGGCAACGGAGAGAACGAAGAAATACAGTCAAGGGGGCAAACCTCTAACACTAGCAGTGCAAGAGGCAGAACAGATGTGGCCGACACCACAAGCAAGAGATTGGAAGGGCAGCTCAGGTCGAAGCTACAAGGGACTAGAGAAAGATTTACCGACAGCAGTGAGAAACAAACCTGGTGGCTCGTTGAACCCAACGTGGGTCGAGTGGCTCATGGGGTATCCGGCAGGGTACACCGACTTAAAGCATTGGGAAATTCTATCGTCCCGCAAATCGCGGAAGAAATCGGTAAAGCAATCATAAAAGCTGAGAAAAATGATAAATAATAGAAAAGCTTATAAAATTTTTATGAACCTACCTGCTAAAAATAGAAAAAAACTATCTGTTGAATATGAAATTGAAAGTGTAGAAAAATTATTTTATGATGATTTTAAATGGGCGAGAAGATTTCATATAACACATGGAGGTTCTTTTTGGAATTGGTTGTGGATGTGTCATTTTAAGGAAAAACAAAAAAGGAGGACATTATGAATAAATGGAGAGAGAAACTATCTGTGTGGTCTTTGTACCACAGAGAATATATTGTAGGGTTTATCGTTGGTTTTATCATAGGAGCTTTAATTATATGAACCTAGATAGAATATGAGAAACTTATTCGAAACTTGTATTGATGTGGGGAGTGGCTTGATACTGGCAACGAGCATTCAATTGCTTATCTTTCCTTTCTTCGGTATGTATCCAACGGTATGGGAAAGTTTTCATATAGCCGTAATCTTTACTGCCATATCTATTTGTCGAAGCTGGTGTTGGAGAACTTATTTTAGGAGAAAAATATGATACCATTTCCACAAAAACGCTACAATATTATTTATGCTGATCCAGCTTGGTATTTTAAATCTTGGAGTAAAAAAGGTGAACAACGAAATGCTACAAAACATTATCCATGCATGTCTATTAACGATATTTGTAACTTACCTATTAACAATATAACTGATGATAATTGTATCTTATTTATATGGGTTATTGATCCAATGTTACCTGAAGCCATTAAAGTTATAAAATCTTGGAATTTTAAATATAAAACAGTCGCTTTTACTTGGGCTAAACAAAATAAAAAATCCAATGGATATTTTACTGGATTAGGTTATTGGACAAGATCAAATCCTGAAATGTGTTTATTAGCAACTAAAGGAAAACCTAAAAGAATATCTAAATCTGTTAAACAATTAATTGTTAGTAAATTACAAGAACATAGTAGAAAACCAGATTGTGTAAGAGATAGAATTGTAGAACTTTGTGGAGATTTACCTAGAATTGAATTGTTTGCTAGGCAGCGAACTGAAGGTTGGGATAGTTGGGGAAATGAGATATGAAATGGAAATATAACGGAGGTTTAAAAGTGCTTATTTATATGTTTATAATTATGATTCTGCTAAGTGTTTTACTAGGATGGTATAATGGAGTGTTAAAATGAAATATGAACCACCTATTCCACTAAGTAAAAAGGAAAAGAAAGAGGCTATGCTTCTTGGAGTTATTGTGGTTTTATTATATACATTGGCTATAAGCTATTATTTATCATGAAATGGAATAAACTGTATAAGTACCCAAAAAGTAAAAGGGAAATACTTAAAGGAGTACGACATTATGATGTTAATGACGAGAAATTACCAAGTGTTACAACGATACTACAAAAAACTCAAACTATTGAAAAAACTGAAAGCCTCAAAAGGTGGGCTGAAAAAGTTGGCGAAACTGAGGCGGAGCGAATCAAGAATACAGCTGCCAAGCGCGGGACAGCGATGCATAGCTATTTGGAAACGTATTTGCAAGGTGGCAAGATCCTGGATTTGAGAGACGTTGGGCGAGAGGCGAGTGGCATGGCAGAGACTATTATTGAAAAAGGTTTTCCTGATTTAGAAGAAATATGGGGTGTTGAATGTACTTTACACTATCCTGGATTGTATGCCGGTCAAACTGATTTATGCGGAATTTATCAGGGGCGTGAAAGTATAGTAGATTTTAAGCAATCGAATCGCCCTAAAAAGATCGAGTGGATAGAAGATATGTTCTTGCAGCTCGTTGCGTATGCTACAGCCCATGATTGTATTTATGGTACAAAAATTGAACAAGGCGTGATCTTAATGTGTACGCCAGATAATTTTTTTCAAAGGTTCATCGTAAATGGCAGCGAGTTTCGAGCGTGGAAATGGAAATGGCTAAAGAAAATTGACCAATATTATGCTAAAAAAAGCTCTCATGCGAGTGGCGAGACACCCGCATAAGTTATGATTTATTGTTTGACACCCGTTCCATTGCAGCTTTCGCATTCATCTTCACGAGTCCCACAAGGCATTTTCCATAGATCACTAAAAACTAAATCCGTGTAAATAACTCCTGTGCCATCGCAATCTTTACAATCTTCAACTCCAAAAAGATCACCTGTTAATTTATTTTTTTCCATAATTCCTACATTATCCTATAATTATTTCTTGTCAAGATTTTTTTAAAAATAATACATATTGTGTCTGAAATGTGGCAATTGCCACAAAGTTGCCATAATTGGTTATTTTGTCTTGATGAATATGAACTCGAAAATGTGGAAGATTTTTCAAAAACACAGCAAAATGAGTGCGACAGTCTGTCCATTTGGTCAATTTCTCCTCGAAAGTGTGGAAAAAGGTGCCAAAAACCCGCATAAAACGCATTTTACATTTCAAAAATGTGGAAAACGTGGAAGGTCGAAACGGCTATTAACATTGGTACATAAGGATAATACGTGTTTTCCACATTTCCACATTTATTTTCCCAAACTTGAGGCAAGTGTAGTCAAAAGTATTTTACGTCTTTATGTGGAAATGTAGAAAGTATTTAATACCAACAGTTTTTCACGATTCAGCCTGTTTTAAAAACGTGGAAGATTCGAAATATTTTTAAAAAGTGTTGAATACCAATACTTATTTAAGGTTTACTTCCACATTTAAATGTGGAAGACAAAAATATGATTGGAACAGTAATAAGTATGATGACAGAGGCAGAATTTTGGGATAAGTTTCATGCCAAGCACAATCCAGGCTATTACTATGCAAAAAAGAAAATCAAAAAAGAAATCAAAGAGAAAATTAAAAAACAAAAAAACGATTCCTTTAAATTTAAAATCTTTAGGAAGTGATATATCTAAATATCCATTTGTAGAAATAGAATGGGCTGACATTGAAGGTGATTCTGGTTGGTCTAATACACGATCTTTAAACAAGTCTAAGCTGCCTACGTGTGTGTCTAAAGGTTATTTATTAAGTCAAAAAAATGGCATTACAAGAATTTTTTGCGATTATATTAAAACAAAAGATAAGGAGACTTTTGAAGATATTGGTAATACAACTTTAATACCAACAGCCGTAATTCAATCTATAAAAAAAATTAATTAAGTTTTTTAAGATTTGGAAGTCTTGACTCTTTAACTTTCTTTTTAACCTCTTTTTTAATATCTTCAGGTTCAACACCTTCAAGTATGGGTGAATATTGATCTATAATATCTTTCATCCTCGTTTCTAGCTCCTCAGCAGACAGATCATCTAACTTGCCTGTTCGTATAATTTTTTGTTCAATGTAAAGTCCTGCTGCTTTACCTCTGGCGACTTCTGCATTAACTGCGGCTGACCATGCACCTTTTTTTAATGCCTCTTGTCTAATTTTTCCAAGTTCTGTTATATGTCTGCCATAAGTGACATCATATTTTTTTTGATATTCTTCTCTTATCTCGCCAAGATATTTAACTACTAATGGGTATTTTTTTGGATTTTGTAGTTCTGATGCCGTAATTCTTGCTCTGTCTTTTGCGTAACCTGCTTCAATTGCACACTCAAATGCGTATTTACGACCTTCATTGGTCACAAGCTCATGAGCAAATTTAATCTGCATTTCTGTTAATTTTTTTGGTACTCCCATATATTGACTAATACCGTAACTTGGTGTAAAAAGCAAGTGATGATTGACGCTAAGTTAATACGACAAGTATTAGATAAGTTTTTGAAAGCAGAAACAGTTAAACACGCTAGAATGCAAGTTAGAACTTTGGATGGTGTGTATCATGATATTAAATCTGTAAAATTGTTGGAAAATAAAATTATAGGTCACAGAGAGACACATAGAATAGTGATAGAGGTTATACCTGAACACGCACCTATGGGAAAAGTCATTAAAGATCATGGTGGAATAATCTTGTAGTGAGTGATTTAAAAACAGTATCATTATTTGACACCTTTGTTTATCAGGCAGAATTACCAAAGTATTTAGATAATAAAGATTTTATGTCTGCGTGTGATGAACATACAGACAAAGCAATATTAGACGCAAAACAAAGTATTGATGATAGACATAAAAAATTAAATGCACCGATTAAAGATCATGGTATGTCCTATCATTCAGGATCAGAGCTCTATAAAGATGAACGATTAAAAGAGTTTGAATTGTTAATAAGAAACACCGGTAAAAATATTTTAGAAGATCAAGGCTTTAAATTAACTAATTATGTTTTAAGCTATACTGAAATGTGGATTCAAAAATTTGCTTATGAAGGTGGTGGACATCAAGACACTCATGTTCATTGGGATAATCATATCTCAGGTTTTTATTTTGTTGAGTGTTCTGATAGAACTTCAAAACCTATCTTTCACGACCCTCGTCCAGGTCGCATGATGCTTAATCTTCCAATTAAGAATCATTCTAAACTGTGTCCAGCTATGGAAAGACAGATTTTTTCAGTTAAACCAGGTACTTTGTTGTTATTTAATTCGTGGCTGCCACATCAATTTAGTGTAGACAATGGTGTTGATCCTTTTAGATTTATTCATTTTAACTTACGAGCTACAAAATTAATTAATTAATTCCATAACATATTCTTTCTTTTTTATGTCCTGAATTATTAAAATAAAAACCTACTACACCTCTTTTTTCTACTTTCCTCAATGCTTTCAATGCTCTCTTTACTATTTTATCGTCTTGTATTTTTTCTTGCATGATAGATCTTAAATTATTGCTTAACCAATTCCAATAATTTCTTGTCGTTCTATAATAAAATCTTGGAAAAAAACCCTCTCTTAAACCTTGTTTGCATAAAGAGTATGTCCATAATTTAGATTTATAGTTAATTTTATGGCGTGAGATTTCTCTAATAAAATTTTTCAAATGTATTTTCTTTCTTTTCATTAAATTTCTTTCTATTTCTTCTTTATTTTCTTTTTCTATTTTTTCTATAGCTAAATAATTTTCTGCTTGTTTTATTTGTTCTGGTTTAATAGCTACTTTAGTAAAAGTATCATAGAAACCTGTATTAATTAAATGACAAGCAACGCTAGGATGTTTTAATTTTCGAATAGCTTTAGCTAATATCTGCCCTGTTCTTGCTTTTGATACATTAAGTTCTTGGGAAATTTCATCTAAAGTATGATCTGTTTTCATACCTATTCCAAAACGCATTCTAACTATCTTTTCTTCTCTTGGTGTTAATCTTGTTGTAAGAACTTCTGATATTTTTTCTTGTACTTCTGTTTCTATATATTTTAATTCTTGATTTTTTACTGGATTAACTAATTGTTTTAGTTCTTTTTCTTTTACTTTTACTTCATAGCTTGTGTTTTTAAAACCTTGTAGTTGTCTCGGTGTAAATGCGTCTTTTATATCTAATTCTAAAATATCTAATAAATTTTTTACTATATTATTTAATTTTCCATTTTCATTAATAGGTTTTAATTTACCTCTAATGATTTCACTTGTTTGGTTATAATCTAATATGTGTTCTGCACAAAATTTAGCCACGCTTCCAAAACCCATTTCCTCGATAGCTGTTAATAGTCTTTCGTTTCTTATGGTTATTTTAACTCTATAATCTTGCATATTATTCTTTAACTTCCATTATATTTCCCATTAGTTTATTTAGTCGTTCAACAGATTTCTCTAACACTTTCATTCTATCTTCTAAAAATGTTATCTTTTGTTTTTGGTATCGTTCTTCTTTGTCTATCGTTTCCAATATCATTTCATCTTTAATTTCTTCTGTTTGTTGTGTCATTGTCTCCTTTCCAATAATAAATTGCAAAAATAATAATTGGTGCAAGTATGATAGTTAATAATGTTGTATCAATACAAATCATTTTTATCCTTTCTATCTAACAAGTAGGGCAATAACCTCTATAATTCATGTTGCGTTCATCTGGTTTGATGAACTCACCACACTTCAGGCATAACCCTCTACTTATTAAATCTTCTTTTTTGGCTTTTGCTTTCTGCTTTTCTTCTTCTTCCTTATCTATCCAATCTTTTCTCTTACTATTAGGAAAACTGCTCCAAACTACCTCTCTAATAGTTGTTTCCTCATTTTCAACATCTGATTCATTTTCTTTTATTAAAGTGCAATCATATTTGGGGCTAGTATTTTGATTTTCTGCAATATAAATTGCATCTTTTTTGGTTTCATTTTGAATTAAGTAAGTGTCCTCATGTTTTACATTATAACTCAATGTCACTTTCCAATCTTTTTTCATTTTCTCCTTACATTTTATCTAAAAAAGGATCCGGAAACTTACTGTCTCTTTCGATATCTTTTTTAATTTCATCTTTTTTATTTTCTAAAAAAGTCTTAATTGCAACTTTAGAGCTCACACCTAAATTTAACTTGTCTAATTCCATTATTATATCTCTTAATAGAAATAACTTTCCATAATGAGAGCTCGACCTATTTGCGTCATTCATACTTTTTGCTATTTCAAGCATTGGGTCTGTTGTCATTTTTCCTCCTTATATCCTTCTTTTGCACTTTCTAAATGATGTTCAAAATCCCAATTATACTCATTTTTATTTTTATCACAAAAATGCATTAATGCTATTAAGACATCTGTCACATTGTAATATTTCTTAGGATCTGACTCATCACCATTCAAACCAAGTAATTTTTTAATTTTCTTTACATCATCTTCAATAGTTTCCATCATTTTATTTTTCCTTTCATTAACTCGTGGTTTAATGTTCTATGTACTGAAACATTGTTTCCTTTCTATT
>TARA_R100001594_G_scaffold27360_3_pt1 | contig 13166 bp, 19 predicted proteins | sample TARA_R100001594 | Tara Oceans TARA_R100001594 (sample SAMEA2622752) | marine metagenome | biome: marine biome (ENVO:00000447); feature: marine epipelagic mixed layer (ENVO:xxxxxxxxx); material: "saline water (ENVO:00002010), including plankton (ENVO:xxxxxxxx)" | depth 150 m | reverse complement strand
TCATCTCTGGAATTGGATTACTTTGAGTCATGATTTTCTCCGTAGTTCTCTATGTTATTTAATACAGATTTTAGTTGGATCGCAAGGTCTGCTTTCTCATGATATGGTCCGATTCTCTTGGTGTAACCTTCGACCATCGCTACATACCAACCTTTTCCTGGTTGGTAATCTATGACCAGTTGTACTGGTCTGAATTTCCGCACTATGAATCGGAATAGTCCTTTCATTTAACACTCCCATCTACTATGGATATTCTGGATTGGAATTGTTTATCCAATCCGTAATCTTTCATCTGTTTTCTAAGCCACAGATGAAGGAAGATTGCTAAGATCAGTACCAATGGAAGTGTTATTGGAAGTAGAAGTATTCCAATAAAGATACCTAATAGGTATCCAAGTAGCTGGCCCCTTTCGGAGCCAGCCATCTCATTGATCTTTCTACGTAATTTATTCATTTTCTTTCTCCATATCTTTGAGATTTTCAATCAGTCTCTTTGTTGCTCTGATTTGTTCTTCTTTTTCTGTGATTTCTGATTCCTGATGGCTGATTTGAAATCTTAAGTAGTCAATCCAAGCAGCTTGAGCTTCTTGTTTTCGGTTTATGTCGTAATCGTAGTGATCGAAGTTCTTGAACGGTCCTGCGTAATCACTAACAGTTGCCTCTTTTAGCTTTCTTTGAAGCTCTATTAGCTCTACGCTCATAGAGCCAAGATCAATTTGATGTTCTGCCAGCTTGTTCTCTGCTAGCAGTCTAACCATGGCTGGATTTCCAGCCGCATCTCGCAAATCGAGATCTGCGAATGGTCCGACAGTGTAGGGAATATCTATGAAGTGAGTCATTTTATCCTCCTTAAAATGGGATATCTGATTGATGTTGGTGATTCCAGTAGTGGAGTTCTTTCTCCGCCTCTGCTATTTCAGATTTTATTTCGCGGCGTCTATACTCCAAGTCCATAAAACCATCTCTGAATAGAGGGATTCCATCCATCATCATTTGATCCTTTATGTCTGAGAGTTCCTCTCTCAGTTCATGAAGTTTCCACTCAGTTTCCTCAATCATGTACAATATTCTGCTAAATTCAGTAATCATGTCATTCTCCTCTGTCTTGACCTCACCGGAGGCCACGACAGGCTCCGAAAAATCAAGGGGGCGAGCGAAGCGAAGTTAGTCCGGGTATAGCTAACACGTAGTATTCAGAAAATAGGGTCTTGGTGCGGGCCAGAGCGTAGCGAGCCGACAATCGGCGAAGCGAAGTCCGTAATATCCTCAGGATTGAGGATATGTAGGATGAGGCTAAACAATTTATTGTTTAGACTCACTCCACACGGCCCTATTTTGTTAATACGGAGTGTCATACTGGATTTAGTATCCCCCTTGAGTTTTTGGATGTCGTGGTAGGAGAGGAGGGCAAGAGAGAGAGATTATTCTTAGGACTTCCTTCAATACGCGAGCAAGGCTCGCGCTGCTAAAATATGTAGGAAGTCCGTTGTTGATTCAGGAAGACCTTGCTTTGTTTTATGCTGCTCCTTCGCATCTACACTGAATAACTGATGCGAAGGAGATTCTTTGTTGTAACCTTTTTGTTCATGTGCTTGTTAGTCTAGGTAAAATTCGTTACATTTAGATAGATCTAAGGGGCATTTGGGATGTTCAATGGCTAAGAATCTAACCGATAAGCAAGAGCTGTTCTGTACATACTACGTAAGTAATGGGGGTAGAGGCTCTATTGCTGCGAAAGACGCAGGATACTCAGAGAATTCGTGCCGTGAGCAGAGCTATGAGTTGTTAAGGAAGCCTCATATACAGGACCGTATACGACAGCTAATGGAGCAGCACTTCGGGACCATAGCTCCCGACATGGCTAGTGTGCTTAAGAACCTAGCTCTAAACGCTAGGTCTGAGTTGGTTAGGTACAACAGTGCTAAGGATCTGTTGGATAGGGCAGGGTTTAAAGGTATGGATAAGGTGTTGAATCTTAGTGATGGGTCAGCACTCGATGAGTCTGACCTAAGGGATAGGATAGATGACCTGTTGGGTCAGCTATTCGGTGGGTCTTCATCTACAGTAGATATAGAGACCCCTAGTGCCCCCAAATGAACGCCTATGTATATAGGACGTCCCCACTATACATTGCTCCGTGAAATACGCCGAAGGTGATATATAATAATTGGATCTGCTTGGTTCAGTCTGGATATAGTAGAATGCCCCCGGAAATTCAGGTAGAGTTCTTGAAGAGTAATATGAGAGAACTTCAGCAGCAGCTACAGATGGCGTATGTTAGGATTAAAGAGCTTACTGAAGAGTTACAGAAGTCTAAGGTGACGCAATGAGTATTATGACACGTCGTCAGGCGAATCGGATTAAACAGGAACAGGCTGATTGGGGTATTCGAGAGAAGCCCGGAGTTGTCAAGGCTGCTTCCTGGCTGAGGCGTGAGCGTCTAACTACGTCTAAGATTGGTAGACCTAGAAAGGAGATGCTTAGAATTGAGCATCGTCCCAGGGGTGGTGGTAAGCCCAGAACCCTTTTGAAATTAGATCACATATCTTGGGTTAACAGGTCCCACGTTGCCGATAGAAAAGAGCAGATCAAGGATGCCGAGAAGGGCATAGGGAAGAAGTGGTGATGAACTGGTGGACATGGTTTAACAATGGCTCAAAGAACACTTAGCTGGACTAAGAAGATCAAGAAGGGCCTGGGCTTTATCGCAGCGGCTCTTCCCCAGGATGTGGGTAGGGCACCTAAGAATTGGGATGTTCAGCCCCGAGAGCTTGGCGCAGCTACACCACGTACACAGTCTAACTGGTTGCGTAGAGAGGGTAAGGCTACTTCTACGGTCTATCCGAAACGGATTGATAAGGACAAATTTTACGCTGGGTTCAGACCTCAGACTACTGCCCAGGTTCCTGTTAGGATGAGTGGCTATAGGGGAACCATGACTCTTCCCAAAAGTGGCTTTGAGATGAAGCCCAGTACCTTTATGAATGTTCTCACTGGTCTACACCCTCACTCCGGCAAGGAGGAGTGGAAGAGTTGGCTTGGTGCTAGGGCTGAGAATGTTAGTAGGCAGAGGCGATAGATAAGAAAGGATAGTTAGATGCCAGCTTATGATCCAGGTGCTTACGACAAGTGGGCAGAGACGATGGTTAAAGACTCCGCGAAGAATGTTACGCGCATGAAGGGTCCTCAGATGGCTGAGAATACTTCTCGTATGGAGAACCCTCAGTTCAACATCATGGACCCATCTCCGGCTCAGTCAGGGCGGATTCTTAAGAATGGTCGCACCTGATGCCGAAGAAGAAAGGTCCAAAGCCTCGCTATTGATGAGGTGGATCGTTGCAAGGGTTGGAAGTGCCGCAGTGCGGGTGGACAACTGGTGCTGGCGATATTGTACAAAGCGGCGTCCTGAGGTTCCGCAATATCTGAGCGGTAAAAAGAATCAACAGACCGTTCCCAAGGTGATGGGAAACGAGGTTGATAAGCGGGTTTAGTGGGGATCGGCGTTTTTTTGCGGTGCCGAGGAAGGCACAAATAAAGTATGTTTGGAGATTTGTCAAGACTACCCCGTAATGGTGGAACTAACCGAAGAGCAGCGTGAAGAGAAGCTAGGCGAACTTGGGTATCTCTACACCCAGCTACAGAAGTACGCCGACACTAATCTTCTGAAGAGGTACAGGCCGTACCAGAAGCAGAAGGACTTTCACGCTAGCGGTAAGCAGTATCGAGAGCGGTGCCTCATCGCAGCTAATCAGGTCGGTAAGACTTGGTGCGCTGGTGCCGAGGTGGCTATGCACCTCACTGGGCTATACCCCGATTGGTGGGAAGGACTAAGGATGTCCAAGCCTAACAAGTGGTGGGTAGCCGGGGTGACGGGTGAAAGCACTCGAGATAATCCTCAACGTGTCTTGCTGGGCCAGAAACGTAACTATGGCACTGGCATGATACCGTCAGACTATATCAGGGATGTGCAGCTAGCTAGAGGTACACCAGATCTAGTCGATAGTGTTGTTATCAGCCATGTTAGCGGACAGGACAGCTACCTCTGGTTCAAGTCCTATGAGAAGGGACGCGAGAAGTGGCAGGGTGAGACTCTCGATGGTATCTGGAATGACGAAGAGCCGCCTCTAGACATCTATACCGAGGGCTTGACGCGGCTTAACGTCACCAGGGGTCCAGTTCTCCTTACCTTTACACCGCTGCTTGGTATGTCCGAGGTCGTCAGACGCTTCCTTCAACCGGATGACACAGCTAAGTCGTCTCGGTTCTACGTCAATATGACGCTTGACGATGCGGAGCACTACGATAAGGACGACAAGGAAGCGCTGATAGCCCAGTATCCCGACTGGGAGCGGGAGGCACGGACTGCCGGGGTGCCTATGCTAGGCTCCGGTCGTATCTATCCGGTGGATGGAGACTCTATTAAGTTCGATATGTCTAGTTTTCAGGACGGATTCCCTGCGTTCTGGCCCGCTCTTGGTGCTGTTGACTTTGGTGATTGGGACCATCCCACGGCAGGTATATGGCTGCGGTGGGACAGGGACACGGACACGGTATACATCTACGATTGCTATCGTGTTTCACGTGAAAAACTTGCCGTTCACACCAAATCCTTTGCTGCGAGAGGCAAGTGGATGCCCGTTGCTTGGCCCCATGACGGTCATAAGCATGATCGGAATAGTGGCGAACCTGTTTCAACATTGTGGCGAAAGGATGGCGTCAATATGTTGAAAGATCATGCTCAGTGGCCCGAGGGAGGGATATCAGTAGAGGCAGGAGTTACTCAATTACTAGACCGTATGCAGACTGGTAGATTAAAAGTAGCTTCACATCTAAATGATTGGTGGGATGAATTTAGACTTTATCATCGTAAGGATGGTAAGATCGTAAAAGAGCATGATGATCTTATGGACGCAACTAGATACGCTATAATGGATCTAAGTAAATCTCGACTTCCTGGCGGTGGTCGGAAGCCGAAAGTCAAAAGTGTATTAAGCTCCTATAGCGTTCTTGACTAGTATTGGAAATTAGCATGGCGCTAACAGCTAAGGAACTACTTAAGCGGTATAAGGAGCTTAACCGGGAGCGGCATCTCTGGGAAGAGCAGTGGCAGGAGATAGCTGACCATTTGGTTCCCCGTAAAAACCAGATTATCACCAAGAGAACTCGTGGTGACAAGGTTCAGAAGGACCGCTTTGCTAGCACTCCGCAACATGCACACGAGATTCTTACTGCAAACATGCAGGGAACTCTCACTAGCCGTGCGTTCCGGTGGTTTGATTTACGGCTTGCCTCTAATAACCCCCTCAATAGGGACCCTGAGGTTAGGGAATGGCTACAAAACTCTGGCCGTTCGATATGGAAAGCCATAAACGAGAGTAACTTCCACTCTCAGGTCCATGAGTTCTACCTAGACCTTACTGCATTCGGTACTTCTTGTCTTATTCAGGAAGAGAAGCCTGGACCGGAGTTGTTTAACGGCCTTGTCTTTAAGACCTACCCGATTCAGTCCTATGTTTTCGAGGAGGGCGTTGACGGTAGTGCTAATGCCGTAGCTATCGAGATGATGATGACTATCGATCAGTTGATCGAGCGCTATGGTCATACAAAAATTCCCCAAGGTCTGCACGATAGGGCGGGTAAAGACCCGACTAAGATGTTTCCTGTCGTATGGTGGGTACTTCCACGGCGTATCCGTGAGAATAAGAAGCAAGATTCCGGCAATATGCCGTTTGCTAGTGTTCATATCTCTGTGGAAGGTGAGAAGATTCTTGAAGAGTCGGGCTTCGAGGAATTTCCTGCTCATATAGCACGTTGGACTAAGAATGCTGGGGAGCGATACGGCAGAGGGCCGGGAAATACAGCGTTGCCCGACATTAAGGTATTGAATAAGGCTACCGAACTGGACCTTCTTGCATGGGCGAAGCATATAGACCCCCCTTGGTTTATGACCGATGACGGTGTTGTCGGTGAGGTTGATATCAATCCCGGTAAAGGGACTGTACTGCGGGATAGGGACGCTCTTTGGTTCTTTGAGTTTCGTGGTAGAGCCGATATCGGTAAGTTGAAGCTCGATGAGCTAAGACAGAGTATACGTCAGACCTTCTTTGCTGATCAGCTTGAACTTCCACAGTCTGATCGTATGACTGCGGAGGAGATTAGAACCCGCGTAGAGTTGATGCAGCGGGTGCTTGGTCCGACCTTGGGTCGTCTGGAGACAGAGTTTCTTAATCCTCTGGTGGAGAGGACTTTTGCGGTACTTGCTCGCAAGGGTGTTATCTCCGAACCACCAGAAGCCCTTATGAACTCTACTGATCTTATCGATATTCAGTATTCAGGTCCGTTAGCGAGGGCGGAACGGCTTGCGGAAGTTGCTTCCATTGAGCGGTTGTACGCTACACTTGCTAATATTGAGCAGGTTCGTCCGGGCGTTATGAATATAATTCGACACGCCGAGGCGGCGCACTTTATCGGTCAGAGTCTTGATGTTCCTGAGACATTACTTAAGTCCATTGAGGAGTTTGCTACTGAGGAGCAGGCCAGAGATCAGGCTAATGCTCAAGCTCAAGAGACTCAGCTTGGGGTTCAGCAGTCTGAGATTGTTCGTAATCTCGCTGCAGCACAGGCAACTGGTGCAGGTGAGGTATAGTGGTAACTGAAATAGAGAGAAAGAGGAATGCTTACCGTAGGTGTTTTGATACGGATTTTGGCAAGGTGGTTTTAGATGATCTCCGTAAGCAGTATGGGAAGCGAACCTCCCATGCTCCTGGAGACCCATACACTACTGCCTTTAATGAGGGGTGCCGAAGGGCACTTCTTCGGATAGAAAACATGATAGAAGAGGGAAAAGATGAGTGAGGAATTTCAAGATCAGCTTCCTGAGGACTTACAGGGCCACAGGGCATTAGAAGATTTCTCGAGTGTCGGAGATCTGGCTAAATCCTTTATAGATACCCAGTCAAAGATTGGGGGAATGGTTAGCCTTCCCCAGAACGAAGCCGATCTTGGTGAGTTCTATAATCGTATGGGTAGGCCAGAGACTCATGATGGGTATCAACTTCCTATAGATGAGTCTGGTCAAAACTACTTTGATGATAAATCTGTAGATGAGTTTAAGAGGGCCGCTCATGGCCTGGGGCTCACTGACTCTCAGGCTGCGGGTGTTTTTAATTATCTATCTGGCGATCTAGCTGGTCGTGATGCAGGTGCCGCACACGGTCTTGCTGATAAGATAGACAATACCGAGGCTGTTCTAAAAACAGAGTGGGGCATTCACTTCGATACTAAGGTTGGTAATATCCAGAGTGCCCTTCATAACTTCTTTGGTGAAGAGGAGAGGGAGGTGATGGAGCAGATTGTCGCCTCTAATCCTGGCTTTGCTAAGTCTATGGCAGCTATTGGTGCCTCTATCTCGGAAGGAAACGGTGTGCAAGGTGGTCCTCCTGCTCCACTTACTCGTAGTGAGATTCGTAATGAAATCGATAGACATCTTCAGGATGCAGAGGGTGCCTATAGGAACAGGAATCACCGAGATCATAAGAAAACAGTGGAGTTAGTATCGGGTCTTTACAAGCAACTCCACGATGAGTAAGGCTCCCAAAAAGCCGAAGAAGTCTGTACCGACACTTTCCAAGGGATACTCTATCTTAGAGCCGGAATCCCTTGGTGGGTATACGGATAGGCACTTCACTTCTTATATCTGGCTGCTTTCCAAGAAGTCTTCTTGTAAGCCTGTTGAGATAAGGAGTTACACTAAGTGCTCTGTTCAGGTTTCGGGTACGATAGAGGGTGATATAACTATTACCGGATCTAATGATGGTAAGGAATTTTACCCCCTAACCAAGGATGGAGTTGTTCCTCTTACTGATTTAAGTCCCGGACTCTATCCTATTTGTGAGAATGTTAGGTATCTGAAGCCTGAGACTTCTGAAAATTCTAAGTGTTCGATAGTTTTATTTGGCACTGTGTAGAGTTTATTTCTCTTGACAGTATTATTTCTATTTTAGACACTGGTAGTGTCGGGTTGCTCCTTATGGGGTCCGATCCTTGCTGGTTGGTAATCAGTCGTTTGAATCCGCGTTAAGGGTTAAGGCAGGGTCCAGAATTCTCTGGGTTGCTCTCCGTTAACATTAACCTGAAACGGAAAGGAATCCGGTATGAGTACCGAAATTCCCGTTAGTTTTGCACAACAGTACAAGGATAGTTTCCTCCTGCTGTCACAGCAGCGCGGATCTAAACTTCGTGGTGCCGTGCGGACTGACCCAGACTTCCTGAAAGGGAAAGCTGGGTATTTTGATCGGATTGGGTCCACTGCTATGCAGCGGCGCACAAGCCGACACCAGGATACGCCGTTGATTTCAACCCCCCATTCCCGGCGTCGGATTACAATGGAGGATTGGATTTGGGCCGATCTTATTGACGATGCAGATCGTATTAAGATGGCAGCGAATCCAGAATCTTCCTATGTGATCAATGCTGTCTGGGCTTCGGGTCGAGAAATCGATACGGCGGTCTATAATGCCATGGGTGGTAATGCCTACTCCATGGACGAAGACGATGCTGCTTCCACTGTTGCTCTGCCTGCTGGGCAGAAAATTGCTGTAAACAATCACAGCTTTGACAGCGGTAGTGGTGATGTTGGCCTTACTGTTGGTAAGCTCATTGCTGCCAAAAAGGTTCTTTGGGCCAACAACGTCGATGTGGATAACGAGGCTCTGTTCCTTCTCGCTAACGGTCATCAGCTTGGTAAGATGCTGGCCGAGACGGAGGTTCAGTCGCGGGACTACAACGACGTGTACGCTCTAGTCCAGGGTCAGGTAAATCAGTTCATGGGCTTCAATGTTATCCATTACGAAAGTGTTAGCACTGATTCTTCATCGGACGAGCTAGTTTATGCTTGGGCGATGAGCGGTGTTGGCTTGGCGATGGGTATGGAGCCCACTGTCCGCGTCTCTGAACGTGCGGACAAGAACTACTCAACTCAGGTGCATATCGAGCAATCGATGGGCGCCACTCGTATCGAAGACGAGAAGGTAGTTGAGATCGCCTGTGATCCGAGCTAGAAAGGAACTGTGCAATGGCTGTTACTACTGAATACTCAAGTCAGTATACTGAGTCTTACGTCACGGTTCCCGCGAAGGTTCCTGAGACCCATGAGTGGATGGGCCGCTTTCGGATTGGCTTTTTCGAGTTTACGCAAGGTAGTTCCGCTGGTGATGCGACCTCCGAAGCGTACTTGATTCGGCTTCCCGCTGGTAAGGTTCGTCTTATTCTTCCGTTGTCGCGGATTCACGTCTCGGCATTGGGTTCTTCGCGAACTTTCGACCTTGGCTGGCTTGCCTACACGGATGATGATAATTCGTCAGTAGCCGCCGATCCTAACGGATTGGATGACGGTGTTGATGTTTCGTCTGCTGTAGCGTTTTCCCCAGCCGGAACCGTTGGTACGCATGAAACGAAACTGTTTGAATCGAAGGCGGGTGTTACGATTTCCGCTCAGATTAATGACGGTACGATTCCTGCTGCCGCAACAATCCAGGGTTACTTTGTCTATGTAGTAGACTAGGCCCCCGGTAGTGTTTAAGACTTAGGGGGGGTCTTTTTGGCTCCCCCTTCGTTTTAATTTAGGCAAGATATGACCCAAATAAGTGAAGTCAGTATAGCTAACGGTGCTTTGACTTACCTGGGCGATAAAACTATTACGTCCCTATCGGATGATAGTAATCAGGCCAGGGCATGTAATGCTAGGTATGCCCACATTAGAGATGCTGTAACCAGGGCACATCCCTGGAATAGCGCCATTACCAGAGCGAATATCGCTAAGACAACGACGACTCCTGTATTTGAATATACTGGTCAGTTCGTCCTTCCGTCTGATCCGTATTGTTTGAGAATTTTAGAAGTTGAGGACTACGCCAATACTGAGTGGACTGTTGAGGGGAGGTATCTGTACGCAGATGCCTCCTCCTTAAACATTCGGTACATAAACCGAGTGACTGACCCAATGGATATGGACCCATTGATGGTTGAAGCCATAAGCTCTCGTTTAGCTCATGCGATATCGTTTCGCCTAACCTCGGATAGAAATCTTAGGGTCGAGTTATGGCAGACATATCAGGAGATATTACGTGAGGCTCGATCAATAGATGGACAGGAGGGTGCGCCGCCGGTGATTAAGTCAGAGACATTCACTGACATAAGGTTGTAATGGCTCTATTTACCGATGTATATGCGGGGTTCCCTGCGGGTGAAGTCTCATCGAATATGTATGGTCGTGTAGACCTACCGACGTATAGACAGTCCCTTAAAATTTGTGAGAATGCCATTGTTCTACCGCAGGGAGCCGTGCGCAGAAGGGATGGAACTATCTTTGTGGCAGAGGTTAAGAACTCTGCACACAACACTCGCTTGATACCATTCGATGAGAGTACCACCGACGCATACGTGCTTGAGCTTGGCAATACGTATATGCGGTTCTACAAGAATAATGCTCGGATTGAGAGCGGTGGTTCTCCTGTAGAGATCAGTACCCCGTGGTTACATACCGATGTCTTTGACATTCAGTATGCCCAAGATCACAACACCATGTATCTTGTGGATGGTGGATTTACCACGAGGAAACTTACCCGAACATCGGATACAAGCTGGACTCTTTCCGAAGTTGTTTTTGTTGATGGTCCTTATCTTGATGAGAATAGATCCGCTGTAACTATGACTCCCAGTGCTACGTCGGGGTCATCCATCACCATTACTGCTTCCTCCGCTACTTTTGCCACGACTGATACTACTGGGTCTGGTGGAAATGGAGCCTATGACAGACTCATAAGGATCAAGCACAGCACTACCTGGGGACATGCAAAGATTGTTGGTTACACCAGCACAACACAGGTAACTGCAACTGTTCTAACCGCTTTTGGTGGAACTGGTGCCAGCAGTGATTGGAGGTTGGGAGCCTTCTCTACGACCACAGGTTTCCCGACTGTCATTGGTATGCACGAGCAGCGCCTCCTTCTTGCGGCTACTGCCGGTAATCCTCAGGATATGTGGGCTTCCCGTACAGGCTATCTTGAAGATTTTGAGCCAGGTACGGATGATGATGATGGCTTTGGCTTTACTATCTACGCCAAAGACAGGAATAAAATTAACTGGTTTGCTTCTTTTGGACAGGACTTATTTTCTGGAACAACACGAAGGATACTGAACCATCAGGACGCCCTTACTCCGACCAATCCCCGTCTAAGTCCCATTACTAAACCTGGATCTATCCCACGGATGTTCGTTGAGATAGGGGATAGCTTGGTTTATGTGCAGAAATCTACCAGGGAGGCATTTGAGATACGCAGGGGTCAGTCGGTTACTGATCCCAGGTATTCAGTTAGAGATCTAACATTTAGTGCTGACCATGTTCTATCTAGTGGGGTTGTTGACCTTAGCTGGCAAGAAACGCCGTATCCTATTCTTTGGTTTGTTAGAAACGACGGTCTTCTTGCTGGTCTTACTTATGATATAGCGAACGAGGCTCTTGCATGGCATCGCCATACTACGATGGAAGGTTCCTTTGAGAGTCTTGCTGTAATCCCTAAAGCTGGAACAACTGGTGTTGAGGAGTACGATCAGGTCTGGTGTCTGGCTAATAGAGATCAGAGAGCGCAGGCTACCTGTACGATTACAGTTACCGATGCTGCCAATATAGCTGCCGGAAGCACTATCACCATAACTACGCATGATGGTGAGAGTACAACCTTTACGGCAACTACCGATGATCCCCCTGCCACTGATCTAGAATTTAGTCTTGGTGACCGTAGCAACAATGGTGTTGCGGACAACATTGCTGTGGGTCATGGTGGAGTAAAGGGCATAAATGCCTTGGCTGCGTTTAGCGCACCTAATCCTGCTGCTAACGTGATTACAGTTACGAGAGCTACTCCGGGAGGAGATAACGTAACCGTAACTTCCTCTGATCCAACTCGTATTGCTGTCACCAACTTTATTAACGGGACGACGACTAAGAGGTACGTGGAATACTTTGATTCCACCGTTAACATGGATTCAGCCGTTGTAACCAGCGGGAGTCATAGTTCTGCTTCAGCAGCGCATCTTGAGAATTGGCCTGTAGCTATGACGGGTGATGGTGCTGTTGTTCCTAGCGGCACAGTCTCGAGTGGTTCTGTAGCTCTTGGCGCTACCTATACTGCTTCTGTTGTTGGTCTTGCCTATACTCATACGATTAAGACTCAGCCGGTTATTACAACAACTAACAGGGGTATTTCTTTAGGCCAGCAAAGAAGGACGCATGATGTTATTCTTAGGCTGAACGCCTCACTAGGAAGTTCTGTAAATGGTGATGCCATCCTCTACAGGAAGAGTTCCGATCCCATGGATACGGCACCCCCGGTATTTACCGGAGATAAGCTAGTGTCCGTGGATACAGCGTGGAGCAGGGATGGTGAGATTATCGTGTCTGGTAGCGATCCGTATGACTTTGAACTTGTCGCAATGGCGTTAAGCGGCGCTTTGAATGATGCTTAGAGATATCTGAGATGGCCCTCAATACATTCTTTTCAGCATTAGCAGAAACTCTGAGGTCAGATCCTCTTAGGAGTCTTGGTACTGGTTTGAAGTTAGCTAGTCTTGGGGCCTCTTTCATTGGTAAAGAGCGGGGAATTGATGCCACTAGTAATGTAGTTGCACTAAATAATAGACAGATTCAGGAGTTAGCCCCTCTACAGGTAGAGGCTGTAGATGATCAGATAGAGTCTGCTGAAAAGGTAGCTCGTCTCGATAAGAGGTCTGCTGATAGGCAGATAGCCTTTGTTAGAGAGGAAGCTGATAGGGTTGTTAGAGGTATAGCCCTTAGAAATATGAATATTAGTGGTGGAGTTCCTATTCCTTCAAACATTCCTATGGACGATATTCTTTCGGATACGCGACTGGAAGATAAGTCTGGAAATATTGTTCGAGATCTGGGGGAGTTGGGTGAACTTCGTAGGGAAAAGAGGCGTCTTGAGGGTGAACGGGCCGCTCAGTTTTCTGCTGGTGGTGTAAGGGCAGGTGATGCTGATTTTGAAGATATAGATGATGCTTCATCTAGGAGATTGCAGGAGCTTAGTTTACAGCTAGAGGACCTTGAGCTTGAGCAGGAGCAAGCTGATGCTCAATTAAAGAGGTCT
>TARA_R100001594_G_scaffold150610_1_pt1 | contig 13182 bp, 2 predicted proteins | sample TARA_R100001594 | Tara Oceans TARA_R100001594 (sample SAMEA2622752) | marine metagenome | biome: marine biome (ENVO:00000447); feature: marine epipelagic mixed layer (ENVO:xxxxxxxxx); material: "saline water (ENVO:00002010), including plankton (ENVO:xxxxxxxx)" | depth 150 m | reverse complement strand
TGCAGGAAATAAAGAAACGGAACGATTAGGTTGTGCAGATATTGTGTATAGGTTTCGAGCTGTAATTACTGGTACAAATGCGTTTACTGTAGGAGATTCTTATCAATGGAATTTAAATTTAGTAAATTTTACTAATTATGGAGCCTCTACTGTTACTCAGTCTCAGTTAGGTCCTTATGTATATAGTGATCAAGAAAATTTAGTAGAAGATATTGCTACTACTATAAACGCAATAACAGATACGAGTGGTGCAAAACTTTTTAATGCTTATAATAATACTACTGAGGTTGTAGTTGAGTCTATAACTAGTAATAATTTTAGTGGAGCTTGGTCTCAAATAATAGGTATTGGTCCAACATCTGGTACTGGATCTACTCTTGCGTATTCTGCAGCTAGTATGAATAATGGATTTAGTAAAACTCCTAGTGGAGGATCTATAGCTCATACCGCTACTACATCAGAGGCTTTAAATCCTTTACAATTAGTAAAAAGATTTGATAGATTATGTCGATTAACTATAGTTGGTCATTATTCTTTTGGTACAGAATTATATTTATTTACATATGATTATGTTAGTGGTACAGATGATGGTCAAATATGGAAATTAGAATTTTATAATGATGGAACTATAAAAAGTAAGAGTGTTATATATAATAATGCTTTAACTTTTGATAAATCTAGAAAACTTATAGTTGAAGGTATCGTTGAGAATGATTGTATAACTAGGCTTTATTGGACAGATAATTTTAAACCAATTAGATCTCTTAATTTAACAGATCCAAATGCTTTTGCGTTTAAATTAAATGATTTAATAATGTCTCCATTAACTAATATGGATAGGCCAGTATTAAAAAAAATTGATGTTGGTGGTAGATTAGAAGTAGGAATGTATCAAGTTGGATATAGATTAATATCTCAAGGGGGATCTAAAAGTAATATTTCTCCATTATCTAATTTGATTTCTGTATCTATGGGAAATAGCGCAGATTATAATGATGTAAATTCTGGAGATCCTGGAAACGGAATTGCTTCTGCTGGAGAAATATCTACAACTTCTTTTACTGTTGTAGTAAATGATATAGATACTGACTTTGAAAATGTTGAATTTTATATATTAGTTTATGAAGTATTTGGATCTTCTCCAACTAAGATATTGAGAAGTCCTATGTTTACTGTCAGTGTTCCAACATTTGAATATACTCATACGGATAATAATTTAACGAGTATTACGGCTGCTGAATTTTTAATAGACTCTAATACTTTTGATACATGTAAAGATATTGCTGTTAAAGATCAAAGATTATTTGCTGCTAATTTAAAAACTACAGCTAAAGATATATCTACATTTGATACAGAGGTATATAGATGGAAAGCTAATGATGTTGCAAAAAGTTTAGACACTACAAGTTTTGATGGAGGTTGTGATTTTGTTAATAATAATGGTATGAATAATGGTTCTGGTGGATTAACAGCTTGGACAAATACTCAGTTATCTGCAGTTACTTTAGCTAATGGTAAAAAAACAAATGAAAGTGGAGTATTTTCAGATAATGATACAGATTATAAATATCTTCCTATAGCTCCTACAAATGCAGCTGGAGGATATATAGGGGGTGGAAATTATAATAGTTTACTTCTTGGGGCTCAAACTAGATATTTTGATGAAACAAAAGGAGGTATTAGAATTACATTTCAAACTACAGACAGGATAGTTGATACTCAAAAGAATTATGGATGGTGGAAATCTGATGGGTGGGGAAATGGTTCGGCAGCTACTGTTATAAATGGTGGACAAAGATATCAAGAAACTCAAAATATGAATATGTCTCCAGGTGACTCTCAGTTTGTTAAAAAAGATGTTACAAATACGATAGGTACGAGTGTTATTGATAGTCATAGTGAAAATGGTGATACTTTTTATCAAAATATATCTTATGATAGTAATGAAAATCCATTTATAAGTTATAGTAGTAGGGGGTATCAAAGAGGAGAAACATATAGATTTGCTATTACATTTTTTGATAAAAATTATAAAGAGATAAGAACAAAGTATATAGGAGATATAAAAATGCCTGAACATTGGGAAAATCAATATAAACTTTATGATGATACAGACACTAGTATAGAATATGATGGAACTCAAGGAGTTGGTTTTCCTGGAATGGAATTATATGATTCTGCAAATTATATGATAGATCAAAATATATATTGTGAAGATTTTAGAATATCTTATATAAAAGGACTTAGAAATCCTTATAATGATTATACTGAATATGGTTCAGCGGTTGGAGCTGCCGCCCAAACTATTCATCGTGTGGGTAATGAAAGAGATAGGCCCGATATATTTCCTTGGGCTTGCCCTCAACTACATGCGATTGGGCATACTCATTCATCTGTAGTTACTGGTCATATAAATCATGAAATTCCTATGGCGGCTGCTTATAATGATGGATATTCTTATAGAGAAGATACATCATCAGGATCTGTAGCGACACAATCAAAATATGGAGATGCTGATTTTAATCATTATGTACAAGATTTACATTTAAGATTTGAAGTGATTATACCTGAAGATTTAAAAGATACAATAGGAGCTTATAAAATTGTAAGAGTAAAAAGAGAAGAACGTGATAAAACTATAAAAGCTCAAGGATTATTAACACAATGTGTTTATCATGAAGATACTAAAGTTCAAGATGGGTGGCAGGCAGGAGTAGGAATGAGTGCAGATCTTACTATTTTTCAAGCTATATTTGGGGGTACAGCTGGTAGTACTCCAGATTTGATTGATGAGTGGGCAAGTAGATTACATAAAAAATATGCTCCTTATTGTAATCCTAATCATTTTATGGAGGAATATTTACCTCCAACAGGACAGGCTCCAAATAAACAGCCAGCTTGGGGGATGGGACCTTCTCATCAATATCCTACTGTGTCATCACAGAATATGAAGCAAGGTCAATTAAATGATTTTAGTGGTAAAAAATTAATGGGATATAATAAATATTTTACATTTGATAGCCCTGATACTATACACATGTCAAGAGGATGGACTCATGAATCGGGTTGTAAATTAGATATTATTTCTGTATTAAAAAATGTTGATAAATCTAAAATTAAAGTTTATAATAGGATTGGTACCACATCAATAGGATCAGATTGGATTGATAAGCCTGGTTATATTGGTACAAGTAGAGCTTTTGCTAGTTTATTTCAAGGCAGAGTATGGATGCCGCAAAGTAATCTTGGTCATGCTGGTTGGTCAGGTCGTATGATGAATAGTTGGCATGAAGTTTATTATACAAAATTTTTTGTATATGATACTAAATCATTTAAATTTCCACAAAGCTTATTAAATTTAAAAAATAATGTTACCTCTAGTGTAAATACGCCAACCGCATCAACTGGAGGAACTGCTAATCATTATTGGCAGAATAATTTAACTATAAAAAATTCTAAAAAAATTGAAGCTGGAGGACAAGCTCCTATTAGTGGTATAAATTTTTCAAATAATCAGACATGTTATCATATGATTACCTCCTATAGTCCTCCTACGTTTAGTACAGCTAAATCTTATTCTGGCAGTACGATGCAAAAAGATACTTTAAGTGGAGAGGGTAGAAGATCAAGTGTTGGTCAATGTTGTGAATCTGTATTTTTAGTATTAGAAGATGGTGCTGAGAAAATTTTATCTGTACCTGATCTTGATAGATATTATTTGAATGCGACAGATACTCCTATGGTTGAGCAAGGTCAAGACCAAAGTGGAGAGAATTGGAACAGAGAATTAGGTAGGTCTAGAGTTCCTTTTGCTTTATTAGCTAATATTAAAAGAGTGGTAAATAATCAATATGGAGGAAATAGTACGGCCTCTATACTTTATAATAGATTTATTGATACTGGTCATTTTACTTATGTAGGAGATAATAATTCTGGCGTACAGACTTCTAAAGTTTTTGGAGGAGATATTTTTGTTCAGTTTTATGGTAAAGAAAAATATACTGGAGGAAAAATAGATGCGGAAGTTGTAAGTAGATCTGATCACTGGGATAAGAAAAGAGCGGGAAATTGTACAGAATGGTATTTTCCTGTAGAGACATATGTTAATACTGATTTATTACATGGTGGTAAAAAATTAAGAGAAGATATTTATAGAAACTTTCCTGCTACCGATCAATTTGATGCGTATAATAATTGGGTTAGCTATGGGCCTGAAGATAATAATTATAATGAGGTATATTCTCAAGAACCAGATTTAAAAGGATATGTTGTTACAGATGAAGATGATTGCGAGGTTTTACATTTACCTCATCAAATAGCTTTTTCAAATGTAAAGTTATCAGGGGAACCGAAAAAAGATGCTTGGAAGAATTTTAATATATATGATTTTCATGATGTAGATGGTGTTCATGGCCCTATAAATAATTTATTTGTTTTAAATGATTTTATGTATTTTTTACAAGATGTTTCTGTTGGGGTTTTAGATATTAATCCTAGAACTTTAATTAGTACAGTAGAGGGATCTCAAATTCATGCTGGAGTAGGAGATACTATTCAAGATCATAGATATATTACTACTAAATTTGGGTGTCAACATCAACATTCTTTAGTTACTGGAAATAACTTTTCTTATTGGGTAGATGCTTTACATGAGAAAATATTTCAATTTGATGGTAAAACGGCTGATCCTATAAGTGATACAAAAGGTCAAAGAAAATTTATTAAAGATATATTAAATACTACAATAGGAAGTCCTGCTATTGGATCTGAAGTTAATTTAATAAAGACTACAGACACTCCTTTATTGTTCTTAGGTATTCATGGAGGATATAATAAAGCTACTGGAGATGTTATATTTACATTTTTTGATACATATCAAACAGCGTCTAATGTTGCTACATTTTACGGATCTTATAATAAAGATACTATTGTTTATAATGATAAAATAGAAGCTTTTACAACTAGACTTACTGTTGCTCCTAATATTTGGATTCCTCATATGAATCGTTTATTTACTCCAAATAATGATGTAAATGGATTTCATGAAACAAATCAATCGTCTCAAGATCAGGATTGGATATTTGAATGGGAGGCTCAAGATGATAATTTTGCTGGAAATCCTTGGAAAACTGTTTTTTTTGAAAATGGAAATCAACAAATTACTACATCTGCACATGTTCATGGATTTTCAATTGAAGCTGTTATTAATGAGAATCCTCAATTAGCTAAAATATTTGATAATATGGGTGTGGTTATGACTATGCAAAATTGGCAAAGAGCTGGCTCAAATGTTGTATTAAGTAAAACAGGTATTGAAATGGCTCAATTAGATGCAGTTGCAAATATCAATGCTCAATATGGATATACAGTAACGTTTGATGAGATTGAGATGAATACAGAATTAAGTGATTTTGCTAATATGGGAACTCATAAAATATTTAATGATGTTACTCTTACAGATATGGATAGTAGAGTTATATATAGAGAAGGTGTTTTACACTTTCCAACAAGAGCTGCTTTTACTTCAACCGAAGGAACAGCTAGCGCTTTAGCAAGATTAAGAGGAACATACATGAAAATCAAGTTCAAGGCTAATGATACTACAAATAAATTTAATATCTTTGCACTTAGACCTAAATTTCGTAAATCTTATAAGTAATAATAATGGGAAAGTTTTTTTACAGAAATACAACAAAATATAATTCAGGTGGAAAATATTTCTCTAATGGAGGTACTCTTAACCCTACTGATCCATCAATAACATCAGAAGAAAGACGAAATAAAATGGCTGAATTAGCTAAAAAATGGCAAACAAAATTAAATGTACGTAATTATGGGCGAGATGAAACGTCAGATAGACTAGAAGATAGGATTGGAGATGACTTACAGGGCTCAACATATGGTATTGGTGATGAAAGTCATTTAATAGTATATGATAGAAATAAGAGTAGAGGACATGGATGGTATGGAGATTTTTCTAATGATCCTGAAATTAATAAAAGATTGATGAAGCAGTGGGAGACAGGAGAATGGGGGTTTGATCCAACAAAAAGTAATGTTGGAATGTTTGTTAAATTGAAAGATCCTAGTATATATAAAGGTGCATTGCCTGATGGATTAGCAGATTTAGCAATGAGATCATCTGTTAACGCAACAGATAGATATGGTTTGGATACCCCAGTTTATACTGAGCCTAAAGTAGATTATAAGGATCATGTAAGACGTGGATTTATGCCTTTTGGGAGTGAAAAGTTTACAAAAAGTTCTCAGGAAAAAATTAGAAATGTTGTAGATGAAATAACAGGATGGGAATTTGATCCATCGGTTATGAAAGATATTGCATCAACCGAAGCTCAAGTAGATTATGAAATGGCTTCTAGAATTAATCCTAAGAATTATCAAAGAACTGCAGATATGTCTATAGGAAAAGCTTTTCTGACAGGAAATATTCAAGAATATAAAGATTATACTGGCATAGCTTCTAATAAGGATGAGGCTTTTCAAATGGCTCATGATGAATTAGGTGCAGGTACTCAATTTTTATATGATCCAGATGGACCATTTAAAGGAGAGCGGAGGAAGAGATATACAACGGATCATTATGGACAAACTACTCATAAAAATACACAGTCAATTAATGAATTTTTTAAAAATAATTACTCTAAAGATGTGTATGATAGATATATAAAAACATGGAATAAAGCAGGTCAACCCGATATTGTTTTTGGAAGAGATGATCAAGATGCTTTTGTTGGAGGACAAAGTTGGGACGCTTGGGGTATGTCATATACAGATCATGTTAATCCATCAACAGGTAAAATGTTTCTTGTAGATGTTAAATTAGAAGGAAATAATATTTTTAAAAGAAAAGGAGATAAGTGGGTACCTGGAACAAAAGATGATTTAATGGATGCAATTCTTAATGAAACTCCTCATTCTTTACAACAAAGAGAGATGGGTACAGGAAAATATATGAGTACATATGTTGCGGAATTACTACAAAGTGGAGGAGATCAAGGAGCTATGTATGATAAACATAAAACTCTAGAGCATCATGCTCACTCACATGAATATGAAGTTTTGAGTAATTATGTTTTGACTGGGCAAGAAAGAAGGGATCAATTAACATATGATGAAAGAATGAAAGGAATGACTCAAATGGCTAAAAATCAGCAATTAAAATTAAATAAAAATAAACAGGAAATAAAAAATGTTGTAGCTGGAATTACTCCATTTTTTAATTTTAGTAAACTTTTTGAAACAATAAATAAAAAGTCTACTGTTACTGAGCAAAATAAATAATAAAGTTATGGGAAAATTTTTTTATAGAACAAATTATAAGCGAGGAGGAAAAATGATGAATCCTTACGCTAATGGAGGGGGAATACCTTCTAATGAATTACCATCTTTGGTACCATTAAAAAATGATGGTATACCAGTAATACCTGAAGCTGGGTATGATGACTTTTTTAATAATTTAATTACATCAGGAGATTTAAATCCCTATACTGGATTAAGAAGAGATCATCCTTTAGCTATAAAAGAGCAACAACAAAAAAAGCAAGTTAAACATCAAGATTATCAAGATAAAGTATTAAAACATAGAACAGAAAGTTTAACTTTACCTTCGACAGGATTGGTTCCTCCAACTCAATATCAATCTGGGGGAGTTACTAAAAAATATGCAATAGGAGGTCAAATTGGTGGAGGAGAAGGAGATTCAATACTTGATATGGATCTTATATCAAAAGCTAATGAAGAATGGGCGAGTAAATTTGATAGAATGCGAAGAAGAAAACAGGATAGAGATATTATGGAAGATATGTTTGGATCAGGCGAAGGAAGTACGTTATCTCAATTTGGTAAATACGGACAATCAGCACAAACTACTATAGATATGTGGGATACTTTAACAGGTGAAGGTGATCCTGAAGGTCCAACAGGAATATCATCTGTAATGGCTGGAGCTAAAGCGGGAGGTGATATAGGTAGTGTGTTTGGCCCAACAGGAAGAGTCGTTGGAACAGTTGTTGGGACTGTTGCTGGTTCTGCTGTTAGTACGAAAAATAAGAAGGCTGCATACTCACAAAATATGCAAGATCTTTTATCTGGAAATATTGAGCTTGCTAAACAAGAGATGACATCATCAATGTCGGAAGCTAAAAGTAAAAAATATATAGAAGAGTTATTAAGAGAGCAGCAGCAAGGAGGAGGAGCAGAAATGTTAACAGCTGCTGAAAATGTTGAATCTGGATTAACTAGCCCTAAAAAAGGAAATGTATTAGGAGCTAGAGGATTAAAAATAGCAGGAGATATAAATCCTCATGTAGAGGATGTTAATTATAATAATTATTTTTATTCATTATCTCAGGCTGAAAATGCACAGAAAAAAGGATATGATGCTAAAACAGGACTCTGGAAACCTTTTGCTACAGGCGTTGGTGATGAAATGAATATTGGATATGGAATTAATATAGCTCATTTTAGTGCCGCTGATAGAGAAAAATTTTCTAAAGGTATAACTGAGAAAGAGATGAATAAAATGTTTAATGCTCAAATCGCTAAACATTTAGACAAAAGTAGAGACTATATTAATACTTGGGATGGAAGTTGGACAAGAAGAAATAGATCTACTGGAGAAGTTATGAGTGGTAATACAGGATATACTGGATCTACTGGAAATTGGGAAGCTTTACCAGATAATGTAAAACTTGCTTTAACTGATTATTCGTATAATTTAGGAGGTTTAGAAAAGTTTCCTAGGTTTGTTACAGCTGTTATGAATAATGATTTAGCTACAGCTAAAGAAGAATATAAAAGACATTATTATCAAGGTGATACAAAGCATGAAATGACTAGTAGAAATAATATGATTCATAATATGTTGTTTAAAAATGCTAAAAGTAAGACTAAAATATATGGATCTGGAGGATTGACTACAGGTAAGTATGATCATGAAACAAATCCTTTATATGTCATGGATAAAAATGGAAATAATACAGGAATGGAATTAACTGGAGGTGAAGGAGTTTATGATGCTAAAGCTCAAAATGAAATAGAAAAAGCATTAAAAAAGAAAAATTATAAAAAAGTTGGTAAGATCATTGAATATGAAATTAATGATTGGAAGCGACGAGGAATGTATTCATAAAATACTATAATAAATGCCAATAGATCCAGTAATTAAATATAATAAAAACACAATACCTCGTGTAAGAAAAGAATTAGCTGCTGCAATGCAGGAATTACATGATACTCATGGAGTTGTTTTTGATTTAACAAGTATATATAGAGACAGGGATAATAAATTTCATTCAGACCATAGTCCTCATAGTTCTGCTAGCGCTATAGATTTGCATACATTTAATAATCCATCATTTCTTAACTTTATGTTTGGAAATCAATATGATCAAAATACATTTTCTAATACAACAAGTATGAAAAATTGGAAAATGACTCCTGAAGCAGAAGCTTTTTTTAGAAAACACAATCTTAGATTATTTGACGAAAGACCAGCTCCAGGAGGATCTCATTTTCATATAGATATATCTAGTGAAGATGGTAATGATTATCATGAAATGAAAAATAATATAACCAAAATAAATGATAATTATGATGGATTTATGCCTGGTACTGGAGGTCATATCTCACTGTATGGATTGAAGATACAGGTATGGGGAAGGGATAAAAATACATTTACAAGAAACGCTTATAATCAATCAGCATATTTTCAAAAAAATATAAAAACTAATAATTATGATTTGAAGGGAAGCCCTGATAAAAAGGATAAGAATTATAATCCTAATTTTGGTCTTCCTTTAAATACAATAGATTTAACTGGAGGAGCAGAAGTAAAGTCGAATGGGATGGTAAAGAAGGATGGAACCTCTGATGCAAGCGTTTTAGCTAATTATGATATAAAAGAATATACTACAACATTTGATCCAACTACAAAAATATTTACATTAGTTCCAAAAATGACAGTAGATAGTCCAGATGTTATAGCTTATGCTGAACAGGTATTAAAAGAAAATCATCCAGAAGCAGAGAAAACTGATCCAAATTATGAAAGAGTTTTAAATAGTTATAAACAAAGAATTGTTGATGCTGGAGGAGTAGATCAGTATAAAGTTATTCATGATTCCTATAAAGAAGAAATTGCAAATCTTGACGAACAAATAAAAAAAGATATAGATGCTGGTAATAAAGAATTAGCAAAAGAGCGAGAAGTAGAAAGAGATAAGCTTTTGTCAGAATGGATAGAAACTTTTGATATACAAGAGGATGATGAGACTTTGGAAGATTTAGCTGTAGAAGAAGAGCAGTTTCCTTCTCCAGTAAAACCTGTTAGACCAAATAGATTAAAGTATCCTTTAGATCCTAATAAAAAGAATAAGGATAATGTTAGTTGGAATGACGCAATGGAGATTTATAATAGGGAGTTAGAATTACATGAACAATATAAAAAGGAACAAAAAGGTAAAGAAGTAGAAGCTCCTGAAACTCCTGAAGTACCTGAAACTCCCGAAGTTCCTGAAGTCCCTGAAGTCCCTGAAACTCCTGAAATTGTTGACGAAGAAAGAGGTAATATTATTGAAGGAGATGATGTTCCAAAGCCAAATAGATTACATTATCCTTTAGATCCAAATATACCTAGTGAAGGTAAAGTAAATCCAGAGACAAAAGGAATTACTTATAATGAACATTTAGAAATTTATAATAAACAAGAGGAGGCAAAAAAAATAAAAGAAGTAGTTACAGAAACAAAAGATAAAGATAAGCCAACAGATGCTTTTTCAAATTTATTAAAAGAAAAAGGTTTTAATGATGAGGAAATATCAAAAATATTACCTGTATTAAATAATTTAGATGATCCAGATAAGATAAGAGAGTTGTTGGATAATCCTGATTTATTAAGAAAAGAAAGTGGTTTGCCTGCTGCTAAAAAGAAAGAGGAAGTTAAAAAAGAGAAAGTTAAAGATAAAAAACCTTTACCTCCAAATCCATTTAAATTTCCTTTAGATAGAGATAAGCCTAATAAAGATGGAGTAACATATAATGAAGCTTTTAATAAATATGAAAGAGATTTAAAAAAGTGGAAAGGTGAAGATGTTACAGGTGAGGCTGTAACTGAAGAAGAATCTCCTGCTAGTGTTATTTCTAAAGTTCCTACAACTCCATCAGTAGCTGAGAAAAAGAAAGATGATTTTGCTACTTCAAGAGACCAAGCAGAGTCTATGGCTGGGCCTAAACCAGAAAAACCAGTTAGAGGAATAAACTTTCCTTTATTTGGTAAAAAGGATGGAATGACATATAGTGAAGCTATAGCTAAGTGGGAGGCTGATATGGATCAATGGGATAAAGAAGTTATTAGTAAAGAAAAAGAATTAGCTCTTACTTCGTCTATAGATTTTGAAGATGGAGATTATACTGGAGAAACAAACGATGAAGGATTACCTCATGGTAAAGGAAAGATAGTATATGATGATGGAGATACATATGAAGGAACTTTTGATTTTGGTGATTTTGTTACAGGAACATATATAGATAAACAGTCAGGACATGTAAGAAAAGGAACTTGGCGTAGAGGTACGTTTGAGGGAGAAATTACAGATGAAAATGGAGATCTTGTTAGTTCAGGTGTATTTGATATAGATGAAAATAATAATTATACAAATATTGATGAGGTAGGACCTCCTGTAGGTAATTATGCTGATTGGGATTCTTTTGAAGAGGCTGTAAATAATGGAGATCAAGAGCCTTTAAAAATAGGTCAAAGTGTAAAGATAGGAAATGAAATATACAGAAAAGATGATTATGGTAATTTTGAATTAGAGTTAGATATTAATAATAAAGTTGGAGATTCAAAAGTAGGACCAGATGGTGATTTTACATATAATACAGATGGTATTCCTATGGTAAATAGTTTTCATGAATTGGAAGGTCTTGATCCATATTATTGGATGAGAGATGGAAATATGAATGGAAATACTGTTATAGTTAATGATGGCGATGGAAGATCTTATCTTATGGTTTATAACGATCCTGATGGTGTACCAAATTCAGGCGATGAAGGATATGTTATGGATGTTGAATCTCAGAAGGCTTATAATATAAGGCAAGAGAATGCTGAAAAAGCTTCGGTAATGGAGAATAATTCTGAATTAGAAAGATATAAAGCAGACTTGCTCCATAGAGAAACTAATTATAGTAAAAAGACAGTAAACCAGATAGAGAAAAAAGTAAAGAAAGATCTTAGAAAAAAATTAGGAAGAAAAGCCTATAACAAAGCTAAGAAGGATGGTAGTTTAGATGATATGATATATAAAGAAGTTCAGTCTATAACTACTGGAATAAGAGAGGTAACATTGCCTGATGGTAGAAAGTGGACTGGATATGTTTTAGCTGGTGAGAATGAAGGAGAGTGGACTCCTTATGGTCCAGGAATTATGGAAAATAATGATGGGACTATTTTTTCTGGAGAGGTAAGTGATGATGGTACTGGAAGTTTTGTTAGTGGATCTCTTTATACTCCTGATGGACATAAATTAGAAGGAGAGTTTGAAAATGGCATGCTTGTTAGAGGAAAAAATACTCATGAAAATGGATATTATGAAAAAGGAGAATTTAAAAATGGAAAATTAATAAAAGGAGAAAAAATTAGTAATACAGGACATATAATAGAAGCGGGTACTTTTGAAAATGATGTATTGATTGATAGTTATAATGTTGTGTATAATGATGATGGTACAGTTTCATCAGAAGTAGAAACAGAAAGATTAGAGAATGAAAGAATTAGAAAAGAGAAAGCTTTAGAAAAAGGAAAAGAAAGAAACGCTCTTATACAATCAAAAATAGATGCAGGAGATTGGGATCCTTTTTGGGATGATCCTTATTTTAATAATATTTATGTAAGTGGTGTATATGATAATTATGAATCTTTAGATGTTGATGCTCATAAAGTTGGAGATTTTATTCAGATTGGAGATCAGTACTATAAAGTAAATTATGGTCCAACGGAAGAATATACATTATGGGATGTATTAAAAAATGAACCTCTGATTAATCCAGCTCAATATGGTATAGAGCCTCCTTTAGGTAATGTGGATGGCTCATTAAAACATATTTTTAGCAAGACTGATGTAGCAAATTATATACAAGATCTTAATGATGAGGCTAATC
>TARA_R100001594_G_scaffold89899_3_pt1 | contig 13238 bp, 12 predicted proteins | sample TARA_R100001594 | Tara Oceans TARA_R100001594 (sample SAMEA2622752) | marine metagenome | biome: marine biome (ENVO:00000447); feature: marine epipelagic mixed layer (ENVO:xxxxxxxxx); material: "saline water (ENVO:00002010), including plankton (ENVO:xxxxxxxx)" | depth 150 m | reverse complement strand
GTTAGAACTATTCCTGGTGGACTTAATTTTTATCGTTCTGGTTCCAGGGATCGAATTGAACCTTTAAATATTGGCGGCAATAATCCTATTGGGCAAGAACAGCTGGAGCAAAGAAGGCAATCGATAAGAGCTTCATTTTATGTTGATCAGCTTATCCTGGGCAATAGTCCAAATATGACTGCAACAGAAGTCATCCAGAAAACAGAAGAGAAAATGAGGTTACTTGCTCCATCTTTAGGTAGATTGCAATCTGAACTTTTACATCCATTAATTAATAGAATTTTTGCTTTGCTTTCCAGGAAGAAATCTTTTGAAGCACCACCAGAATTTATGCAAAATGGTAATATTGATATTGAATATGTATCGCCATTAGCTAAAGCACAAAGATCTGGTGAAGTTCAAAGTGCTATGCAGTTGTTTCAGTTCTTGCAGCCTCTACTTAATATTGATCCATCGGTAGTTGATTATCTTGATGTAGATGGTCTGGCAAAGCACATCATCAAGGTAACTAATGTTCCAGCTACAGTTGTAAGAGGAACAGATGAGGTTAATTCATTAAGAGAACAAAGAGCTGCACAAGAGCAGCAGCAAGCACAGATGGCAGAAACAATGCAATTGGCAGAAGCAGCTAAAAATACTGCTCCAGCATTAAGGGCAGTTGATGAGGTTAGTCCAGAAACACAAGAAGGTCTGGGTCAAGTTTTAAACAATCAGTTAGGCGGTTAATTTATGTCATTAACGCCAGATCAATTGCAAATCTTGTATAAAGAGATTTTTACATCCGATAGCGGTAAAAAGGTTATGGAAGATTTAGGAAAACGCTTTTCCATGAATACATCAACCTACACACCAAACAGCGATGAAACAGTTTACAGAGAAGGACAACGATCTGTTTTAGTTTTTATTCACAATTTTATTAACCAGAAACTACCAGAAAAGGAGTAAATAATGGATGATGCCCAGGTAGCGGCTGCCCCAGAAGAAACTGGACAAGTGCCGTCTGAAGAGAAATCATTTGATTTTAGAGAACATATTGATGAGGGAATACGAAACGATCCATCATTAAAAACATATAAAGATATTAATGGCATGGCAAAGTCATTAATCAATGCCCAGAGAATGGTTGGTGCTGACAAGATTGTTGTACCAGGCAGCTCGGCAACAGAAGATGACTGGCAGCAGATTTATGGCAAGCTTGGAAGACCAGAAACAGCTGATGGTTACGAGTTGTCATTTAAAACTGTTGGCGAAGACAATGCCGAATGGTTTAAAAATACAGCACATAGTCTTGGTTTAAGCCAGCAACAAGCCACAAAGCTACTTGATGCTTATGGTTCCAGAATGAATGAAACCTCTAGCACAAGTGAAGAAGATTTGGAACGCCATCGTGTTGCCCTGGAAACAGACCTTAAAAAAGAATGGGGTGACCAGTTTGAGAATAATATGAAACAAGCCAACAATGTTTTAGATGAATTTGGTTTTGCAGATTTAACTGAAATGCCGATGGCGGATGGCAAGAAGCTGGGTGATAATCCAGAGGTTATAAAATTGTTTCATTCTATTGGTGGCTTTATTGCAGAAAAGCTTGGTGAAGATAAATTTAGCGGTAGGGATTCAGAGCCAAATATGAGTGCATCTGACATTTCAACAGAGATTGCCAGGCTCACAGCGAAAGGATCGCCATATTGGGATGCCAAGCACCCAGAGCATGACAATTATGTTCAAGAAGCAATGAGATTTAGGGAGTTAATTACATGAGTAGTAATAAAGAGTTTAGGCTCCAGGTTTTAAAGATGACTTTAGAAACTGGGTCTGGAAGAACTGTAGATGATCCTTTGGATCGTGCAGATAAATTTTTGGAATGGTGTATGAAAGAGGACAAGCCAGCTGCAACAGCTGCCCCCAAAGCCAGCACAAAAAACATTTCAAAAAAGTAAGATAAGTCGAGATAAGCAACCGCCCTCGCAAATTTAATTTTAACCTTATTGCCCCTGGAATAATCCAGATAAGGCTTAATTTTTAACTTGGAGAAAGTTATGTCTATAAATATTACGACAGCTTTTGTTAACCAGTTTTCCTCTAATGTTAGTCTTTTGTCGCAACAAATGGGTAGCAGAATGAGAACAGCAGTTTCGGAAGAATCTGTCACTGGTGAGAAAGCTTTTTTCGACCAGGTGGGATCAGCTGCGGCGGTTAAGAAAACAAGCCGTCATGGTGATACACCTACAATGGATACCCCACATAGCCGTAGAATGGTTAGCATAGATACCTATGAGTGGGCAGATCTTATTGACGATGCCGATAAGGTCAGAATGTTAATTGATCCAACATCAACTTATGCAAGAGCGGCAGCAGCTGCGATGGGTAGGGCTATGGATGACGCGATTATAACAGCAGCAACTGGAACAAGTAAAACTGGTGCTTCTGGTGGAACTTCAACAACTCTACCAGCTGGTCAGCAAATAGCTCATGGTTCTGCTGATTTAACAATTGCTAAATTGTTATCTGCAAAAAAACTTTTTGACGATAATGATGTAGATCCATCAATTCCAAGATATATTGCCGTTGCACCAGCACAGATTGAGGCTTTATTAGGTACTACACAAGTAACAAGTAGTGACTTTAATACAGTTAAAGCTCTGGCTACTGGTCAAGTGGACACATTCATGGGTTTTAAATTCATCGTGTCAACTAGATTGTCTGTTGCATCCAACATCAGAACTTGCTTTGCATGGGCTGAAGATGGAATTAAATTGGCAGTTGGAAAAGACATTATGGCGGAAATTGAAAGGCGTGCTGATAAAAGCTATGCAACGCAAGTATTTTATTGTGCTACTTTTGGGGCTACCAGAATGGAAGAGGACAAAGTTGTCCAAATTTCTTGTGACGAATCAGCTTAAAGGGAGAGTGAATAATGACTACTAAAAATACGACACTTGTAGACAACTTTGAAGCTAGTCCAGTAGTTGCAAGTGATGCCCACGAGTTACATGGCGTTTTGCGTGTTGCTCAAGGAACTGTAGAACTAGCCGCTGGTGACAGCACAGACGATGACATCGTTATGCTTGCACCATTACCAAGTAACGCCTCAATAACTGCATTACAAATTGCAGCTGATGGGTTAGGCGGTAGTTGTACTTTTAATGTTGGACTTTATCAGACCAGCGGAACTGTTGTAGATGAAGATTTATATGCAACATCTGTAGCAGATGGAACAACAGCAGTTGCTGATGTTCGTACTGAAGCGGCTGATATAAACACTATTAGTCAGCAATTATGGGAAGATGCTGGTGCATCAGCTGACCCAGGTGGCTACTATTATGTGGCAGCAACATTTAATGCAACTGGTGGAACAACTGGCACAATGAGTTTTATCATTCATTATGTTGTTAACTAGTTAAATCTTGAGGGCGGTAAGGAATCCTCCCCTTGTCAAGCCGCCCTCATTTTTAGGAATTTATTATGGCATCTGAAGTAGACATCTGTAACTCTGCTCTCAATATGATTGGGGCAAGTAACATTATTTCATTAAATGAAGACAGCAAAGCTGGTCGTATTTGCAACCAGAGATATGCTCTTGTCAGAGATGCTGTTTTTAGATCTCATCCCTGGAACTGTTTAATTCAAAGAGTTAAACTTTCACCAGATAGCGACACACCGCCTTTTGATTATTCCTATCAATATACACTCCCAACTGATCCTTATTGCCTTCGTGTTTTAAGGCTGCAAGATCCAGATACTGTCCATAAAATTGAAGGTCGTAAACTTTTAACAGATGAATCAACTATAGAAATGATTTATCTGGGAAGAATTACTGATCCCAATCAATATGATCAGCTTTTAATTGAAGCTTTATCTTCAAGAATGGCTATGGAAATTTCCTATTCGCTTGTTAATAGCACAGCCTTAACCCAGATGATGGAACAGCAGTTTAACACAAAAATTCGTGAAGCCAGGTTTGTTGACGCTACTGAAGGCACACCAGAAAACATTACAAACCAAGATCAAAGAACTTATGCGGAAGGTGATATATTTATTGCCAGTAGGTTTTAATTCATGGCGAAAGTTTCAACAGCTAAACAAAATTTTACTGCTGGAGAATTATCTCCCAGGTTATATGGTCGTACAGATTTAGGTCGTTATGATAATGGGGCAACAACAGTTGAGAATTTTCTTATTCAGCCTCATGGCGGACTAACCAGAAGACCAGGCACAAAATATGTTGCGGAAGTTAAAAGCAGTAGTGCCAAAACAAGGCTTATAAGATTTCAGTTTAATGTAGAACAAAGTTACATTATTGAAATTGGCAACAATTACATGAGGTTTTATAAGGATGGCGGACAAATAGTAGATAGTGGTAGTGCGGTAGAAATATCAACCAGTTATACAACGGCAGAAATACCAGATCTTAAATTTGCCCAGACAGCTGATGTTATGTATATCGTACATCCATCCCATCCACCAAGAAAGTTGACCAGAAGCAGTCATACATCCTGGACAATAACTGATGTTGCTCTCAAGCGTGGTGCTATGCTTGATGAAAATGCCACGACAACAACATTAGTTGCAAATGGTAGAACTGGTAATGTAAATATAACAGCATCAACCAGTTTGTTTACATCTGACGATGTAGGTCGTTTAGTACAGTTGCATGAAGGTTTTGCTAAAATTTCTTCTATTACAAGTGCAACAGTAGCTGTAGCGGCTGTCCAGGAATTAGAAGATGGCAGAACAGAATTAATGCCGACTTATGCGGCTAGTACAATTTCTTTTCATGAAGGAGATCCAGATTCTACTGGTTTAGAACATAACGACAGAATACAAGATACAGCTGGTGGTTTTATAGACCAGGGTTTTAAAGTTGGCATGAAAGTGTCGTTAACTGGATCAACCAGTAATAACTTCACAGATTTTTTAATTGTAACTGTAACTGATACGACAATGCTGTTTGCTCCAGGGCATGATCTTACAGCTGAAGCAGCTGGAGATTCTTGCACATTAGTTGGTTCATTAATAGCTTCAACAAAATGGAGATTAGGTGCTTTTTATGTAGGATCTTATCCATCAACAGTTGCATTTTATGAACAACGCCTGGTACTGGCTGGAACATCAAACCAGCCACAAACAATATTTTTTAGCCAGTCTGGTGATTTTGAAAACTTTGAGATAGGCACAAATGCTGATGATGGTTTGCAATATACTATTGGATCAAATGAAGTTAATGTTATTAAATATCTGGTAAGTGGTTCGCAGCTGGTTGTAGGAACAAGCGGCGGTGAATTTGTTGTAAGAGCTTCTGGTTTTGATGAGCCATTAACACCTACAAATACCCAGATTAAACAGCAGACAACTTTTGGATCTTCTAGCGTTCAGCCATTATTAGTAGGAAATTCAACTTTATTTATTCAAAGGGCAAAAAGAAAATTAAGGGAACTAACCTTTTCTAATGAATCCAATTCTTATGTAGCACCAGACATGACTATTCTGGCGGAGCATATTACAGATAGTGGTTTAGAAGAAATGGCATATCAGCAAGAGCCAGATAGCGTGGCATGGACTGTAAGAGCTGATGGAACTTTGGCTTGCATGACATTTAGAAGAGAAGAGCAAGTTGTTGCCTGGCATAGACACATATTAGGGGGTCGTTTTGGCGAATGTACTGTAACAGTTTCTGATTATGCAAATATAGCAGCTGGTACAACATTAACATTTACAAAGTCTGATGGAACAACTGTTACATTTACAAGTGAAACGGCTGGTTCAAGCAGTCCATCAAGTTCTTTAGGCTTTAGACCAAATACAGACAACGACACAACCGCAGATAATATTTATACCGCTATTAATGCTCATGCAGATTTTACTGTAGCTAATCCATCCGCAGCTGTTGTAACGATAACAGAAACTAATCACAAAAGTTCTGGTTTTTTAAAGTGTGTTAGCTCTGATACAACAAGGCTGACAACAACAGATGAAGGTCAAGCTGTTGTAGAAAGTGTTGCAACAATACCAGGTGATCTTGATGAGGATCAAGTTTGGCTTATTGTTAAAAGAACAATTAATGGTTCAACTAAAAGATACATAGAATATTTATCTAATTTTGATTTTGGTAATGATGTTAAGGATGCTTTTTTTGTTGATAGTGGTTTAAGCTATAGCGGATCAGCGGCAACATCTATTTCTGGTCTATCTCATTTAGAAGGACAAAGTGTTTCAATATTAGCTGATGGAGCAGCTCATGCTGACAAAACAGTATCATCTGGAGCTGTTACATTAGATCGTTCTGTTACCAAAGCTCATATAGGCTTGCAGTATAGCAGCAAAGTAGAAACATTAAGAATTGATGCTGGGGCAGTACAAGGTACATCCCAGGGTAAAAATAAAAGAATAAATGAAGTAACTGTAAGGCTTTATCGAACTGTTGGTCTAAAGGTTGGCACAAGTTCAACGAATTTAGATACTGTTCCTTTTAGATCTAGTGCAGATGGCATGGATTCAGCTTTAAGTCTTTTCAGCGGTGATAAAAAAGTAGAATTTAATGGTGGTTATGATGAAGATGCAACAATATCAATTGTCCAGGAATTGCCGCTGCCAATGACAATTCTTGCTATCTTTCCAACATTAGATGTATTTGAAAAATGATTATACCTTTTGAAAGTTCCCATGCTTATGAGCTGCTGGAAAATTCAAATAATGAAAGTTTAAGACCAAACATAGAAGTTAGTCAGTTTGTAGAAGATATGGTTGTACCAGATATGAGTTTTACTTGCGTCACAGAAAATAGAGATTTGGTAGCAGCTGGTGGCATATACCTTATATGGGAAGGTGTGGGAGAAGCATGGTTTTTAGGGTCTAATAATTTACTCTCCAGTCCTATAGAAGCAGTAAAAGCTGTTAAAAGATATTTAAATTCTATTATGAAAGATTTTAATTTACATCGTGTTCAAGCCATGACCTTGGAAAGTGAAAACGATTTAAAACGATGGATGAAATTTCTAAACATGAAAGAAGAGGGAATTATGAATAAATATTGCCGAGATGGGCGAAACTTTATTAGATGGGCAAAGGTGATTTAGATGTGGCAATTAATGGTAGCTGGAGCTGGTTTATCCTTCATGGGTTCTATGAGTTCAGCGAGGGCAGTAAGTCGAGCTGGAAGATATAATCAGCAAGTAGCTGATAGAAATGCAGCTGTAACGGCACAAAAAGCAAAATTAAGAGAATTTAGAGCGGAACAAGATGCCGTTAAATTTAGATTAGCTTATGATGGTCTTTTAGGAGAGCAAACAACTGAATATGCCAAAGGCGGCATGATGGTTGGAACTGGATCTGCATTAGAAGTTGCCATGAAATCAGCAGAAGAAATGGATGATGATATTGCAACGCTTGAATATAACGCCAGGGCAGAAGCTGGTGATTTAAGAGATCAAGCTGAAAATATAAGATTACAAGGCGTGTTAGCCAGGTATGAAGCCAAAGCACAAGCAAAAGCAATTCGCATGGCAGCTTTCGGTAAATTTGCAACAAGTATGGCGAGTGTATAATAATGAAAGTTCCAACTTATACATCAAAATTGCAGAGAACTAAAACAGCTGGCGGCGGTGCTTTGCTTAATGCCAGTATGAGTTTGGCAGCAGCAGCGGCTCCAGGCAAATCCTTGGAATCAGTAGGAGATCAAGTATTTAATCTAGGTTATGAAAAATACAAAATCCAGGCTACTTCAGAGATTAATGAAACAATGCCGTATTTTACAGCTGAAATTGAAGGCATTAAGGAAAAGTACAAAAACAGTCACAATCCAGTAGAAGCTGAAAAAAAAGTAAAATCGGAAATGCAAAAAGTTTATAAAAAATACATTTCTGGAAAATTTACAAATGCTGGTGGCAATCCTTTTTTAAGCAGTAATTTGGCAAGATCTGGTTTTAATACAAAAGCCAATAATCTGATTACCCAGGGTTTATTAAACTGGAAAAAAGAAAATAACAAATACATTGTAGCCTTAAATAAAACTAACCACCTTAATGAAGTTAATAAGAACGATAAGATTGCTGGAAACATAAACCTTAATAAAGATCAAAGACTAAAAGGTTTTGAAAATAATTTTAAAATATTTCCAGGAGCGAAAAAGTATGCTCCATTAGTGCAAGCAACATTTGACGGCAAATATAACTATCTTTCAAACAATAATATTTTAAGTGCAAAAGAAATTAAAGCACAGACAGAAAACTCTTTAAACAACATTGGTTTTAGCATTACTAACTCTATTATTGGCAGTCAAAAATACAGTCCAATGATGGTAAGTGAAACGCTTTTTACTGGGGATGTTGAAAAAATTAAAACAGTAGATCCTATTCTTGCAAAAGTTTGGGAGAAAATGGATGGCGAGCAAAGAACAGATTTTCTTAAAAAAGTAAGAACAGAAGAAAAAGCATTTTATGATGATTTAAAAGCTAGAAATGAAATAACAGAAAAAAATAATAATAAAGAAAACGAGGGCATTTATAAGTCTATTGTTAATGTAGATTTAAACGATGAAAATAAAGTTAAAGAAGCAAAAGAAAAATTTGCCCTTTTACAATCAAGAGGATTTTTTGCCAAACCTTCACAAAGAACAGCTATTGAAAAATTACTAAATCCATCTGAAGAAGACAAGGCAAGAACAACAGACATGGATGCCTGGAAACAATTAACGCTTCTTGCACAAAAAAATCAATTAACTTTAACAGCAATTACAGACAAAGTTGAATTATTGAGTTTATCAGATTTTAAACATTTTATAAATGAGTTAGAAAAAGAAAGAAACGATGCAGATAAAAAAGTTAATGATGAGATTAATAGAAGTTTTTATGCAGATAAATTTACAGCTAATGACACTAATTTAGCTCAAAGATTTAATGCCATGAGAATTAACACAATAATTGCTTTTGATAACTGGAGATCACAAAATCCAACGGCAACTTATGCAATGATTGAAGCCGAAGGAAAAAGATTATTACAAGAAAGAAAAGATGAAATTGCGGAGTTGTTTAAAGTTTCATTTGATGGTCTTGTTAATTCATTTAGAAAAATTTACAGCTCTAAATTTGAAGCAGTAAAAGGTTACAAAAAAAAATATACTTTAAGAAATATACAAAACTTTTTAATGAAATCTTTAGTTGCTAGTCGTGACAATGTTGCGGAAAAAAGTTATGCAGAACAATTTACAATTTTTAATGGCATACCAGGAAGTGACTTATGGAACCAGTAGTAAACGAAAAAAATTTAGATACCAGCCTTGAAGATAACTACAAAGCTAATGATGGTATGTTAAAAGTTACTATCTATCCAAACCAGGTAGAAGGCGAAGACAGCACAACTTTTAAAGGCGAAGGTAATATTGTTAGCGAAGATGAAGCTAATGATCAGTATTTTCTTGGTGCTTTAAAAAGAGAAAGTTACATTCCAGAAGTAGATGACTTTGATCCACAATTTAACAAAGAAGAACCATTATCTGAAAAGATATCAAACATAGCTTCAGCAACAGCAGATGCAACTGGTTCAGTTGGAATTGATACAGCAAGAGCAGTTTTAAAAGGTGCTGACAAAGGTGCGGAAAACACCATGATGGGTATTGCAGATCTTTTAGGTTTGCCAGTAGATGCAATGACCGAATATGTTGTAAATCCTATATACAAGATGTTAGGGTTTGATGAAGTTGAAAACCCATTTATGGGAAGTGAGTTTCAAAAAAAAGGTGTTAAAGCTTATATTGATTTGGTTAATTCTTTAGTTCCAGCTCCTATTGAAAAATCTTTAAATGAATTTGCTAACCAGCCATATGACAGTCCGATTTATGGCACAATTATGGAAGAGATAGCTAAATTTGGAATAACAGCTATTCCAGCTGCAAAAATTGTTGGAATGACACAACATCCAAGTTCAATGTTAAGAGGTATAGCCTGGGGTGGTATTGCTGATTATTTATCAATGAACCCAGAAGATCCAACTCTTGCAACTAGCTTAATGGCGTATTTTGAAGTTAATAAAGATGAGTTTGAACCTTGGGCAAAAAATGCAATTAATTTAATAGAAAAACATGACACCGATGGAGAAACTACACAGCGTTTAAAAAATATGCTTGAAGGCGGTGTAATTGGTGCATCAGTAGAGCTTCTTATTAAAGGCATACTAAAAGGAGCTAAAATGGTTCCCTGGCAACAACTTGCCCCAGTAGCAGCAGCTGGTGGCGGCATAACTTTTAGCGATGATGCTGAAGCCAATCCTTTAGCAACTATAATTAAATCTTTAAGCAAAGCCGAAAACCAAGCTATTAAAAAATCAATAAATGAATATAAAGCTAAAGCTTCTAAACAAAACAAAAATTTTGATATTGGGTTTAACCAAATAAAAAATGAAGCTTTAAGATTAAAAAATCTTTATCCAGAAAAGGATGGCTGGCTTCCAATAAAAATTAATCCAGAAGGTTCCGCTCCTTCTTTTAAAATTGATAAAATGGGAAATATAGAAATTAAATGGGAAAAGCCACTATATAATTTTCATAATCCCCCAGGAAAAAAACTTAAAGGCGAAGCAGCTAAAATAGCCTTAAAAAAACATAAAGCTAACCTAGTTAATAGAATGGTTCTAGATGTGTCCAATGTTGTTAAAAGGGCAAAAAATGGTGACCAGGCTGCTATAGATATTATCAACCAGGCAAACTGGTACAGAACAATGAGATCTAGGTTGAGATTAGAGTTTGGCGGCATGGCTGATGTTTTCGCTGATATTTTAGGAGCTACTTCTGCTCAAACAAATGTACAACAAAATTATGAATCTGCTTTAGAGGTTTTTAGAAATTTTACAAAAGGTAAATATGACAAAGAAATTGCTTTGTTTCAGAAAAGACTTGATGAAGGAAAATCTGTAAGTCCAGCGGTTCTTGTGCCTTTGCACAAAGATAAAAATAATCCTTTTGAGCTTATTACTAAAGCCTCTGGCAAGTTATTTAAAACTAATAGTCCAGCGGCAACTCTTGCCTTATTAGATATGTTTAGACAAATTAAACCTGGAAAGTCACCAAAAACTATTAACTTTACTGGTAATCTTATAGGGTTTGGTAATGAAGCAACAATTGATGTATGGGCGGCTAGATATTTAAGAGATGCGGCTGGTTACCCAAGAATACCTCCAGTAGCTGAAAAAGAAGTAGCTGGACATCATTTATCAAAAACAACTTTAGAAAAACCAGTTATAGGATCTGAATTTGGTTTTGGACAAGAAGTATTTAATGATGCTGTAAAGCTTTTAAATGCCGATGGTGGCGTTAAATCGGTAAATCCAAAAATTGGTGAAATGGGAGCTGATGACCTTCAAGCTATTGTATGGTTTTTAGAAAAAGAAAAATGGGCAAAAAATAACTGGACAACAAAAGCTGGTGAAGGTGGATCTTTGGATTTTGAAAGTGTCTATGGTGGATCACCAAATTTTGCTAGAGTAAAAGAATTAAGATCTATTATTAATTCAAAAAATAGCACAAATGAAGAAATACAAGCAGCACAAACAGAACTTAAAACTCTTGAAGGATCTCCAGAAAGAATTGTAGCTGGTGTTGCCATGGAAAGACCTAATTTAATTCCAACTAATATACAACAAGCACAATTAGCTGAAGAGGTTACTGTATCGGTAAAAAATGATAATAAAGTTATTGGTTTCCAGGCAAATAATACTATTGGTAGATTTAAAGGAAAAAATGAAAGGTCATTAAATCTTGAGGTAACAACACAAACAGATTTTGACCCAGCTCCATTAACATCAGATCTTGTCAAAGCTGGTAAAAAATATAACCAGGATTCAGTTTTTATATCTAAAGTTGTTAATGCTGACACACCAAATGCTAGACCAGGTGGTGAGGTTTACTTCAAAACAGCAAAGTCTAAAGAACATTTGATAGCAATAACTGAAATACTTAAAAAGTATAAAATTGATGGGTTTACCTTTGTAACTGATGCCAGGCAAAGTGATAGAGCGACAATTCAAGCTGGCGGTAATCAAGAAACAGCTACGCTTACTGGTATTCGTTTTCAATATATTCCAGAGTTTGATGGCACAGCAAGTTCAGCTGATTTAGCTAATATAATGGCTAAAAAAGTTGAGATTTATCTAGAGGCAATGAACGAAATGAGAAAAATAGATGGCGTTACTTTTGCAGATGTGGTATTTTATGATACTAAAGTATTCGTTAACAGATCTAACCCAGATACAAGCTGGATAGATGGAGGTACAAGTTATGACGAAATTGGAACAATTAAGGGAAAAAATGATCAAGAAGTTGGGAGCGGAAGCACCAATAATCCAGGATCTTAACAGACAGATAATGGCAGAAAAATCTGGTCAGTCTTTTAAAGATCTTTATATTACTGGTTCTTACACCAAGCCAAAAGAAGAAAAAAAAATGGTCAAATGACCTAAAATTTGGTATTAACAAGATATAGTTAGGGTGCATTGCAGCACCCTTTTTTTATGGAAAAATTATGGTATTACCTAATGAACAAGCATTAGATGCTTCTCGTAAAGGGGGAGTATTGGAACCAGCTAGTAAGCAACCTAATAGCGAAGAGTATTTGCAATTGGCTGGTCTGGGATCAGCTTTTTTTAAAGGCTTTGCAAAAGGACAATCTAAAAGTGTAACTGAAGGAAGTAAAGTACCTTTAGAAATAGAAACCAAATTGTTGCCAGATAATCAAACTGCGACCCAAACACAAAAGAAATTAGTGCCAGATATGTTGTCAATAGAAGGCGGTGAAAGATTTGCAGAACAAGGCAACAAAGCTCAAAGCTATAAACAGATATTAGAAACGCCTACAGAAGATCTAACACAAATTGCTGATGATGAATTTGGTGTAGCAACAGAAATTGCTGATACTGCTAAAGCAGCAGAACTTGGGCAAAAAAAAGGTTTAGTTTCAGAAGCAGAAGCTGAAGAGTTTTTAGAAACAAAAACAAAAGGCATTATTAAAACAGATCAAGGAATAGATTTTAATTTTGATAGGTTAGATACTGGCGATTCTATAAACGAAGTTTTAAACATTACCAGCGAAATAGTCGCTAAAGGTACTACTCAATTTAAAAGAGGCGTTGTATCTAACAAGCAGACATTAGATGAAGCCACAGAATTACTTGCAAATGAAACTGCATTTACAAAAGAGATTTTAAAGAAAAAAGTAGGAACAACTCTTAATGCTTCTCAAATGACAGCATTAAGG
>TARA_R100001594_G_scaffold15084_4_pt1 | contig 13249 bp, 8 predicted proteins | sample TARA_R100001594 | Tara Oceans TARA_R100001594 (sample SAMEA2622752) | marine metagenome | biome: marine biome (ENVO:00000447); feature: marine epipelagic mixed layer (ENVO:xxxxxxxxx); material: "saline water (ENVO:00002010), including plankton (ENVO:xxxxxxxx)" | depth 150 m | reverse complement strand
CTATACTCTTGTTTTGTTAAGGAATTTTTCATTTAATTTAATTTAATAACCGTTGTTCATTATATAATTAGTACCTACTGAGAACAATTGTTTTTCTGCACCTAAATTAGTGGTGTTGTCTGTAGATACTTTAGTAGTAAGATAAAAACCTTTTAATCCACTTATATTACTACCAAATATTACTTCTCCTGGTATCATTGTTAAAGTAGTGTTATTTATTATATCAGCTACATATTTATTTTCTTTTCTATTAAAACCAGAATAATAACGAGGCCAACCTGGAGTAGTTGTACCTAACAATGTGTTATAACTAGATCTAGGTACAGTAGCAGTAAAATCTAATACAGCTTCTGCAGCAACATTTAAAGCTTGATTACATGTTAAAAGCCCATTAGCAGTATTGTAACTAACAACTGTTGTGCCTGAGCTAACCCCAACACCACTCACTATAGCTCCTGCTGGTATATCTCCTGTTGTGCTTTGTACTGATGTTACAGTGAATTTAGCATTACCACCTCCACCTGTTATTGTTACTACATCACCTACAGAATAAGATGATCCTACAGCATTAATAACCACATGAGTAACAACGCCACCAACAACTGTTGTGTCTACAGTTAAACCAGTTCCACCTGCTGGTGCTACAGTAGTAGCAACTCCAGTCGCTGCAGTATAACCTGTTCCACCCGCTGTAATAGTATAAGAAGTTACTCCACCTATTAATAAAGTTACTGTTGTTATAGCTGAAGCTGCAACGGTTTGTCCATTACCAGTTGGCTCAACATATTCACCATCTAAATAACTAAGTATTTCTAAACCTGTATCAGAAGGACTTAACCATTGTCCACTTGGTGTAACGCTTGGATCTTGCCCTGTTTGATCTGATAACATTGATTCTACATACCACCCATTACTTCCTTCATAATTTATAGTATTAAAGGTTTTAGATCTTGTTGGTTCAGGATTAAACACTAATGTAACATTACTTTTATTATTAGTTCCATAGAAATTACCTCTATTTACACTTGTAGAATAATGTTTATATAATTTATCTCCTTTAGTAGTATAATAATTATTTTTTACACTAAATAATTGATCTGGAAGATAACTATAAAAACTAGTCCAACCTTGTACTGTAGGATCAAAAGATAGTGTCTTATAATCTGCCCCTGATGATTTATATATCGTGTTTTGTTGTGTAGATACAACATATTGACTATTATATAAATCCCATCCACCTCTTATAAATCCAGGTGTTCCACTAACATCTAGGTTATTTAATTCATCTCTAAAATAATCTCTCATTCCAGCACTAGATATTTCATCAATACCATTATTAGATAATCTTAGTATAACATTGTTGTTTTTATCTGCAAAGTATTTGTTGAAACCATATACCGCAAAACTTTCTGGATTTTTAGATATTCCATATTTACCCGCAATTGGTTGTATAACACCTATTACTAAATTACTAGATGTAACAGCTCCTTGTCCTTCTGCGGAATAAATAGCATCTTTATCTATCAATGCTCTACTAACTTTGTTTTCTTGAAAAATATATAAATTTGTATCTTCAGCATATAATCTTTGGATAGATCCATTAGCTGGATCAGTAGCTTTACTAATATCTACACCTACACTAAATACATTAGTATCGTTAATACCAGTTCTAGAATTAAATATTCCAGAATATATCATAGCATTAAACCTAGTAAAAGCATTAGGTTCTTCTTCTACTAAATAAGCTTTCGCTCCATAACTAGTAGAAGTATTATTGTATCCACCTCTAATTCTTGATTCTTCTATAGCCCAATTAGCAGCTTGATCAGTCGATTCTGCTGTAGCTGGAAAACCACCGTTAAGATCATTAGGAATTCCAAAAGAACCATTCCATATCGGTTGTTTTGAGCCTGTTATTGTCTTTCTTAAAACGAAGGAATTAAAATACTTTACTTCTACTACAGCTCCCATATATATTATTACTTATTTTGCTCTTAAATTACACCGTTATATATCAACAACGGTTTTTGTATATTTTTATTATTTCTTTTTTTTCCACAACAACCACTTTCACTTATTGGTAAAAACTTTCTCCAATATAACCCATCTTCATATCCTTTGCTTTTATCATAAAATGAAGGATAGGTTTTAGCAAATCTTTTTAAATAATAAGTGTCAGTTTTATCTTCATCTATATAATCTACTACAAAAAAATCTACTATACCTCTTTCTTGAACTTTATTTATTGACTTAACTAATTCTTTTTCATCTCCATCACCAGTTATAAAAATATCTATATCCCTTGTCTCTCTATCTTCTATTGCTCCACCTATAAAATATAATCTATATCCTTTCCAGTTTTGTTTATGAATTTTTTTAAGAGTTTTTTCTATTTTTTCTTTTGTGATCATTATATTACTTCTATCGAGTATGAAGATATATCTAATATAGCTGGATCTTCTTGTCCTCCACAATCTACTGGAGATGCAGTTCCATAATCATAACTATAACCTTCATAACAACCCGTATCACCACATCCTGGGACGGTTTCACAACCTGATCCATCACCTGGACAGTCAAGTGCAGTCCCCATGATTCCATTTAAACCTTGAGCACAAAGTATTATATCCATTAAAGCATTTAATCCTGTTTGGTCTGGAGTAGCTTGTGAATAGAAAAACAATGTACCTCCATAATCTGGTCCAGGTCCCCCATCAGTTGGGCAATTAGTATAAGCATTTGTTCGATCTAAAGTTATTACACTACCATCTGCTATATCATTTATTGTACCATCTCTATCAGGTGTTAACCAACCATACCAACCTTTATTAGCAGGTATACCTGAAGTTGTTACTTCAAATAATATAACAGACCAATTTACACCTTCATAGCATCCTTTTGTCCATATCCAAGCATTTTCTGAATAATTAACAGCTGTTCTAAAGTCTACTGAAAAATTATATGTTGCAACTGGAGAAATACCAGCATCTACAGCTTGAACAGTAATATCGTATATATCTATAGGTAAAGCTGGGTTATTAATAGTTATCTCTGCTCTTTGAACAGTTCCAGTTTGAGTAACTGCTAAAGCAAAATATCCTAAATCTTTTACTTCATCACCAGCAAGATTAGTAATACTTTGAAAACTTAAATCTAAGTCTTTCCATTGTAAAGCAGTATTATGTGCACCATTCTTAAAATCACATGTAGCTATTACTGTTGTATCAATTCTTGATTTATATATTGTATCTCCATCAGCTGGATCAATAGTACCGGTTCTAGATGGTGTTACGTTACTTGGTCCTCCTACTTGAGTAAATGTATTGTTTGATACTTCACCTCCAACACTAGTAGTAGTACTAAAAGTAAAAGTAAATATTCTATTTGGATCATTAGTAGGTGAACTAAAATATATATTATTATAGTAGTTAGCTGTAGTTACAATATTGTTATAACCAGCTGCTCCAGCTGCTAAACTAAAATAAGGTCCACCGTTAGAAGCTAATTGTCTATCTATTCCATTCCCATCTACAGCACTGTCTAAAGTAACAGAATCAATGTCTCCGGATGGAATATCAACACCAAAACCATCTTGTAACGTGAAATCAGCGTTTAATATATCACTTCCTTGAGCTAAACCTTCTGTCCAATTAGAAATATTAAAACTAGAAAGCTCAGCCGCTCCTCCTGTTGAATTTAATATCAATGTATTTAAATCGCTAATAGTTCCACTACTAGAGGTTTCCCAAAATATATCTAATAAAGATTCTACAGGTTCAGTTTCATACACTGCTAGGTATTGTATACCTGGTCTAATTAATGTTCCTAAATCTGGGTGATCAAAACCTGGCCAAAAATCTAATCTATCATCTTGTGATACACTAATATTATAAGCAGCGTTACTTGAATCAACTACATCTATAGTACCTGTACTACTAGTTCCCGGTGTATAATTACCTACAAACACACCTTCTGATATTCCAGGACCAGTAATATATGATCCTGCGGTTGGGGTTCCAATAACATTTTTAATTAAAATTGTACTAGAAGAAACATCATTAGAGTTAAAAGTTAATGCAACATTATTACCTAAAGTTAAAGTTTCATTTACCGTTATTTGAGCAGGTGATACCGACGTGTTATAGTTAGTTACAAAGACTGTCCCAACTATACCAACACCTGTAACTGTACTATCTACTGCTATATTACCACTAATATTATCTATACTAAAAGTAGTTCCCGTTACTGATCCTCCATTATCAGTTAAAGCTGTACCAGCCTGTGTATCAACTAAACCACTTGCTACTGAATAATTAGTAGTTGCTATTTGTCCAATTTGACTATTAGTACTTACCTTAGCTATTAATGGATTAGATTCCAACGCATAAAAAGCTGGATAATAATTTGGTCTTGGAGGATCCATGGGGTTATAACTAAATAAATCATCTAAAGTAGAAACTGTAGAAACAGTATCTGTAGTTCTTCCAGGAAAATATGGTATATTAGTATCACCTATATTTTGAATAACATCTCCAGTATATGATGGAGCTGTAGAGGAATTCTCTACTCTTCCAAATAATTGAACTGAACTTCTAAATTGTTTTTGAGCAGGTCCTAACTCTGTTAAATCTCTAGGTACTTTGTTTATATTATCATTTATTAATGTAGTAAATGAAGTTCCTCCTAATTCTAAAGTTTGATCTTCAGGATAAGCAGCCATTATTCCAGGTAAATATACATTATAGTATTCTTGCTCAGTTTGTTTAACTACAATTTTATATGAATACCAACCTAAAGGATTATAATTACCACTTGTAGAATCACCATTATATATTCCAGGCCACATAGTAATAGGGTCAAGATTACTAGGTGATATAGGATCATTAAATAACACCTTAAGAGAATCTCCTGGCCAATCTTCTGGTTGTACACCTTCTCCATTATAAGCAGAATACACTGTATCTCCAATAAAAGAAGAGTTTCCTATAGTAGAAAGAGTTTCATTATTAGATAAAATAACTGTAGATTGTCTTCCATATCTATCTGATAAAACAACTCCTACTTGATAATTTCTATTTTGTTTTAAATTAGAATTAGGATATTCTACTTTACTAACTGTTTGTGTATCAGGACCAACAGCAGTAAAAACTAACGCAGTTGGATTAACTAAAGTAACATTATTATTAAGAGTTAATGTTGTGCTTAAATTACCGCCAGTAACTAATGTATTAGCAGGAATTGTAACCCCACCTGTTGAGCTTGTAACTATGCTTCCAACCATTATAGTACCTACAACTGTTCCAATAGTAATGGTAGTACCTGCAGTTACACTACCAGTTGGTGCTGTTGCTGTGGCTGTACCATCTTGTAAGCTAAATGCTTCTTTTTCATCAACAGCTACATTGTAATTTAATGTATCTTTAGGAGTATGTTTATTTTGATAATTACCATATATTATTCTATTACCTGAAACTTCTTGTGCTAAAGCTCTTACAGGTATTTTATCTGCTACCCTTGTTAACTCATCACTTGGTAGGGTTTTATAAGGTTTTTTAGATAAATAAGTATAATCATAAACTGATTCAGTTGTTGCTGCTGTAGCAATATCAGCAACTGGTATAGTATCTATAACTTTTACCGATAAACCATCAGATTCTTTATATAAAATATCCATTTCAGTAATCTTTAGATTTGTTTCTAAAGTATTAGCTGCATAAGGTAGTGGAACTCTTAGTTTTATTTTATCCACTTTGTTTTCCATGAATGAAACTATAGTGCTCCTATAAGAGTCAGTTTGATCGTCTTTTTTAGGTATATCATCTCCATTATTTACATACATGAAATACCCGTCTTGTTTAGGTATAAAACATTCTTGAGTGAATGGTGCTATTAAAGAATATTGGCCATCATCAAATTTATATCTATAACTAAATCTTACAAATTTATTTTCTAAATAATCTGAATCTCCCGCGTAATTTTTATCATAAAAATAATTAGGATTAAAAACTAATACAGTATTATCAGAGAGAGCTGGTAAAGCCCCAGAAGCTGTTAAAATATTAGTACTTGCGTTATAAGATACTACAGTTCTAGAGGTAGATGTCATTGTCCCATCACTTGCTACATAAGAAATAGTAGCACCTGTAGCACTATATGGGTTATCTACATTGGGTCCACCTGCTGGTAAAATATTACCTTTAATACTATCTATTTCTACAGTTGTTCCTCCAGCAAATCCTCCTGGATCGTTAACATTAGCCTGTCCTCCATTAGGTCTATACAAACTCGTAACATCTTGCATTGTAGTTTCATAAGGAACAGTTGCAGATGAATGAGCCGCTTGCCAAACATACATACTATTGTAAGGATTATATTTAGCTACTGAAATTTGGTCTTCAGTTGTATAATATCCTGTAGTAGATATAGCAGTGTCCCAATTTATTACTCTTGGTTGATTTCTATTATCAGTCCAATACAATAAGTTTTCTAATAAATTTACTCCATAAATAGGATGTGTTCTAGAGAAATTTAAAAAAGCTCCAGATACTAAAAGATTAGTAGTTCCAGGAGAACTAGTACCAGAAGCTGTATATTTTATTATAGCGTTATTAGCGCTTGTAGAATAAGTATAATTACTAGGAGTACCATCTGTGTAATCAGTTAAAAATAAATATGCTGAACTATCACTTTCATTTGTTACATAACCGATACAATACCAGTTTGCACCTATTCCAGTAGCAGTATCAAAATCAATTTCTTCTTTATTTCCTAATACATTTTCTAATGAACCAACATTAGGACCTTCAGATTTACTTACTTGTACATTATAAGCGTCTCTATACTCTCCATTTGGTAACAAACGAGCATCTAGGTCTTTATTTAATTTACTTTTAATAAAAGTATTAATAGTTTGTGCCATTAAATTTTAGTGTTTAATCCATTTAGACTTACCTCTCATAACCTGAATAAATTCTCCAGGTTTAATATTGCTTAGTCTTATCTTAGCGTTTCTTAAAGCAGCGTATCTATCTTTTTTATATCTCATAACAATTCCTTCTGGAACATTAGCTCTTGTAGCTAATAAGTTATATGAGATACTTTTATACATAGCATCTTCTGCCATTTTAGGAACTTTAGTATCTAAATCATAAGCTAAACCATCTGAAACATACTCTAATACTATAAGTCTGTTTAATAAGTTGCTAGAAAAAGTAAATTTACCTTCTCTTTCGTTTATACCAAACCACCCATTTCTATTAGCGTATTTAGTATCTAAGCCATATAATCGACCCCAATTCCATGAGCCATTTAATCCATATGCGTTTACAGCATAATCATACCAACTATCCCATTGATTCCATTCTCCATTTAACAACCTAGTGTTTGCTTCTTTCCATCTTTCTTCAGTTAACGACGTGCCTTCTAAGTCTTCTCCAAAATTATCTTGAGTTGGTATACCTTCATCATCTTGTAATGGAGTATAATAAGGATTAGTTGTCAACTCATTAACAGGAAAAATTCTACGTTTAACTCCAAAATCATCTATCCATGATAAATCCACATAATTAACATAGTCTTGAGGAATAACTAAAGATAAACTTTCTGGAATATTTAATTCTTGAGATTTAATACTTTTTAATGTATCATAACTAAATTCTTGTAGAGATCTTTTAGCCCAAAATAATACATCAGATTTTTTAGCTGTTTGAATTAATTTACCATCTCCTACATAACCTACCATGTAATTATCAATTATATCACCTAATTTAAGATATTGATAACCACCGTAATTATCTTCTACTGCTTGACCAAAAGCTTTATCAACATCTGCATTACCATATTTACCACCAGTTAGGATTTTAAGCTGCACCACAAGATAAACACTAGCTCCTGGGTTTCCTGTTATAGTAATAGTATTACTTGCTACTGTATAAGCAGAAGTATATTCACTCCAACTACCTGGGAAACCTGTGGTACTAGTATAAACCTTAAAATTATTTAAAGCATAATCTTCTTCATTAGGATCATAATTACCAAATACGAGATTAGTATCAAACGTGGTGGTAAAAGTTTGTCCCGCTGTGTTACCAGCATCTCCTCTAAAGCTTTGGGAACCTTGATAATATTGTTGGTTAGTTTCTGTTATTTTTGACATTTTTTATTAAGATTTTTCGTTTGCTTCTACTTTTTGTGCTTCTGCTGTAGCAGTTTGTATAACAGTAGGATCGTTTATAATAACTCCAGCATATTTTAAAATTTTTGTAATAATATTGGCTTGCTCTGATGTATCTAGTTGAAAATCAGTAGAAGTTGCACTGCTATAAGTATATTGCCCTAATGTACCAACAGTGAATCCCCAAGCTGGACTAACAGGTTTTAATACACAATTAACCGATACACTATCGGGTTTAGGAGATATTTTTAATAAAACCTCTGGAGAAGTCGCAGGAGATATTGTTGCATTAGTTATATAAGCCAAAGGATATTGACTTGTAGGAGTAGTTAGTTTAGATTGATTTATAGTAGTATAATCTTTTTTACTTACTAATTCAGTTATAGAATCATATCTAGGATTAGTAGTACTGTAGACTGATATAATTTCACCTATATTATATAATGATCCACTACCACTGAAACGCCATGCGTCATTATTTACGTTATAAGTAAAAACTTGGCTACTTTCAAAAGGATATAGTTTATAAGCATTATTTTTAAACATGTTAAAAAACTCTGTATCATTTTGTATGTTTTGTTGATTAGCACGGTTTAATTGATTGCCATCTGGAAAATATGATTCAAATATTTCTTCCTGTACTTGTGTAGCTAAACTATTAAACTCACCAGGATTAATATATCCTCTTTGTTCTTTGTTTAATATGTACAAGACTGTTGTGTATACTGTATTTATATTTACCGCCATTATATTTTTTTATTATAACACAGAGGCAGCATTGCTGCCCCTATATTATTATCACTTGTTAATTTAGTTTTTTATCTATAGATTTATAGATTTCAACACCCTCATCAGTTTTCAAAAATGATGCAAAAGCTGAATATGGGTTTTCATCAAACGGTACACTCATTAGTTTTCTATCATTGGATCCCCATGTAAATGTTCTTTGATCTTGAGATAGTTTAATTATTCCTGCTTCTCTAGCTTTAATCGCAATGTTTCTTAATTGAACATTATCATCTTTTGCAAGATTAATAAACAAAGCTGGATTCTTTTTAGCGAATAAAAGTACATCTCTCTTTAATTCTTTAGAACTCATATCATTTACTCTTGATCCTTTTTCCACTCTAAGAATAGCCTCTACTTGATCAATATCCATAGATCTAGCAGCAGTCATCGCATCAAGTTCTAAATTAATATCATCTAATTCATCAGCAGCTTTAGCTACAGGTTTAAATTCTGCATATAATTTATTTCTTAATGGGTGGTATAAAGAAAGTAATTTCTGTAAAGCAACTTGAGATTTTGTAGTACGTAATGTACCATCTCTAAACTGAATATGACCCATCGTACACTCTCCTTTTTGTTCATCTACAAATGGAGAAGATTGATTAGTAGCATATTTTAGTTCTCGTTGTTTTCCTGAACTCTCATCAAACCAAAGTAAAGCATGCTTTTTAGTATGCTTAGCTGGTATTGTTAATGTTAATGGATGTTCTGTTCCTTTTAGATAATAAACTCTATCTTTTATTTCCCAGTTATCTTTTTTAACTGGTTGTTTTTTTAATACTGATGTTTTTTCAACAACAGTTTTTTCATTTTTTTCCATAATATAATATAATTAAATAGTTTATAAAAATAATAATTACCCCTGCCCGAAGACAGGGATAGTTATTAATATTGAATCATTTAGATTCCTTTGAATAATACAAAGTTGTTAGCAGCTTGAGTTACTAAACATCTTTCTGAAAGGAAGTTAACTTCCATTGCATCAAGAGTAGATGTATAAGCACCACCAGCAGAACCAGTTAACCAAGATTTCATTCTTCTATCATCTCCTTGAGACGCTCTATATCTTACATGTAAGAAAGGTCTACGGATGTTAGTTCCTAAAATTTGATCATAAACTGTACTTGTACCAGCAGGTACCATAACACCTTCGATTGAATTGATACCATTAATACCACCTCTTGTAGAAGCGTCATTTAAGTATTTCCAATCTGTTTTATAGAAGTCATAAGAACCTCTTCTGAAACCACTAAATCCAAGATTTAAAGCCATTTCTTCTGAGTTTTCAAATAAACCAAAAGCAACACCACCATTAAATCCTGCAGATATACCAGCAAGCATATCATCAAAATCTAAAGCAGTTTGTCTTTGTAAGAACATCATGTTCTCTTCTATAGCACCTTGAGTATCTAGGTTTTTAAGAATTGCATCAAACTCATCAAGACCATTAGCAGCAGTAAATCCTACTTCTACATTTCCTCTATCAGAGATCGCAGCAAATAAACCTTGTGTACCAGGTAGAGCTGCTATAGCAGTTCCAGCTAGTGCATTAGCATTAGCATTTAATTCACCTTCAACCATTGACATTTCTAAATAATCCTCGAATCTTAGTCTAGTTTCAGACTCAGCTTTTAAATACCATAAGTATCCAGAAGCACCGTCTTCAGTAGCAACTTCTACCCAACCGATCTGAGCCATGTCAGAACCGTTGATCACGTATTGATCTCTTAAGATAACAGGTGAGTTAGAATATTGAGTAAATTGTGGATCAACAGAATATCTAGATGCGTTTCCAGCAGTAACACCTGCAGCACCAGCTGTACCTGTTAATGAAGTTCCTTTTGCATAAGCAGAACCATAAACAAATACTTTGACATTTCCTAGTAAACCACCACCAGTAATAGTGATGCCCGAAACATCAAAAGTTTGGTTAGCAAATGGTTGAACTGTAATAGTTCCACTTGCACCACCAACTACACCTGGAGTTGATTCTTGAACGATACCTTTAGCTTCAACACCCGTTGTTGGGTCTAGAAGTACTACAGTATCATTTACAGATATTACATTTAAAGCAGTTGCGCCGCCACCAATGTTGATAACAGAAGCTAAATTAGCTCCAGCACCACCACCAGCTTCAACACCACAACTATCATATGCAATATGTAATCTATTTTGTTCAGACCAGATTACTTGGTCAGAGGTCATAGGCATTTCTGCCCCAACCATTCTCAAGAAACCAGATAACGTTCTGTTTCCATAACGCTCTACTTCTTGTTCGTAAATTTCTGGTAAATATTGTTGCGCAAAATCATTCGCACCACCATCAAAAGCTAGATAATTACTAGCTAAAGTTTGTTGCTTCTGTGAAGGAACAATACTACCAAACTGTGGAGTTAAACTCATAATTTGTTAATTTTAATTGTTAAATTTGTGTTTTTTGATTTTCAATTTTGTAGAATCCGCCCCACTAACCGATTTTACTTTAAAACCTCCGACAAAAACTTCACCTGTATTTCCTTCTCTTGCTTTCACATCAGAAAGATTTTTAGACTTTTTTATAACGTCTTTTACAGCATCTGCTTTGCCTTGTTCATAAAAATGACTAGCGATTTGATCTACATTTTCAGCAGCATAAATAGCTTTATGATAACCAACCGGGTCTGTTATATTGCCTTCTCCATCTAGGAACTTCCCGATTAGATTGCTAATGTTTGATTGATTTTCTGCAACAGCGTCACGATTTTGAACGTTATACTTATATCTTTTTTCTCCAACTGAAATATCAAAACCTTTGAAATCATCATCGAATACTTGTTTAGTTTTTTGTTTAAAATTCTCGTGTAGTTGCTCAGCTTGTTGTTGCTCTTTATTATAGCGATTAAAGAAATCCATAGCTTTTTGTTGTTCTTGAGTAACACCCGGTCTCAACTTGATCTCGTCGTAATATTTTTGTTTCAAGTCCTCTAAATAAACTTTAGCTTCTGCAATCGCTTCTTTTTTAGCGAGTTTTTTTCTTTTGACGTCTCGCTCTTCGTCAACTTCTTCGTCGTAATCGAAATTTTCTTCCATTACAAAACCTATTTCCTCATCATTAAGATGTGGTTTAGATTTTTTATAATATTCTTGTAACAATGCCTCTTCATTTACATTAGAATAATCTGCATTTAATCTAACGTAATCTTCTACCGTACCACCAGTTTCTTTCATAAAGTTTACAAGTTTCTCTACATTTTCTGGCAAATCTATTTTTGGCATAGATTCTGATACTTCATCTACTACTAGATTTTGAGGTTCTGTAGATTTTTTTACTTCTTCTTCTGTTACCTCGGTGATTGGAGAAAACCCTTCAGTAGTCTTGTCGGACTCTTGTATTTGTTTATCATTTGTATTGCTGTCCCGTACTTCTTTTTCCACTGGTTGTAGATTTCCGGTTCGTTTATCATCAGATAATTCTTTTGTTTCTCCGATTGGAATGGCATCGTCTTCTTTTTTAATTTCTACTTTAGTAACACTATCCGGAAGATCTATTAAAGGTTCTTTAGGATTTATATTTACTTTTTTTACTTCTTCTTCTTTTTTAACCAATTGTTTTGGTTTTTTAGGTTTAGACTTTATTTTAAAGTCACCCTCCTGTTTTACTTCTTCTTGAGAAGTTGTTTTTGTTTCTGACATAATATAATAATATAAAATTAATTAATAACCTACATTGCTTGTTGAGGGGCTTCAACTTGACCCATCATATCTGGCGCTGGAGGTACTTCTTGTTGTTCAAAATTAATAGGCATAGAATCGTTTTGTCTTTGACTTATTAATTCACTTTGTTGTGTAGCTTCCATTTTACTACGTTTATCTTTACGATCTTCAATCATATTTTCTTTAGTTTTCATAGCTTCTACTTCTAATTGCTTTAACTGCATGTCATATTGATGTTGTAGTTGCATTTCTTGCTGCTTTATTTGCCACTCAGTTTGCATTCGCTGAATTTCCATTTGAGACTTAGCTTGTTCATACTCTACATTTGCTCCACTAATAGCTTGTTGTTTTTGTACTTCAGCCATAGCTGTTTTTTCAGCAGTTTGTGCTTGAGCTTGAGCCTGTGCTTGGATATTAGCTTGTTGATTAGCTTGGTCTTCAGCCATTTTAGCTTTTCGTTTAACCTTAAGCATTTGATTAGCTAATTTAAGATTTTTAATTTGTCTTAAATCAATAGCGTCTTCTAAATCTATACCTTGAGATTTTAAAGCCACTTGTATATTTTCTTCTAATTTAGCTTCTTCTTCTTCGTCT
>TARA_R100001594_G_scaffold33329_3_pt1 | contig 13253 bp, 25 predicted proteins | sample TARA_R100001594 | Tara Oceans TARA_R100001594 (sample SAMEA2622752) | marine metagenome | biome: marine biome (ENVO:00000447); feature: marine epipelagic mixed layer (ENVO:xxxxxxxxx); material: "saline water (ENVO:00002010), including plankton (ENVO:xxxxxxxx)" | depth 150 m | reverse complement strand
ACTCAAAGGTGATGCTATTGAGTACGATAGCCCTTGCGAATCACATACATACTTTATGGATATTGTTGGGTACTCCAAAAAGAGTACAGCAATGCAAAAGAAGGTCATGGATGACCTTATATCTATAGTAAAAGGAACGCAGAGCTATCAACAAGCACAAAGGCAAGGAAAGTTAATTATTCTGCCGACTGGTGACGGTATGGCTTTAGTTTTCTTTAATAGCGTCCACGCAGCTTTTAGGTGTGCAGTTGATGTGGGAAAGAAGTGTTATAAGAGCGCAGATATAGGATTAAGGAACGGCCTTTATACTGGCCCTGTGGTTCCAGTTAAAGACATAAACGATAACCCCAATGTAAGCGGGCATGGGATAAATATGGCTCAACGATGTATGGATGCTGGAGATAATGACCATATACTCATTTCCAATCATGTACATATGAATGTATGCGAGATGGATATTCCCGGCTTGAAATTTGAAGATTGGGGTCAAGTGTTTGTAAAGCATGGCACTACCGTTCATTTACATACAGCTTACGGTCCGGGTTTCGGAAGGACAGAGTTCCCCGACTGGAGGGGCACAAAGAAAGCGGAGTTTAAGACTGATGGGTAAAAAAAGTGAATTAACTCGATCACCGCAATGGCGGAAACATTTACGTAAATATTGGCAGAGAAAGTTTTGGAAGAAAGAAAGGCAGAATACAAAAAAGGAAATTGAATGAAAAGTAAAATATTAAATTGCGCAGAAGAGGACTGTCCTTCATTTTTTGAAGATTTGCCTAACTGCGGAGAATCTCATTTAGCTACTTGTATGGACTGCTTTAAGAAAGTTCAATTAGTGAATTCTAAAAACATGGCTGAAGCTATGATTGAAGAAGGTGTAAAAGTCGCTTTAGAGGAATTTATAAATGGCTGATTTAGAATATAGATATAAAGATAATGTAGAAGGTCGTTACTTTGTTGACGAAGAATGTATTGACTGTGACCTTTGTAGAGAAGTCGCTCCTAATTCTTTTGGCAGGAATGATGAAGAAGGCCACTCCTATGTTTTTAAACAACCTGAAGGCGAGGATGAAGAAGCTTTATGTAAAGAGGCTTTAAATGATTGTCCAGTAGAAGCTATTGGGGATTTTGGATGAAGATATACTGTGTATCTTGGAAAGACGAAAGATGGAGCGCTGATAAAGAAACACTAAAAGCTATAAATAAAATGATAAGTAATAATACCAAAGTAAAGAGTAATTTTTTTAACCCCGAAGCTATCTTATTATATTTTATGTATTGTATAGGTTTTGTTTATCATGGCTTCATATCTTTTGTAAAATGGGTCATAAAAAAAGTAGTTAGGTAATGGCGCGATTACTCAAAAAGCTAACTGTCAAAGAGCATATAATTTGCGCCTATAATATATGTAGATACGAACTTAAAGAACAATGGAGAGAATATTTAATTGTAGCCGCCGCGCCTTTCGTAGGTTTGTTTTTACTTTACTGTATAGCTGTATGGTGATAACTCTATGCGGATGTTCAGGGACATGGGTATGGCAAAAAGATTATCCCAAACATAGGACGATGTCTTTTAAATGTCCACGATGGAACTATAATGAAGCTTTTGACGAGCTTCACCATGTATATGTCACTAGACAACATGAACCAATCAAAATTAATGACAAGAAGCGAGACGAGTGAAGAGCTCCTCAAAAGGGGATATGTACCAGATGATTATCCCGGAATCTGGAAAGCTCCTAACGGGGATTTATTGGCTTGGTTTATAGCTGTTGGTCGTGAAGGGTTAACTTTTGATAGGAAAAGTTGGGGGCCGGAAATTTCTGCGTGTAAAAAACGTTGGAAAGACCGAAAAAAATGATAGATTTTCCGTGGGCTATAGGAGACAATGACATCCAATCTAAAGGAATTAAGGCGTGGGCCGCTAGGCAACATCGGTCTGCAGAAATGCAAAGCTATACAGCGGTAAGAAGAGCTTACTCAGCTACTTTATGGGGGAAATATATATCATCTCAGATTAACCAGACCTTAGAGTATAATGCTTTTTACGATGCAATTACTAGTAACGAGCTTGATTTACTAGCATAACGGAAGGGCTGAGATTCATAACGATTAAAAAATGTGTAAAGCAATATGACTATTTATGGATACTACTAATCAATCACAATACAATTCGTCAAATGTCACGGACGACAAGAAAAATGATGAAGGCGACTGCGGCTGCGTCTCTGGCTGCGGCTGTAAGGAGAAAGAGGAATAAAATGTCTACAAAAGAACAACTTCAAGACATGATAGAAGCTCTCGCTCAACTGAATGTGAGGAATTTAGACGAAGAAAGCCGCGACGAAGCGGAATACATCGTTAATGACGTTATTATTTCTTTGGAAGAATTAATAGATTTATTGTAGTTTCGGGGCGAAAATACTCTATATGTACGAGTATAACGCCCAAGTCCTCAGAGTTGTCGATGGCGACACAGTAGATGTGTTGATTGACTGCGGGTTTTCTACTTTCCGTAAGGAAAGAGTGCGTCTTTACGGCATAAACGCGCCTGAATCTCGAACTCGAGATAAAGAAGAAAAGAAGAAGGGGTTAGCAGCGAAAGAACGATTAGACCAACTCATCACAAATACGGAAGGTAAAATTGTGGTTAAGACAGAACTTGATAAAAAGGGTAAATACGGGAGAATACTCGGTGTTATTTGGGACGAGGGGAAAAAGAAAAACTTTAACAATATGCTGGTCGCAGAAGGCCATGCTGTTAAGTATGATGGAGGTAAAAGATGAGCCCAGACACTCTTCCAAAAAGGGTTTTCTTTTGTTTGTTGGTAATTATTATTTTTATAGCTTTTATGACTTCTGGATGCCATTCGGTGAAGTGGGAATGGTTCCCGAAAGAAGACCCTTACCGTCAAAACGATAACCTCAAACCCCCTTTTGCTATCAAAGGCACGAAAATGGATACGCCGACACCCAAAGGCGTCACTGTTATTAAGGGTAGTTTTTAATGAATATTGGATTATTGAGCTACGAATGCCCTCCGGCTAACGATAGGGCTATCAGCTTTCCAAATAAACAGAGGTACTGCGATAAGCATGGTTATGATTTTATTTCCCATACAGAGAATCTCTCTCCCAGTTTCCACCCTGCTTGGTCGAAAGTCCCTTATATATTAAAATATTTACCATATCATGACTGGTTAGTATGGACTGATGCCGATACCTATGTTATAAATTCTGACATAAAACTGGATTCTTTTATAGAGGAAAAGAAAGATATGATAATCCAAACTAAAGAGTCGGGATCTGTTTGTTGTGGAGCCTTTTTTATCAAGAACTCTGCGTCCAGCGACAGGCTTTTAAAAAAATGGTGGGAGACAAGATTTGATCCGGAATGTACGAGTGCTGAAAATAAAATATGGGAAGAACTCGGGTTAAAAAAAATAATCGGTCATTACGGCGAAAAAAATAAAGATAAAATTAAAGTTTTATCAGAAGGACTTCAGAAGAATCCGGAAGACACTGACCCACAAACTTTTTTAATGCATAGTAGGAGAGGGCACAGGGACATATCCCAAAAAAATCATCTAATATTTTAAAATGCGGGATACGATGCTATGGATACGCCCCGATTCTATAGGAGACGCAGTGCTTTCCGCCTCCATGCTTCATCCAATAGCACTAAAATTTAAAAATTTTAAAATTCACGTAATTTGCCAGAATTTTCTCAAGGACTTTTATGAGCAATGTCCTCACGTGGATAAAATAATAAGCTTCGAAAAAGAAAAACTAATTAATGATGATACTTATCGGAAACATACAATAGATAAATTATTAAAAAATAATTATGCTCTTTCTATAAATTCAGTTCGCAGCCCTGACGCTATCACATTTTTTTTACAGGACTATAATGGGGCGAAGAAAAAAATAGATTTTTGGTCGCTTTTTATAGGTAATTGTTATGTAAAAAATTTTGGTTCTCCCCGTTTAGAGTTAGAAAGTCATCAGGATTTTTTAGAGGCATTAGGCTGTAGAGGTGATTCTCTTCGACCTACTATATGGATTCCCAACGAAAGCGTTTCCTTTGCTAATGAATTATTTAAAAAAAATAACCTAGAACCTTCCCGTACTTTAGTTTTAGCTGCGGGGGTTCAGTTTAGCCCACGGCTTTATGGGGGCTATTGTCACGCGTTACAGTCTCTAGCTGAAGAAGAAGATATTTCGGTCATTGTAGTAGGTACAGAAAGGGACAGGCCAATTATAAATGATAACTTAAAAAATTTTAAAGGAAAAGTCATAAATATAGTAGGAAAAAGTTCTATTTTAGAAACGGCAGCTATCATAAAAAAATCTCGACTGCTCGTAGGAGGAGACTCTTCTGCGGCTCATATTGCTTGTGCCGTCGAAACCCCTAACGCTATTGTGTTAGGAGGAGGGCATTACAGGCGCTTTTTCCCTTATTCAAAGTGGACTTATTGCGCTGTTTTATATTTAGATTGTTTTGGATGTGACTGGGCCTGTAAGTATAATAAACCGTATTGTATTCAAAATGTTTCGCCTAGGACTTTGGAGTCAGCCATAAAAAATGCATGGAAACTAAAAGGCGATCAAATAACCTTTCAGGAATCTTTATAACTAAAATGGTCGAACCTTATAAATTTGAAAAAATAAGCTCAATCACTTCTCTCTACAAGAGTAAGAAGTTTTTACGTAATTTTACAGAGCAGTTTTACAACCAAACTATTTTTCAAGATGTTGAAATAATAATAATCGATTGCAACGAAGACGAGGAAGATTACGATTCTATAAGAAAGTTTTGCAGGGAACCTAATGTTTTTTACGAAAAGCTCGATACAGACCCCGGATTGTATGGCGCTTGGAACAAGGCTTTGTCTTATGTAAATACTCCGTATGTTACCAACAGCAACACGGACGATGTAAAAGCCCCATGGTACTTTGAGACAATGCTGCATTATATGGATCAACATCCCGAATGCGATGTGGCTTATGGCCCTGTTGGAAAAAGTTCAAATCCCGCCACTCCCTTCTACAAGGATTTTCCTGCGGAATTATGGCAGTGCTTAGAAACTAATTTAAGTACAATGCTTGTAGACAACTCTCCCCATTGTATGCCTACATGGAGGATGCAGCTACATAAAGAATTAGGAAATTTTGATGAGAACTATAGCGTAAAGGCTGATTTTGAGTTTTGGCTAAGGTGCTTAAAAAATAATAAGAAATTTAATAAGCTGAATATGACTATGGGAAATTATTACTTTAATCCAAATGGGGCTAGCGTTGATGAAGCTGTTCATAAAAAACGAAACAATCAACATAGTCGAATTATTGAAAAATATTATAAGGATGAACCTCCTTCGACTTTTAATTTTTATAAATCAATTATCAAGCAATCCGCCCAGCAACCATCTTACGGAAAGATGATAATCAAAAATTCTTTATGAAAATAAACGATCCCATTTTTTTAAAAGATCAGGCTTCTGTTTTCTCTGAAATATATTTTCGCACTTTCCAAACGAAAGAAATACCTTACGAGCAAAAAATAAACTCTCCTATAACGGGATATACCGAAGGGCCGTTTGATTTATTTCATACAGGGCATTTAGAGCTTTTTCGGAAAGCTAAAATCTTTTATGATAAATTAGTAGTAGGGGTATATAACGACATGACAGTTAGGTCTTACAAACGCGCCCCTATTATACCTTACGAAGATAGGCTTGAAATGGTAAAAGCTTGTAAATATGTAGATGACGTTATTGAAAACGCCCCACTTAAGACTTCTTTAGCATTTATGACGGCTAACAAATTAGACTACTGTATTCATGGTTTTAGTTCTTGGGAGGCTTTAGACAGAGACTATAAAGAGCCCTTAAGTGCGGGAAGAGTTCATTTAGTATCAGAGACAAACTATCATACCACAGACATTATAAAAAATATAAGCTCTACCCCAAAGGGTGACCCGGCTTATGCAGGAAACTGTTGTTAATAAAATGAAAAACATAATACTACTCGCTGCTTCTAATGAATACGTAGACAATCAACCAAACGTTGATCACTTACCTATTGTTCTTCATCGCGCTGCACAAACAAGCGCAACCTTGCCGGGGCAAAAAGTTTTTGACAATGGACCCTCTATTCCGCAATCCATCCCGTGGAGACTCAAACATTTAGAAACAGTAAATGGAACGCCTTTGATAACTAGGTTGATAGAACGATGTACTATAAAAGATACTAACTTATATGTTGCGATTCACCCTCGAAACTTTATTTTGATAAACCATATAAAAGCTTGTCACCCTTCTGTTAAAATTGTTCATCCACCAGAAGAAACTATGTATAGTACTTACGAAACAGTACTGGATATTTCTGGTGACTCTATTATGGTAGAAGGGGATTTAGTTGGGGTTCGTTATGGGGATGTAAATAAGTTTGTTTCTTCTCCTCACTATTCTGCTGTATGTAGAGGCCCTTTTCTTGAAGGTGGATTGTGGGAGCAACATTGGAGGTCATGGAAGGGAAATATTAAAAGAGTAGATTTAGGTCCCTATATAACGATGATAGGAGAATCTCATAAGGAAGAGTTTCTAAAAGGATACGATAACTTACGGGAATATTTCGATGAGTTTGGAGGCTTTGGAGGAATCTATACAGGCAGGCCTGATGAAGGTAAGCGTGTTCCTTTTAATTTAGAAAACTTTAACAGTAATAAAAACTGGCATGTAGGCAGTTGTATGGTATATACATTCTTTAAAAAAATATTCTCCAATCCCCAAATAAACACAGATGGAGACAAAGGGACTGTTTATTTTGATCACTTTATAGGGCAAGACAATGACTGCTAATTACTTAATATCTCCCGGCAGTGTAGGTTCCACGTATCTAGAGAACCTTTTTGGAACTCGTATTAAATCAGTTAAGACGGATTACAATGCTCACGAGAGAAATTCTAACCTTGCTATCTTTAACGATTCTAAGGTGTGCTACATATTTGGAAACCCTTATGATATAGTTCTCTCTTATTTTCGTAGAGGGTTTATGGTTTTCCCTTATCAGCACACAAGTAATATAAGTGGAGATTTGAATACTTTATGTAAAGTCCCCTCTTTTATTAGCAGCTCTTTTCCTAACTCATTCTGTTGGTTCGGCAAGCCAAGCTGGAATTTGGATGAATACCTTGAGTTAGATAGTGACCCCTTTAAATTAGAAGAGCATTTTTTAAATTGGTATAAGAACCCGGGGCGCAATTATGAAATAATGTTCCTAAAATACGAAACTTTAAATGATCATATAGAAGACCTTTGTTCGTGGTTTAATATAGATAAAAAATATGCTGATAAATACCAAAGAAAAACTAGAAATAGTAATTATAAAAAACTAAATAACAAGAGGTTAGAGAAAATGAAAAAACTATATGGGCGCTTTTTTGATTTTACTGATAATCTTCCCAACGTTATTACGAACCCTTAATCTTATGGAACCTGATTGGAAAACAATATTATTGCGACTTCTAAAATGCTGGGGTCATATTCACGACGATTGGTATGAGGAATATTGGCATAAATTCGGTATCTCTCGTGAAGAAGGAAGAAAAATAATAGAAGAGTATGAAAAAAGCCAATAGAATAAAGTACTATGGCTCCTCATCCTTTAGATGCTGCGCAACCTGACCTTACTCCAGACAACACTCCTATCCGAGCTTATCTTGTACGACTGAGCGATAGGGAGGTAGATAATCTTAAATCATTAGTTTCTAGAAATTTTGGCGGCTTTACATTAGGAGTGGTAAACGAATGCGCGGCTATAACTAAAGCCGTAAAACAGATATGCGCAGAAAATGATGAAGCTTTAGATAATTATGACTGAAAAAAAACCAAATAAACACGATAAGTGCGTAGTCTGTGGCGAACTTACAGAATATGCAGAGATGGATCATGTTCACGCTAGAAACTTCTATGTTGAGGGGGCGGGTCAATTATGTCAGGCATGCTTTGATCAAATTTACCATTACGAAAAAAATACTGCAAAATCCTTGGACAGCCTTGTTGATAAGATAATGGTAGAAGGATGTGAAAAGACATGAGTAAAAAACAACTCTTAATATGGTGGGCAATTATATTTTTTTTAATTATAGGCAACTGCATTTTGGCCGCTAAATATCTCGTATGATAGAATTAGCATTACAAGTTGTGTCGGGGCTAATAATTTTTACAGCATTCATGTTTGCTTGGTCGTCTACCAGATTAGTAGAGGAAAAAAAAAGAGAGAAGAATAAGAACAGTGATTAAAAAGCTATGGTTAATTTGGTGCAGGACAGTAGATCATCGCATTGGGAAAACAGATGAAGATGAGCCAGATATCCCTATACTGTCCCTAAAGCAAGCCCAAGTAAGTCTTTTTTTGAGGACTTTCATTATTCTTGTAAATTTAATTACCTGTTTCTTCATAGTGGCGAATATAATACATAAATGGTAGACGAAAAAGACATAGTAGCAATCCTAAACGATTTACTTAAAAAAGATGAGTCGGCGATGGTAGCTCTGTTATCCTTGACGGTTCCCACTACGCACGCAGTTTTAAAAGACTACGATGTTAGATTTGGTAGTCGAAGTAGCGACTATCCGCAGTTAGGTATTATTACCATCATCAATAAGATTATAGAAAAATCAAATAAACGAATTAAATTCGACTATAGCTGTGATCCAATTAGTATGGAAATGACTCCACTTAAATTTAAGTTAGTAGACGTACGGTAATATGACATACAGAGAACTTCTATTCAGAATGGCCAGCAAAGGAATGCTAACCCTCTCCAACGATAAAGATGGTCGAGGATTGTTTTGGGCAGGGATGAACAACCTTGAAGCTCTTGAAAAAGAGTTTAACTGGGACGACTTTGAAGGCAATTTTCCGCCAGATAAAGAGTTTTATATAGATAAACAAGGCCGCAAACAAGAAAAGCATAATGGTTACGAATACAGCCAACCAATGTTTTCAGAAGCGAATAAAAAAAGGCCAAATAAACATTAATTGTGAACGAAAAAACGCCAAATAAATGTATTAAGTTAGCCAAGGCTAGAGTTATGACTCGGCCCAAGGCCAACACTCTTGATCCTCAAGGGGTTGTGGTGAAAGGAGAACTTGAAAGAAGTCTAGGTATAAAATACTTAAAGAAGGTGAGCGTTGGTCGCTACATTGAAATTCTTTTAGAAGATGGGCCAGAAGAAGAAGTTAAGAAAAATATACAAGAAGCTATAGATAAACTGTTATATAATTCTATTATCGAGGACTATGAAGTGATTTACGAAACAAAAAACGCCAAATAAACACATGAAAAAAGATGTTAAAATGTTGAGAGAAGTTTTGGATACAATCTCCAAGAAGAAAAAGCAGCTTAATTTTGACAGCGTTTCTGCTAGGTATCAACTAGCGGAGGACGTAGTCCACGAATTAAGAAAAAGAAAATGCCAAATAAACAGAATTGAACTATGAACGAAAAAGGGCCAAATAAACACATTCAACCAGAATGGCCCCTTAACAGCGAGTGCGTAGGTAGACCGATTATGAACGATGAAACGCCAAATAAACACTATTTTCCCGAAACGCGAAGCTATACATTCGATGATGAAAAGAATGATTGGTTAGAGGAGAACTATCATAATTTTTATTTTTTTGAGGGAGAGGATGCCAAGGTAATTTATCATTATTATGAGGAAAAAGAGGATGACCATTCATAAAAAAATTTTTTTTGTAGCTGATAAGTATTAGAGTTTATCCAAGGCTAAATTTTATCTTTTTTAACCCATAAAAAAAAATTTTATCTTTTTTGAAAAAAGGGGTTGACAGGCTACCCCAAGTGTCGTATGCTGTTCCTCGGCATGATTACTACATCAAAGCAAACGACACTCAAACAGTCCGACGATTTCGAGTCATTTTCTTTCGGAATCAAAGAGTCAGGACTCTCTCATATATTTAATGTACTGCGAAACCAGTTGTATTCTGATAAGGTTTTAGCAGTAATCCGCGAATACTCTACTAATGCGGTAGATGCCCACATAGAAGTGGGACAAGCAGACAAACCAATCAAAGTAACTCTACCTACTCAAATGACTCCTGAGTTTAAGGTAAGGGATTTTGGGCGAGGATTAACAGAAGAACAAGTCGCTCAGATTTACGCAATGTACGGTGAATCTACCAAGCGTGGAACCAATGAGCAAATCGGACAACTAGGTCTAGGCAGTAAAAGTGCTTTTGCTTATGGAGATAATTTCGTTATCAACTCATTCGTTAATGGAACTAAAACAACCTACAATGCTTTCATTGACCCTAGTGATGTTGGTCAAATCTCCAAGATTCATACCGAAAAGACTGATGAGAATGATGGCATTGAAATTGTCATACCAGTAAAGTCTGATGATTATGATGAGTTTTACCATAAGGCTATTAGATTATATAAGTATTTTAAAGTTATTCCCGATGTTCGCGGAGCAAACCAAGAGCAACTAAAGAATGATTTGAAACGCGATGAGATTGTTGTTGGTGAGGACAACTGGAATCTCGTAAAAGGTGAGTCTTATGCGGTGATGGGTAACATTGCCTATCCATTGGATTCTGGTGCATTAAATCTAAACTGGCAGGACGATAGAGCAGAATTGATTTCGGCGGGAGTGGTAATTGATTTTGCGATTGGCGATTTGGAAATCTCTGCAAGTCGCGAGGCATTACAATATACCGACAAGACTAAAAAAGTCATAACTAAAAAATTAGAATCCATTATCAAGCGATTGCCCGATGTATTAGGTGAGAAGTTTGAAGAATGTGAGACTTTATGGGAGGTGAAATGCCTATACAACCAAGCCTTTGCTCATGGAGGTTTCGGTCAAAAAATCCGCAAATTGGTAGAAACCAAAGGGATAATGTGGAACGGTGTTAAAGTAACCAATGGTAATTTTAGTACCCAAGAGTGGAAGAATGAAGATTTGGAGTTGAAAGCGTTTAGTAAACCAAACTCTTACGGTAGAAGAAAACGAGTAAGAGGGGAAGAAGTTCATAACATTTATGCTAAAGATGACAGTTTAATAATTTACGATGATGCTCCTTCGCATCACGGTAGATTGAACCGTATCGCACCTTTAGTGGAGCAATATGATAAACGTGATGAGCAGCATAAAGATACTCCAGTTTACAATACTGTTTATTTGATAAATTTTCGTTCACCGAAAGCTAAAAAAGAATTTTTTGACAAGCAGAAGTTTGACTTCCCTGCGAAAAAACTGACAGAATACCCCAAGATTGTATTGCGAGATATTTACCCAAGCAACTCGACGGTATCGGGCGGCACTAGCGTCACTAAAAACTCAAAACATAGCACCAAGGTTTTCTCATTAGACCAATCTTGCTCTCATAGTAATTACCATAATTGCAGAAGTGATTTCTTTGAGTCTAATGAAGTGAATTTAGATGAGGGAGGTGTTTATGTAATCGTGGACAAATTCTTTTGGGGTAAACAAGCAGAAAGCGAGAAGCATCCCCATTACCTCGTTCAAAAGACAAAGGCGTTGTCAGCGATAGGAATAGATGTTCCAACAATCTACGCCTTGAAACCTACCGATAAAAACATGGAGGCAGTCGAGGCAGATAATTGGCATTATTTTGAAGATTGGGCAGTCGAAGCGTTTCAGAACTTTTTAGGGGAAGAAGGATATGTTGGGGATGTATTCTGGAAGCGTTGTGCCGAGCATCATCGTGCGTTAACAGAACGTAAGGATGATTTTTGCGAAGGACTCTTGGAAATGAGTGAAAGAAATGACGATTTCCTAAACAGTCTGCCCGATTCATTGGCGAAAGATTATATTACTCGTTATATGGAAATGAATAAAGAAAGCGAGGAATTCAACAAGATATTTGAAGCATTCAAAATTATTGGTACAGCAAAGTACAATGTCTATGACCGTTATCATCACGATACTGATGGCAAACCCGCAAAACCCGATATGAGAGGCATACTGGACTATTGTTGGGGCAAAGAATACGAATGGCTATACGATTCCAAGAGTGACCTAAACGCAATGAATGAAGAATGCCAGAAACGCTATCCAATGATTACTTTAATGGATGATGCTCACTACAACTGGCGAGGTCAGAAAGAGGCAGCGGAGGCAGCGTCACAATATATTACGCTTGTTGAAGCGACCTATAACGCTAAAAAAAAGATAAAAGACGCAAGGCAAAAAGTTGAAAACATTTTTGAAGTCGCAGAAACAGTAAACGCTTGAAGAAAGGAAAATACGCTTATGTTACCATACATACTAACTGATAACTCCCTTACAATCGTCGTGGACGGTAAGGCACTTACGATGGAAAGTTCAAACCCATCGTTTAACGAGGCAACCAAACTATTAACAGAGGAAAGGTTTGATGAATTGCCTGACTTGTTCGACGTTCCAAAGGCAGTCGAAAAATTCGCGGAAGGAAACATTTCAGTTTCCGATGGAGAAGTTCGCTACAACAATGAGGTGATTCACAATCATGTTGTGGGTCGAGTCCTCGACTTTATGCGGAAAGGACTCCCATACAAGCCTCTGGTGAGGTTTTTAGATAAGCTGATGGAGAATCCATCACGCCGAGCAGTAAATGAGTTGTACTCATTCCTAGAGCATAAGGCAATGCCTTTGACTCCTGACGGTAATTTCCTCGCCTATAAAGGCGTGAGGGACGATTATACCGATTGGCATAGCGGCAAGTTCCGCAACCAAGTCGGAGATGTTCAAGAGATGACTCGTAACAATGTTTGCGATGATGCTAACATTGGATGCTCCTATGGATTCCATGCTGGTTCTTTGGAGTATGCCAAAGGCTACGGTAATGGAGGTCATTTGATGGTTGTTGAAATCGACCCTCGCGATGTTGTTAGCGTTCCATTGGATTGCGACCAGCAAAAATTACGCACCGCAAAGTACAAGGTAGTTTCTCATTTCGAGAAGAAATTAGAAGAACCAATGTGCGATGAATACGGTGATTACGATGAGTACGAAGATTACGATGGGCATGAAGCCTCTATCGCTAACGATGCCTATGCCAAAGGGTATGAGGCAGCACGAAAGGATTTAGCAGACTCATTATCTGCTGAAAAATGATGTAGTAGTCATAACATGATTCTGTCAGAGCATTTAGGTTTTTGTATGTTATACCTATTGTAAGTCTCTGGCGGGATTTTGACTATTGATAAAAAACACTT